>Ga0209415_10005535_pt1 | contig 22658 bp, 21 predicted proteins | sample PeaSoiSIISIP2007_FD_187696 | JGI IMG/M metagenome (GOLD analysis project Ga0209415, IMG submission 187696) | Peat soil microbial communities from Weissenstadt, Germany - SII-SIP-2007 (SPAdes) (version 2) | ecosystem: Environmental > Terrestrial > Soil > Wetlands > Peat | place: Germany... | reverse complement strand
GATTCATACTGCTGGATGAGCCGTTTGCCGGGGTCGACCCCCTATCGGTCGGCGATATCCAGCGCATAATCAAGCACTTGTCGAGCAAGGGGATTGGTGTGCTGATTACTGATCATAATGTCCGGGAGACGCTCGGAATTTGTGAGCGCGCGTATATCGTGAGTCAGGGTATCGTGATCGCATCTGGATCTGCGGAACAGATTCTTGCTAACCCACAGGTTCGTGAGGTGTACTTGGGACAGGATTTCAAACTGTAGGCTCTGGTACCCTAGAATCGTATGATGAAGCCGAGTCTGCAGCTTCGGATCGGGCAGCAGCTGACGATGACGCCTCAGCTGCAACAGGCTATTCGCCTACTGCAGTTGCCCGCGCTGGATTTGCAAGCGCACGTGCGCGAAACCCTCGAAACCAACGTGATGCTGGAGGCCGAAGAGGATATCGGCGAAGCGGCGGCACCCGAAGTCGTGCGTGAGCCCGAGGACGCCGCCGCAGTGCGCGAGGAATACGCCGAACTCGACGGGCACTCGACGGCGGCCGGCGATCAGCGCGAGGAGCCCGAGGTCGAAATCGCCGACGAGGCCTGGGGCGAACAGACGACCGGGCCGTCGGACACCTCGTGGTCCGGCGACGACGATCGTAGCGGCGATTTCAGCGACCGGCATTCGGAAACGCTGCAGGAACAGCTGATCGACCAGCTCGAGCTCGCCCATTTGTCCGCGATCGACCTTGCGATCGCGCGCGTCATCGCCGACGCGATCTCCGACGACGGCTACCTGCTCGACGACCTCGAGAACATCCGCACGAGTCTCTTGCCGGAAATCGACGTGCCCACTGCCGAAGTGGAGAGAGTGCTGCGCATCGTGCAGGGATTGGAGCCTGCGGGCGTCGGTGCGCGCAATTTGAGCGAATGCATCGCTCTGCAATTGCGCCAGCTCGACCCGGCAACCCCCGCGAGGGACATCGCGATACGCGTGGCTCTCGAACATTTGGACCTCGTTGCCGGGCAGCAGCTCGTGTTGCTGCGGCGGCAACTACGCTGCAGCGAAACCGACCTGGAGATGGCGCTCGCGCTGGTGCGCTCGTGCCACCCGCGTCCCGGCAGTGCGGTCAGCTCCGGACAAGCCGAGTACGTGATCCCCGACGTTTTCGTGCGCCGCACCGAACACGGCTGGATCGTCGAGGTCAATCAGGCGACCGTGCCGCGCGTGCGCGTCAATCAGACCTACGCAAATTTGGTGTCGCGATCCCCCGACCACGCGATGCTGCGCACCCAGCTGCAGGAAGCGCGCTGGCTGATGCGCAGCCTCGAGATCCGCAGCGAAACCCTGGTCAAAGTCGCCCGTTGCATCGTGCAGCGCCAAGCGAGCTTTTTCGAGCGCGGCGAGGAGGCGATGGAACCGCTGATCCTCAAGGACGTCGCGGAGGCCGTGGAGATGCATGAGTCGACGATATCGCGCGTCACGACCGCCAAGTACATGCACACGCCGCGGGGCGTGTTCGAGTTCAGATACTTCTTCTCGAGCCATGTCGCGGCCGCGGACGGGACGGAAATGTCCTCGACGGCGATACGCGCCAAGATTCGCAAATTGATCACTCACGAAAATTCGGAAAATCCGCTGAGCGACAGTAAATTGGCGGAGATTTTGTCGAGCGAAGGCATCCCGGTGGCACGCCGGACCGTCGCGAAGTATCGAGAGGGGATGCAGATCGCCCCGTCGAACGAACGCAAGCGAGCTGCAGCTCGTGCGTCCTAGGAACCTTAAGTGTGTTGGAGGTATTTCATGCAGATCGATCTCAGCGGTCACCACGTAGAAATCACACCCGCGTTGCGCGGCTATGTGTCCAAAAAATTCGAGAAGATTTCTCGGCATTTCGAGCAACTGATCGACGTCCATTGCATTCTCACCGTCGAGAAATTGCGCCATAAGGCCGAGGCCACGCTGATGCTGCGCGGCAATAAAATCTATGCCGACGCCATCGACGGGGATATGTACGCCGCCATCGATGCACTCGCCGACAAGCTGGACCGCTGCGTGAAAAAACACAAGGAGAAGGCCGGGGATCATCACGCCGAACAAGTGATCAAGGCGCGCCTTTCTTGAGTCACTGGGCGCGTTGCCGATGCGTCGGGCGCCGATGCGCCGGGCGCCGATGCGCCTAATCATCGTCAGCGGGCTGTCAGGCTCCGGTAAGAGCGTGGCCTTGCACATGCTGGAGGACATCGACTACTACTGCGTCGATAACATTCCCGCGGCGCTGTTGAAGCCGTTGATTTCGCACACCGTCCGCGCCAGCGGGGACACTTACCCGCGAACCGCGGTCGGGCTGGATGCACGCAACCGTGCCAACGAGATCGAGACGGTCCCCGACCTCGTCGATGAATTGCGCCGCAGCGGCATCAGTTGCGACGTTCTCTATCTGCACGCGAGCGACGAGGTGCTGCTCAAGCGCTACGCCGAGACGCGCCGCAAGCATCCGCTGCTTGCCGAGGGCATCAGCTTGCGCGAAGCGATCGCCTCGGAGCAGCGGCTGCTGGAACCGATCATCAAGGCTGCGGATCTCGTCATCGACACCTCGAACATGGGGGTGCACGCGCTGCGCGAACTGATTCGCGAGCGCATCGACCGGCGCCAGGAAGGACGGCTGTCGCTGATGTTCGAGTCGTTCGGCTTCAAGCACGGGATTCCCGGCGACGCCGACTTCGTGTTCGACGTACGCAGCCTGCCGAATCCCTTCTGGGAGCATTCCTTGCGGTCGCAGACCGGCCGCGATGCGCCCGTGGCGGACTATCTAGCGGGCCATCCGAGCGTGCGCGCGATGATCGCCGATCTCACCGAATTCCTGGCGAAACGCATCACCGAGTTCGCGTCGGCGAACCGGGGCTACTTGACGATCGCCATCGGCTGCACCGGCGGCCAGCATCGCTCGGTCTATATTGCCGAACAGCTCGCGGCGCATTTTCGCCGCATCTATCCACAGGTGCTGACTCGCCACGACGCGTTGCGCCAAGACTAAACCGGCCGCTGCGCCGAGTACTAGAGCGCCGCTACCGCAACGCGTCGATCGCCTCGTCCAGACCCGCGAGGGTCAGCGGGTACATGCGTCCCTCGAGAAGCTCCCGCGTAATTTCGATCGACGCGACCTGCGGCCAGTGCGCTTTAAGCTGGGGATTGATCCAGGCGAATTTCGGGTAGGCCTTCAGCAGGCGCTGCAGCCAGACTTGGCCGGGTTGCGGGTTCCAGTATTCGATGCTGCCGCCGGGTTGAGTGATTTCATAGGGACTCATGGTCGCATCGCCGACCAAAATCAATTTGAAGTCGGGGCCGTAGGTGCGCGTGACGTCGATCGTGCTCATCGCCGCGCCGCGGCGGCGGTTGTCGCGCCACAGATTCTCATAAGTGAAGTTGTGGAAATAGAATTGCTCGAGGTGCTTGAATTCGCTGCGCGCGGCCGAGAACAATTCCTCGCAGACCCGGACGTAGGAATCCATGGATCCGCCGACGTCGAGAAGCAGCAGCACCTTCACGACATTGTGCCGCTCGGGGACCATCTTGATTTCCAGCCATCCGGCGGCGCGCGCCGTGGCATCGATGGTATCGGTGAGCGCGAACTCCGTGGGCGCTCCGCGCCGCGCGAATCTGCGCAGTCGGCGCAACGCGAGCTTCAGGTTGCGAGTACCGAGTTCGACGTCATCGGCGAGATTCGCGAACTCGCGCTGGTCCCAGATCTTGAGCGCGCCGCCGTTTTCGCCGGTTTTCTGGCCCATGCGCACGCCGTGCGGATTGTAGCCGTAAGCGCCGAACGGCGAAGTGCCCGCCGTGCCTATCCATTTGCTGCCGCCTTGATGCCGCCCCTGCTGCTCCTCGAGCCGCTTCTTGAGCGCCTCCATGAGCGCATCCCAACCGCCCTGCGCCGTGACTCGCGCTTTCTCCTCATCGCCGAGGATATTCTCGGCGAGCCTTTCGAGCCACTCGGCCGGCAAGGTGCGCGACAATACCGCGATTACGTCCTCCATGCCCCGGAAATACCGGGCGAAGGCGCGGTCGAACCGATCGTAATGCGCTTCGTCCTTGACCAGGCAGGTGCGCGACAGGAAGTAGAAGGATTCCGCATTCTGGCCCCCGATTCCCGCCTTCAAGGCTTCGAGCAAGGTCAGAAATTCCGGCATGGTCGCCGGCACGCCGGCATCGCGCAGCGAGAGGAAGAATCTAACGAGCATTCCTTCGGCTCAGAAACAGCAGCTGTTCGAACAGGTGCACATCTTGCTCGTTCTTGAGCAGCGCGCCGTAGAGCGGCGGAATGAGTTTGCGGGCGTCGTCGCCGCGCAGCTGCTCCGGCGCTATGTCCTCGGCAAGAATGAGCTTGATCCAATCGAGGAATTCCGAGGTCGAGGGCTTCTTTTTCAAACCCGGCGTTTCGCGGACCTTGAAGAACAGCGTCAGCGCCTCGCGCAACAGCTCGCGCTTCAGGCCGGGGAAATGCACGTCGACGATCCGCGTCATCGTCGCTTCGTCGGGAAAACGGATGTAATGAAAGAAGCAGCGGCGCAAGAACGCGTCGGGCAGCTCCTTTTCATCGTTGCTCGTGATGACGATCAGCGGCCGGTGCTTGGCGCGCACGGTTTCGCGCGTTTCGTAGACGTAAAATTCCATGCGGTCCAATTCGCGCAGCAGATCGTTGGGAAATTCGATGTCCGCCTTGTCCACCTCGTCGATGAGCACGACGGGCTGCACGTCGCAATCGAAGGCCTCCCAGAGCGTGCCCTTCAAAATGTAGTTGCGGATATCCTGGACGCGCGGATCGCCGAGCTGCGAGTCGCGCAAGCGCGATACGGCATCGTACTCATACAGACCCTGCTGTGCCTTGGTCGTCGACTTGATGTGCCATTCGAACAGGGGTTTCCGTAGGGAGCGGGCGATTTCCGCGGCGAGCAAAGTCTTGCCCGTGCCGGGTTCACCCTTGATCAGCAGCGGCCGCGACAGCACCATGGCGGCTTTGACCGCGACCATTAGCTCTTCGGTCGCGATGTAGCGCTCGGTTCCTCGAAATTCGAGGTTCACCCCATCACTTGGCCATGACTTGCACGATCTGCATCGAGTTCGTGCCGCCCGAAACGCCGGCCATTGCACCCTTGGTCAAGATGACCAGATCGCCTTCCTTGACGAGATTCAATTTCAGCAATTGGCGAAAGATCGAGTAATAGAATTCCTTTGACGAGCTGTCGATGTCCTCGTAGGCAACCGGATAGACGCCGCGGTACAGCGTGACGCGGTGGCGCGTGATCTCCTGGCGCGTGAACGCATAGATCGGAATGTCGGAGCGCACCCGCGACATCCACAGCGTCGTCGTGCCCGACTCGGTGAGGGCCACGATGGCCTTGACGTTCAAATGGTTCGCCGTAAACATTACCGCGGCCGCGATGGCTTCATCGGTGTGCCCGAAGTGCCCCGTATTGCGCTGCCGGATGCGCACGTGCGCGTCCTGGTATTTCTCGGCACCGAGGATGATTTGCGACATCGCCTCGATGACCTTGGTCGGGTGCTTGCCCGAGGCGGTCTCGGCCGAGAGCATGACCGCATCGGTGCCGTCCATGACCGCATTGGCGACGTCCGACACCTCGGCGCGCGTCGGAATCGTGTTGACGATCATCGACTCCATCATCTGCGTCGCCGTAATGACCACCTTGTTTTGATGGCGCGCCTCTTGAATGATTTGCTTCTGCAGGCCGGCAAGCTCGGCGTATCCCATCTCCACGCCGAGATCGCCGCGCGCGACCATGACCGCGTCGCTGGCCCGCACCACCGCAACGAGATTTTGGATCGCCTCGGCGCGTTCGATCTTGGCGACCAGCAGCGCGTGGCCGCCGGCCTCGCGCAGCAAGGCGCGCGCCTCGTTCATATCAGCGGCATCGCGCGCGAACGATATCGCGAGAAAATCGACCTTGAGCGACGCCGCGGTGTGAATATCCTCCCGGTCCTTGTCGGTCAGCGCGCCCGCGGAAAGTCCGCCGCCCTGGCGGTTGATGCCCTTGCTGTTGCCGAGTTCGCCGCCGACCAGCACGCGCGTCTTGATCCGCGGACCGTCGATTTGCTCGACTTGCAGGCTGATCTGACCGTCGTTGAGCAACAGCACGTCGCCGATATGGACGTCGGTCGGCAATTTTTTATAGGCGATGCCGACTGCCTGCTCGGTGCCGGCGTCGATCCCGAGCGAGGCGTCCAGCACGAACGATGCACCGTCGGCGAGCTGCGCCTTGCCTCCGACGAAACGGTCTATGCGGATCTTCGGACCCTGAAGGTCGCCCAAGACGCCGATGTAGCGGCCGGCTTGTTCGGCGGCCTCCCGCACCAGCGCGACCCGACGCGCGTGGTCGGCGACCTGGCCGTGCGAGAAATTCAGCCGGACGACATCCACGCCCGCGCGCACGATCTCGCTGAGGACCTTCGGATCGTCCGTGGCAGGACCGAGAGTGGCGACTATCTTCGTTCGCCGTAATAGGGAACTCATTCGGCCCGTTGCTCCAAAATCTGCACGGCGGGGAGTTTCTTGCCTTCAACGAATTCCAGGAACGCGCCGCCGCCCGTGGAGATGTAGGAAATACTGTCTTCGATCTTGTATTTCTCGATCGCGGCGAGCGTATCGCCGCCGCCCGCCAAGGAAAACGCCTTGCTGCGCGCAATCGCGTTCGCAATAGCGCGCGTGCCTTCGCCGAACTGCTCGAACTCGAACACGCCGACCGGTCCGTTCCACAAGATGGTGCCGGCGGATGCCAGGATTTTACCGAACTGCTCGGCGGAATCGGGACCGATATCCAGGATCATTTCATCATCGGCCACGTTGCCGACCGGCTTCACGTCGGCTTCGGCCTTGGCCGAGAACTCCTTGGCGACGACCACGTCGGTCGGCATCGGAATCTCGATGCCGCGCTTGTGCGCCTGCTTCAACAGGCGTTTACAAATATCCAGCATGTTGGGCTCGTGCAAGGACTTGCCGACACGAAAGCCCAGCGCCGCAAGAAAGGTGTTGGTGATGCCGCCGCCGACGATCAAGCCGTCGACCTTTGCGAGCAGAGATTCGAGCACCGTGAGCTTGGTCGACACCTTGGAACCGGCGACGATCGCGATCAGCGGCCGCGCGGGTTTTTCCAGCGCCGTCTCGAGCGCGGACAACTCGCTGACCAGCAAGGGCCCGGCGCAGGCAAGGGGGGCGAATTTCGCGACGCCATGCGTGCTCGCCTCGGCGCGATGCGCAGTGCCGAACGCGTCCATGATGTAGACGTCGCATAGCGCAGCCATCTTCTTGGCGAGCTCGTCGGAGTTCTTCTTCTCGCCCTTGTTGAACCGCACGTTCTCGAGCAGCACGACCGAACCGGGAGCGACGTCGACTCCCGCGAGCCAATCGCGCTTGAGGGCTACCGGCACGCCCAACAGGTCCGCGAGCCGCTTGGCGACCGGCGCGAGAGAAAACTCCTCATTGTATTGCCCTTCCTCGGGCCTGCCCAAATGCGACATCACCAGGACCTTCGCCTTCTGGTCGAGGGCCAGGTGTATCGTCGGCAGCGCCGCGCGAATGCGCGCATCGCTGGTCACGACGCCGGCGCTGATCGGCACGTTCAAATCCTCGCGAATGAGGACACGCTTGCCGGACAGGTCGACGTCGGTCATTTTGATGATCTTCACGGCTCAGCTCCCCATCGATGTCATTTGGCTTTCGACCATGCCAGCGTCGTATCCAGTATGCGGTTGGAGAAGCCCCATTCGTTATCGTACCAAGCGCAGGCCTTGACGAGTTTGATTGCCATCCGCGCGAATCCTCGATTCTTACTCTAAAAGGGTCAACCGGCCAACGCGGCGCCGATCGCCTTGACTACATTCTCGACCGTAAATCCATAATGCAGGAACAAATCCTTGGCCGGCGCCGACGCGCCGTAGTGATCGATACCGACGATCTGGCCTTTCAAACCGACATAGCGCCACCAAGCCGCGCGCACGCCGGCTTCGACCGCGACGCGACGCGTCACGGCGTCGGGCAATACGCTCTGCTTGTAGGCCTCGTCCTGGCGCTCGAACGTGTTGGTGCTCGGCATGGAGACGAGTCGAATCCGACGGCCGCTCGCATTCACGCTGCGCACCGCGTCGGCGGCGATACCAACCTCGGAGCCGGTCGCGATGACGATCGCCTCGGGCGGCCCGGCGCTGTCGATGAGCACATAGCCGCCACGCGCGACCGCCGCGACCTGATCGGCGTTGCGCGCCTGATGGGCCACGGCCTGACGCGTGAACACGAGGCACGACGGGCCGTCGCGGTTCTCGATCGCCGCTCGCCATGCAACGGCGGTCTCGACGCCGTCGCAGGTGCGCCATAGATCCAAGTTAGGAATCATGCGCAGGCTCGCGATGTGTTCGATCGGCTGATGCGTGGGTCCATCCTCGCCAAGTCCGATCGAGTCGTGCGTATAGACGTAGACAACGCCCAAGTGCATCAGCGCAGCCATGCGCAGCGCGTTGCGCGCGTAGTCCGAGAATGTCAGGAAAGTCGCGCCATAGGGAATGAAACCGCCGTGACAGGCGACACCATTCAAGATCGCGGACATGCCGAACTCGCGCACGCCGAAATGCAGATAGTTGCCGCCCGGTTGCGCCGGCGTGAGCACGACCGAATCCTTGCGCCACGTGCCGTTCGACGGCGTGAGATCCGCAGAACCGCCGATCAGTTCCGGCAAACTCGGGCCGAATGCGTTGAGAGCGGCCTGCGAAGACTGGCGCGTCGCCAGCACCGTACCTTCGAGCTGCGTCTTGGCGATGTAAGCGCTCGCAAGTTCGTCGAAACCCGCGGGCAGTTGCCCCTCCATGCGCCGCTCGAATTCCGCCGCCAGCGCGGGAAACTCGGCTTTGTAGGCGGTCCAAAGCGCGCGCCACTGCTGCTCGACGCGAGCGCCCTTTTCGCGCTGATCCCAGGCCGCACGAATGTCCTCGGGAATCTCGAACGGCGCAGAAGTCCAGCCAAGATGCACGCGCGTCGCGGCGACTTCGGCCTCGCCCGGCGCCTCGCCATGCATCGCGGCCGTGCCCTGCTTGTTCGGCGCGCCCCAGCCGATGATCGTTTTGGCGCAAATCAGCGACGGTCGATCCGTAACGGCACGAGCGGCGGAGAGCGCCGCGGCAACCGCATCGCTGTCATGACCGTCGACGTGCGGCAGCACATGCCATCCATAGGCTTCGAAGCGTTTTGCGGTGTCGTCCGTGAACCAGCCCACGACTTTGCCGTCGATCGAAATACCGTTGTCGTCGTAAATTACCGTGAGCTTGCCGAGCTTCTGCACGCCTGCGAACGAAGCCACCTCGTGCGAAATGCCCTCCATCAGACAGCCGTCGCCCGTGAACACGTAGGTGTGGTGATCGACGATCGGAAATCCGGGGCGGTTGAACGTCGCCGCAAGCGCGCGCTCGGCGAGCGCCATGCCGATCGCATTGGAAATGCCTTGGCCCAAGGGACCCGTGGTCGTCTCGATGCCGAGATGAGTTTCACGTTCCGGGTGACCCGCGGTCTTGGAGCCGTACTGCCGGAAGCGCTTCAATTCTTCCATCGACAGCGGATAGCCCGTCAAATGCAGCAGGGAATACAGCAACATGGACGCGTGCCCGTTCGAAAGCACGAAGCGGTCACGGTTCCACCACACCGGATTGCCGGGATTGTGCTTGAGCACATCACGCCACAGCACCTCGGCGATATCCGCCATACCCATGGGCGCACCGGGATGGCCGGAATGCGCCTTTTGGACCGCATCCATTGACAAGAATCGAATGGCATTCGCAAGCTGGCGACGACTTGGCATAGGGATCTTCTTTTACTTAAGGGAGCGTGTATTGTCCTTTATGCGAGCCCCGCCAGCAAATATCTGCTAGCGCGGCGACGAAATCCGAGGCCCGGCGGCCTCTTGCGGGCCGCGACGGGATATTCGGCCGAGATTTGGCGCCAGAGTGCCGACTCCTGGGCAATTCGATCCGCTCAGGCTTGATGCAGTTCACCTTCGCTCCAGTAGAGCTTTGTTAGGATCTCGTTTATGCGTATTCTTCAAATGACGGACCCGCATTTGTATGGGCGAGCGGAAGGCCAGCTACGAGGCGTGGAGACGGACTCCAGTTTGCGCGCCGTGATCGATGAAGCATTCGCCGAAGTCCCCGATTTTGCGGCACTGCTCGTCACAGGCGATCTCGTGCAGGACGACGCGAGCGGCTATTTGCGCTTTCGCAGCATATTCTCGGCCGTCGGGCAGCCAATACTATGTATTCCGGGCAACCACGATATACCGGAGGCGATGTCGCGCCAGCTCTGTGAGCCGCCCTTCCAAATTTGCGGCACGCGAAAAATCGACGCATGGCAATTCGTGATGCTCGACAGCTACGATCCGGGCCACGTGGGCGGCCGCCTGACGCCGCAGGAGCTCGCGCGATTGGATGCGGCATTGGCGAGCGACGAGAGCCATGCAATGGTTTGTCTGCATCATCACCCGATCGCAATGAACAGCCGCTGGCTGGATGGCATCGGCCTCGCCAACGCAGACGACTTCTGGCGGATCATCGATGCGCATTCGCACGTCAAAGCCGTCGTTTGGGGCCACGTGCATCAGGCCTACGATGGCAGCCGGGGTTCCGTGCGCCTGTTCGCGACGCCTTCAACCTGCGCGCAATTCCTGCCGGCGAGCGACCGATACGCCATTGATCTGCGGCCGCCCGCCTATCGAAGCTTCCAATTGCACGCCGATGGTGGAATTGAGACGCAAGTGCATTGGGTCGAAGCGATGCCCGCTCGGCAGGCCGCGGCGCGCTAAGTGCGCGCACTGCTGCTCGCATGCCTCATTCTCGCGGCAGCGCCGGGCCGTGCGGACGGCGCGCTGCATTCGCTGTGGGAATTGCACGGCAAGCACAACACCGTTTATTTGCTGGGTTCGATTCACGTGCTGCGCAAACGCGACTACCCGCTCGCGAAACCCGTGCTCGACGCCTACGCCGATGCCAAATCGGTGGTCATGGAAATCGATCTTGGCGAACTCGACCTCGACACGGTTCAGCAGGAGCTGCTCAGCAGCGCACAATTGCCCGACGGTAAGACGCTGACCCAAATCATGGGCAACGAACGCTATGCCCGCGCGCTGCGCCTCGCGCGCGAGCTCGGCTTCGACCTCGCGACATTCGATCAATTCGCGCCCTGGTTCGTAGCCGAGACCATTTCGCAACTGCAGCTCGCGCAGCAAGGATTCCAGCCGGAGTCGGGTGTCGAGGTGTACTTCATGGAAAAAGCCCGCGTCGACGGCAAGGAGGTCACGGGACTGGAAACCGCGCACGATCAAATCGCTCTGTTCGAGGCGATGCCGCTGGACACACAAGCGGAATATTTGCTATCGAGCCTCGAGGAAGCGCACGGCCTGCCCAAGGAGGCCAACGACATGGTGCGCGCTTGGGAGAGCGGCGATGCCGGCTGGCTCAAGGCTCAACTCGAACACGAGTTCGGCCGCGATCCGAAGTTGTATCAATCGCTATTGGGCGCGCGCAACCGCAAATGGCTGCCGAAAATCGAAGCGCTGCTGCAGGACAATAAAAATTATCTGGTCATCGTCGGCACCGGCCATCTGGTCGGTCAGGACAACGTCATCGAACTCCTCAAACGAGACGGGATCGCCGCCAGCCAGCGCTAGACGGCCAGCGCTAGACGGCCAGCGCTAGACGGCCAGCGCTGGACGGCCAGCGCTGGACGGCAATGGCAACGATTCTCGTTCCTGAACGCTACTGGACGTCGCTGCCGCGCGCCGGAGCGGCGCTCTGCGCCGGACCTGGGCTGCCCCAACGTCGCGCGCCGTTCGCCTTCCATTTGGCCTCCAGAGCCGCGAGCTGCGTCTTTTGCTCAGGCGTCAGGATCGCATACAACTGCGAGCGCACATCGGCCATGTGCGCGACGAGCTGCGTCGAGAGCGTGCCATGCGTCTGGCTCACTTCGTTGGCGATCGACGCATAGTTCGGATCGTCCGGAGACGTCTGGCGCAGTTTCATGGAGTTCGCGCGAATCTGCTGGTGCAGGCTCTTCAATCCCGGACCGGCGGCGGCCAGGATCGACTTCACCGACGCCTGTTGTTCTACGTTGAGTCCCAGCTGCGCATACAGGCGCGCGGGACCCCAACCATGATGGCCACCATGCCAGCCGGCGCTAGGCGCGTCCGCGGTTGCGGTTGCAGCGTTGTCGGTCGCAGGCGAAGCCGCGCCGGCGGTTGCCAACGGCAACGAGATCGCGACCAAGGCCGCCCCTGCGGCGAGCGTGCCCGCCACGAATGTGCGAATTGCTTTCATATTTACGACTCCTAGGGATCGATCGGACTTCATGGAGCAGCATTTTAATCTTCGCCCCGTGGAGATGTGTAAAGCCGAGCCAAGAACCATGCAAAGTTGTGTAAAGTCCGCAATGGAACCGGTCTCGGCGCGGCGACTGTGCGAAAGTATGCAGAGCGCCTCATGAACAACTTATCGACAACCGCAACCGACGCTGCGAATCCGCACGACGCGAGAGTATTGCTCGTCGACGACGATCGCGAGCTGTGTCAGATGCTGACCGAATATCTGAACGCCGAGCACTTCGAGGTCAAGAGCGTGCACGACGGCAGCGTAGCGCTCGAAGAGTTGCGCACCAACGAGTTCGAAATCCTCATACTCGACGTCATGCTGCCGAACGTCAGCGGCTTCGACGTGCTTCGCGAGCTCGGCGCGACGCGAACGACGCCGATCTTGATGCTGACGGCTCGCGGCGACGATATCGATCGCATCGTCGGTCTCGAATTGGGCGCCGACGATTACCTCAGCAAGCCATTCAATCCGCGCGAATTGGTGGCGCGCATTCGCGCCATTTTGCGCCGCGCCAGCAGCCGCAATTCGCGCGGCGCGGCCACGGACGTATTCGAGATCGGACCGATCGTGCTCAATACCGGCATGCACCAAGTGCGCGTCGCCGGCGAACCGGTGCCGCTGACGGGCGCGGAGATACGCGTGTTGGAGTTGCTGATGCGCTCCGCGGGTTCCGTGATTTCGCGCGACCAACTCACCGAACAGGCGCTGGGCCGCAAGCTCGTGCCCTACGATCGCAGCATCGATACTCACATCAGCAACCTGCGCCGCAAACTGGGACTCGAAGCAGGCACGCATCCGGAAATCAAGAACGTCCGCGGCTCCGGATATACGCTGACCCTGGTCGATGCATAGCTTATTTTTTCGGATATTCATGCTGTTTTGGATGGCGATGGCGCTGATCGTGGTCGGCAGCATCGCCGTCACCTACGCGATCGCGGCGCGCGATTACGAATCGCAGGAATGGCAACGCCGTCCGTCCGTCGCGATCGCCGCCTCGCAAGTGATCGAGAAGGGCGGCATCGGCGCGCTAAGGCACTGGCTATCCGCGAACAAAAACGTGCTTCCCGATCGCGAGTTTTTCATCGTCGGACCCGACGGCGCCGACATACTCGGGCGACGTTTGTCGGAATCCGCGCAGCGGCGCTGGGAATTCATCAATCGCGAGTCGCAGTCGGGATTGGAGCCGCCGGGATTGGAGCCGCCGGGCCTGGAGCCGCGAGCGCTCGGCGAAGCGCGCTCGCCGCTGAACTTCCGCCCCTCGCGCCAGGCACCGCAAGTCGTGGCGCCCAACGGCGCGATCTACACGATTTTGCTGGTGCCGCGACGGCCGAGCATCTTCGGCGCCTTCAGCCTGCCGGGTATCCCGCTCGCGGTCCTCGGCATCGCGCTGATCGTCAGCGCGCTCGCAAGCTGGTGGCTCGCGGAGCACCTGAGCTCGCCGATTCGGCGCATTCAGGCCGGCGCGCGCGCCGTGGCCTCCGAACACCTCGACGTGCGCGTGAGCGCGGGACTCGACGGCCGCAAGGACGAGCTCGCGGTGTTGGCACGGGACTTCGACGCAATGGCCGATCAGCTCAAAGCCACGCGCAGCGCGAGAACACAATTGTTTCGGGACATATCGCACGAACTGCGCTCGCCGCTCGCGCGCATGCGCGTGGCGCTCGGGCTCGCGCGTCAACCGCTCGCCGACCCCACGGTGCAATTGGATCGCATGGATCGGGAAATCGAACGCCTCGATTCGCTGATCAGCCACGTCTTGAGACTCGCGCGCCTGCACGGCTCCGAAGCGAATTTCAAGCGCGAGGCACTGGACATCGACGAGATACTGCAAGAAGTCGTGCAAGACGCCAATTTCGAGGGTGCGGTCAAGAACTGCACGATCCGGTTGGCGGGTTCTGCCGATGGGCCATTGCACGGCAACCGCGAACTGCTGCACAGCGCGATCGAAAACGTGCTGCGCAACGCGGTCAGATACAGTCCGGCGGGAAAATCGGTGGAGGTCTCGGTGAGCACGACGCAAGACGCATTGGAAATCTCGATTCGCGACCAGGGCCCCGGCGTCCCCGGCGGCGATCTGGAGCGCATATTCGAACCGTTCTATCGTGTCGCCGAATCGCGCGATCGCGACAGCGGCGGCGAAGGCATCGGTCTCGCGATCACCGCTCAGGTGCTCAAGGCGCACGGCGGTTCGGCCACCGCGAAGAATCTCGCCCAGGGCGGTCTCGAAGTCCGATTGCTTCTGCCGCGGCGGCCTGCGGGCGAGCCGGAGTTCGAAAGCGCTCAAGCGACCTGAGGTTTTGACGTGGGGCGCGGTCGGCTTAAGATGCCGAACTTCGCACCTTTAAGACCAGGAGAGACGTTTGAGTCTATACACGGAAGCCTGCAAGTATATTCCGGGCGGCGTGAATTCGCCGGTGCGCGCGTTTCGCGGAGTCGGCGGTGAACCGATATTCTTCAAGAGGGCGGCCGGAGCCTACACGTATTCCGCCGATGGCCGGAGGTTCATCGACTATGTCGGCTCCTGGGGCCCCATGATCGTGGGCCATGCGCACCCGGAGGTCATCGCGGCTGTGCAGCGCGTCGCGGCCGACGGACTATCCTTCGGCGCGCCCACCGAGCTCGAAACCGAACTCGCCAAACGCGTGATCGAACTCGTGCCGTCGATCGAATTGATCCGATTCGTCAGCTCGGGCACCGAAGCGACGATGAGCGCGATCCGCTTGGCGCGCGGCTACACGGGACGCGAGACCATCGTGAAGTTCGAAGGCTGCTACCACGGCCACTCCGACTCGCTGTTGATCAAGGCCGGCTCGGGCGCATTGACCTTCGGCGTGCCGACCTCGCCGGGTGTGCCGCAATCGCTCGCGAAGCACACGGTCACGCTCACTTACAACGATGCGGACCAGGTGCGCGAAGCATTCCGCCAAATCGGCGAGCAGATCGCCTGCGTGATCGTGGAGCCGATCGCCGGCAACATGAACTGCGTGTTGCCGGCTGCGGGCTTCCTCGAGACTCTGCGCCGGGAATGCGATCGTGCCGGCGCGCTGCTGATTCTCGACGAGGTCATGACGGGATTTCGCGTCGCCCGCGGCGGCGCCCAGGCCTTGTACAACATTCGCCCCGACCTGACCACACTCGGCAAGATCATCGGCGGCGGCATGCCGGTCGGCGCGTTCGGCGGCCGGCGCGACATCATGGAGCGCTTGGCGCCGCTCGGCCCCGTCTACCAAGCGGGCACGCTGTCGGGCAATCCCGTGTCGATGGCGGCAGGCTTGGCGACGCTCGAATTGCTGTCGGCAGCGGGGTTTCATGAGCGTCTCGGCAAAGCGACCGACCTCCTTGTCGAGCGCCTGCGTCAGGCCGCAACGAGAGCCGGCGTCGGATTCGCGACCAATCATGCCTGCGGCATGTTCGGATTTTTCTTCACGAACGAGGCGGTCGTGGACAGCTACGCCAAGGTCATGGCCAGCGACGCGAAGCGCTTCAACCGCTTCTTCCACGCGATGATCGCGCACGGCGTTTATTTTGCGCCGTCTGCATTCGAATCGGGTTTTCTGTCGGCCGCGCACACGCCAGGCGACATCGATGCGACGGTGGCCGCGGCGGAACGCGCCTTTGCGGCCTGATCCCGCCACACGGGCCGCAATGCTCACCGCGCCGTAAACATGCGCGCCACCGCCTGGTTCGTGGGAGTACTCCTGGTCGGCGCGGGCGTTCTCGGATGCGTCGCCTATCCTCTCTACCTGGCGGTGTCGACCGTGCACGTCTGGCCGTTTCATCGCGTTTACAGCCGTCTCGCGATGCTCATTGTCGCGATTCTGTTGGTGTGGCTGTTCCGGCACTTGAACGTGCGCACCAAGCGCGATTTCGGCTATGGGCTGCCGTGGCGCCAATTCATGCGCGAGAATCTCGTCTGGGCGGGCATCGGAATCCTCACCGCCTCGCTCGGCGTCGCGTTCATCTGCGCCATGAAGCTGCGTGGCTTGGACCCGCAATTCTTGCCGACGGCCGCCAACCTCGCGCACATCGTCGTGGTCGCGATAGGGTCCGGGATCGCGGTGCCTTTATTCGAGGAAACGCTCGCGCGCGGCGCGATGCATACGGCGATCGAGCGCGAATCCGGCCCGTGGACGGCTGCGCTCGTCACCGCATTGCTGTTTGCAATTCTGCACTTCTTTGCCAAGACGAGCATCCCGCCCGACGAAGTCGCGTGGCGCAGCGGCTTCGATTTGCTCGCGCGCTCGTTCGCGCCGCTTCAGCATCCGTCGATGGTGGCGGATTCTCTTTTGGCCTATTTGGCGATAGGCCTCGTCTTGAGTTTGACGCGGGTCCTCACCGGCAATATCGCGGTCGCGATCGGGCTGCACGCCGGCTGGGTCGTGGTGCTGCGAATCATGCAGCAATGCACGGTGCGCAGCGCATCGCCCGACCATGCGTTTCTGCTCGGTCAATTCGACGGCTTGGTTGGGCTTTGGGTGCTGCCGTGGGCCGCCGCGATCGGCCTCGGCTTGTGGTTCATGCGCGCCTCCTGGGTGGCGGGGGCGCGCGACCAGTGACCGGGTTCTGCGCGATCAGTGATCGGTGTCGGATTGGGCGGTAATTTCGATGAGCGGTGCGAGTACGTCGAGACGCCGCAGTGGATCGTCGAGTTCCAGGCAATATTGTTTGTCGGCGAGATCCATCGGCAAGATCTCCGCAAGCCGGTGGCCGACCCAGGCCGCGTCGTCGAGATGCATTTCGATGCCCGTGTAGACTTCGCCCAATTGTGGCAGTACGGTCTCGAGCAGCAAAGCCAGGCGAGCGTGGCGCTCCGGGACGGTCAATAGGGGCTCGGGCTGCAGCCATTCGACTTCGCCCACATTGAGGCCGTCGGCTTGCCGGCGGTGCGCATGGATCCGAAAGCGCTGCTGGCCGACGCAGCTCAAGCCCAGCAACCCGTCCGGCAGCTGATCGAAGTCGACGATCTTGGCCATCGTGCCGACATCACAGATGTCGGCCGAACCGCTCTGCTCGCCGTCGCGGATCAGTACGACGCCGAAGCCTTGGTCCTCGCGCATGCAGCGCCGCACCATGTCGAGGTAGCGCGTCTCGAATATGCGCAGCGGCAGCGGACCGCTCGGAAACAGCACGATGTTGAGCGGGAACAGGGGAATGATGTTCACGACGCCTCCGGCGGCGGCGGCGCGGCGGCACGCGCGCGCAGCGCGCAGAGCAGTTTCTCGTGCAGGCCGCCGAAGCCGCCGTTACTCATGACGAGCACATGATCACCCGCGCGCACCGTGTCGGCGAGTTTGGCGACGAGGGACTCGACCGTCGGCGCGAATTGCGCACGATCGCCCAATGCGGCCACGGCGGCGGGCAAATCCCAACCGAGGTCCGGGGGAGCAAAAAACCAACTGCGGTCGGCTACGCTAAGCGCCGGCGCCAACTGTTCCCGATGCACGCCGAGGCGCATGGTGTTGGACCGCGGCTCGAGCACGGCGATGATCGGCGCGGCGCCGACCTGGGCGCGCAAGCCGCGCAATGTCGCCTCGATCGCGGTCGGATGGTGTGCGAAATCGTCGTACACCGTGACGCCGTCGACGATGCCGCGAATTTCCATGCGGCGCTTTACGCCGCGGAACCGGCCGAGGGCTTGCAGCGCACGCTCGGGCGCCACGCCGACGTGGTGAGCGGCCGCTATCGCCGCCAGGGCGTTCATCACGTTGTGTGCGCCGATCAGCGCCCAATCGACGCCCCCGACGCTGTGGCCCGACTTGCGCACTTCGAATTTCCGGCTCGCGGTTCCCGCCTCGACGTCGGCGCTCCAATCGGCACGGCCTGCCGACAGACTGAAGGTCTCGCACGGCGTCCAGCAGCCTGCCGCCAGCGTCGCGGCAAGATTGGCGTCGTCGCCGTTGACGATAATGCGCCCCTGTGCCGGCACCGTGCGCAGCAACTGATTGAATTGCCATCGGATCGCGGCCACGTCGGGGTAGATGTCCGCATGGTCGTATTCCAGATTGTTGAGCACCGCCGTACGTGGCCGGTAATGAACGAATTTGGCGCGTTTGTCGAAAAATGCCGTGTCGTACTCGTCGGCCTCGATGACGAACAGCTTGCCTGCGCCGAGGCGCGCGCTGAAGCTGAAATTGGCGGCCATGCCGCCGATCAGGAAGCCCGGCGCGAGCCCGGCGTCTTCCAAAATCCACGCGAGCATGCTGGTCGTCGTGGTCTTGCCATGGGTGCCGGCGACCGCGAGCACGTGCTTGCCGGCGAGCACCGCGTCGCTGAGCCATTGCGGGCCGGAAACGTACGGCAGACCGCGATCCAGCAGCGCCTCGATGACCGGCACGCCACGGCTCAGCGCATTGCCCACCACGACGACGTCGGGCCGCGCATCGAGCTGATCCGGGCCGTAGCCTTGAATGAGTTCGATGCCGAGCGCCTCGAGCTGCGTGCTCATCGGCGGGTAGACATTGCGGTCGGAGCCGGTCACGTGAAAGCCCGCCGCCTTCGCGATTGCGGCGACGCCGCCCATGAACGTGCCGCCGATACCCAGTATGTGGACGTGCACGGTCAGGTATCCGGAAGTAAGTACTGTTCCAGCAGGATCGACAGCAGCAGATACCCCACGCTCGCGGCAATACCCACACTCAAGCGCGATTCAAGCGCCGCACGCCAGATGTGGGCGCATGCGAGCATGTACCAGACGATCGCGGTCAACCAGACAAACACCAGCGGAATGGCGATCGGGTGTTCCGTGCCGACCAGGTGCAGCAGCCAATCCAACGGGTACAACACGAGCTGCGCCAGTGCGCCGACGCCGAGCAGCGCTATCGCGGTCTGCAGAAAGCGTTCTCGGTGATGCGCGAGCCGCAGTATTCCCCAAGTCCATGCGAGCGGCAGACCCACGCTCAAGAGGATGCGCACCGCGATCCAGTCGGTCGACGCCGGCGGCAGCAGCGCGCCCAGCACCTCGAACAGCGCGACGATCCCGGCCACCAGACCCAGCAAAAATACCGACGCCGGCAATTGCGCGGGCGACAATCGCCACAGAGCCAGATCCCAAAACGCCTTTGCGAGTCGCAGCATTGGTTAATTCAGTCATAATCTCGAGCGAATTCAGCTTAAGATAAATTGTACACGCGGATCAAACCAATGCCCGACGCGATTTGGATCGACAGAGACGAGCAACTCACCAAGCTCGCAGCGGAGCTCGGATCCGAGGCTTTGATAGGCGTCGACACCGAATTCCTGCGCGAACGCACGTTTTTCCCGAAGCTGTGCCTACTGCAGATATCCACCGAATCGAGGATCTGGTGCGTCGATACGCTCAAAGTCGATCTCGATCCCTTGGTCCCCGTTCTGACGGGGGCGGCGACGCGCAAAGTGATACACGCCGCACGCCAGGATCTCGAGGCGTTTTACCTGACCAGCAAGCGCATCATCTCGCCGGTGTTCGACACGCAAATTGCAGCCGGGTGCATCGGGCTCAAGCCGCAGATCGGCTACGCCGAACTCGCAAACCTGTTGATCGGCGTGACGCTTGCGAAGGGCCAGACGCGCACCGACTGGTCGAAGCGGCCCTTGAGTCCCGAACAACTCGATTACGCGGCCGATGACGTGCTGCATCTCGGCCGGATCGCGGGCGCGCTCGCGGCGCGCTTGCGGGAGTTGGGCCGCGAACATTGGGTGCGCGAGGATTGCTTGGCGCTCGAGAAGGCCGAGCACTACGAGCCGAATCCCGCCAAGGCCTGGGAGCGCCTGCGCGGCTTGGCGCAGCTCGAACCGCGACCCCGCGCCCGCGCGAAGGCGATCGCCGTATGGCGCGAGCGGATCGCGCGAGACCGGGATTTGCCGCGTGCATGGATTCTCACCGACGCGGCGATTTTCGACCTCGCACAGGCGAATCCGGCGACCAACCTTCAGCTGCGCGCGATGCGTTCGATACCCGCGAGTTTCAATGAATCGTTCGCCGCAGGCTTGCTCGAGGCGCTGCTCGGGCAGGCGTGCGTCGACCCCGAGGATTTGGAGCCGAGTCAGGAATTGCGGCCGAGCGCCGAACAAAAGGCCGCGGCGTTGGAACTCAACAAAATCGTGGATGCGCGCGCCGCCGAGCTCGGCGTGAGCGCGGAGATTCTCGCGCCGCGCGGCGAATTGAAGGCGCTCGCTCTGGGCAGGCGTGACTCGCATGCGCTGTCGGGATGGCGGCGCGCGGAAATCGGCGAGCGCTTGCTCGCAAGCCTCGCAACGGCGCCGAGCGGCGCTTAAGCGTCGTTCGCCGCCGCATCGCGGGCCTGTACCGCGCGCTGCAGGCTCGCGAACACCGTTTGCACGTCTGCATCCGCATTCACGACCTTGAGCAGCCCGTTGTCCCGATAATGCTGGATCAACGGCTTGGTCTGCGCCTCGTAGACCTCGAGCCGCTTGCCGATGACCTCCTCTTTGTCGTCGGGGCGCTGGATCAAGCGCGGCGAGTCGCCGCACTTCTCGCAATGCACCGGCGTGCCCGGTGGCGAAGTGTTGACGTTGAATACGCGGCCGCAGTCCTGGCAGATGCGCCGGCCGGTCAACCGCTTGAACAACACGCCGAGATCGAGGTTCAGCAATACGACCGCCTCGAGCGGTTGTCGCAGTTCATCGAGCATCTTCTCCAAGGCGGTCGCCTGCGCGAGGTTGCGCGGGAAGCCGTCCAGGATGAAGCCCTTGGCGGCATCGGGCTGCGCCAGGCGCTCGCGAATCATGCCGAGCACAGTGCCGTCATCGACCAGCGTGCCGGCGTCGATCGCGGCTTTGGCGCGCAGTCCGAGTGCCGTACCCTTGGCGACTGCCTCGCGCAGCAAGTCGCCGGTTGAAATTTGCGGCACGCCGTGGGTTTTCACCAACAGCTGTGACTGCGTACCTTTGCCCGACCCCGGGGCGCCCAATAGGACGATTCGCATAATGAGTCTTCGATGTTAAAAGCGGTTCGGTGTTAAAAGCGCGCTACCGTACCTTCGGTTGCCCCGGTCGTCAAACCACCCGTTTAAGAGGTGCCGCCGATGCCCCGATCGGCTATTCTGCGCGCCTTATGTCAGCGGGGATGAGCCGGTGAAACCACAAAAGAATCGAGGGTCAGCCCCGAAGAACGCCTTTTACGCGCAATCCGGAGGCGTTTCGGCGGTCATCAACGCCTCCGCCTGCGGCGTCATCGAAACCGCCCGCAAGCACGCCGGTAAGATCGGCAAGGTCTACGCGGGCCGCGACGGCATCGTCGGAGCGCTCACCGAGGATCTGATCGACACGAGCCAGGAGAGCGCGGCCGCAATCCGGGCTCTGCGCCACACGCCGGGCGGCGCGTTCGGCTCGGCCCGCTACAAATTGGCCGGGATCGACCAGAATCGCGCCCAGTACGAACGCCTCATCGAGGTGTTCAAGGCGCACGACATCGGCTATTTCTTCTACAACGGCGGCAACGACTCGATGGACACGGCGCAAAAAGTGTCCGAGATCGCTCTCACCTTGGGATACCCGATGATTTGCATCGGGGTGCCCAAGACCGTCGATAACGATTTGCCGCTGACCGATTGCTGTCCCGGCTTCGGTTCCGCCGCCAAATACATCGCCGTCTCGACGCGCGAAGCGGCGCTCGATGTGCTCTCGATGGCACGCACCTCGACCAAGGTTTTCGTGCTCGAGGTCATGGGCCGCCACGCCGGCTGGATTGCCGCCGCCGGCGGCCTGGCCGGCTCGAAGGCCGGCGACGCGCCGCACATCATTCTGTTTCCCGAAATCGCATTCGATCGGCCTGCGTTTCTCGCCAAGGTCAAACGCTCGGTCGAGAAATTCGGCTATTGCGTGATCGTCGTCTCCGAGGGGGTGCGCGATAAGGAAGGCAAATTCCTCGCTGAAACCGGCACCAAGGACGCGTTTGGCCACGCCCAGCTCGGCGGTGTCGGGCCCGTGGTCGCCGAAATGACCAGAGAAGCATTCGGCTACAAGTTCCATTGGGCCGTTGCCGATTACCTGCAGCGCTCGGCGCGGCACGTCGCCTCGAAAGTCGATGTCGAGCAGGCTTATGCGGTCGGCAAGGCGGCCGTCGAATTCGCGCTCAAGGGCAAGAACGCGGTCATGCCGATCATCGTCAGAAAGTCCGCGAAGCCGTATCGATGGAGCATCGGCGAGGCGCCGATCTCGGCGATTGCAAATCTCGAGAAAAAAGTCCCGCGCAACTTCATTACGGCCGATGGATTCGGCATCACCGCGCCTTGCCGCCGCTACCTTAGCCCGCTGATCGGCGGCGTC
>Ga0209415_10005533_pt1 | contig 22659 bp, 14 predicted proteins | sample PeaSoiSIISIP2007_FD_187696 | JGI IMG/M metagenome (GOLD analysis project Ga0209415, IMG submission 187696) | Peat soil microbial communities from Weissenstadt, Germany - SII-SIP-2007 (SPAdes) (version 2) | ecosystem: Environmental > Terrestrial > Soil > Wetlands > Peat | place: Germany... | reverse complement strand
GTTGCTCTCCCGCGGGTATTCCCTCGCGATCGTGGACAATCTGGACGACTTCTACGCGGCGGCGCAGAAGAGAGCGAACCTCAAGGAAATCCGCCGCCAAGGATCATTTGAGTTTTTCCCCACGGACATCTGCGATGCGGCGAAGCTGCGCGAAGTCTTCGCGTCCATTCGTCCCGATGCCGTGCTTCATCTCGCAGCTCGCGCGGGAGTGCGACCTTCGATCGAACGGCCCGCGCTCTACGAACGCGTCAACGTCCTGGGGACGATGCAACTGCTGGAGCTGGCCAAGGAATTCGGCGTCGGAAAATTTGTTTACGGATCTTCGAGTTCGGTCTACGGCGCGGCAAGTGTCGTCCCCTTCTCGGAAGATCAAAGGGATCTCCGGCCCATTTCGCCCTACGCGGCCACGAAACTCGCCGGAGAATTGCTGGTCTTCGCGTACGCTCACCTCTATCAATTCGAGGCCGTCTGTTTGCGCTTCTTCACCGTCTATGGGCCGCGGCAGAGGCCCGACCTCGCCATTCACAGATTCACCGCGCTCATGGAAGCCGGCGAACCCATTCCTGTTTTTGGAGACGGATCGACCGCGCGGGACTATACGTACGTGGGCGACATCGTATCGGGCGTGCTCGCGGCGCTCGAGTTTTCGCCGGCGTTGAGCCACGGCGCGAGAGTGGACGTGTTCAATCTCGGCAATTCGCACCCAGTGACGCTGAATGAATTGATTGCGAAATTGGAAAGCGCCACCGGCCGCACCGCCGTGCGGCGCGCGCTGCCGGCGCAATTGGGCGATGTTCCGACGACGTGGGCCGATATTTCGCGCGCGGAAAAATTTCTAGGCTACAAACCCCAAACGCCCCTGGAAGCCGGCCTTAACAGTTTCGTTCGCTGGTTCCGGGCCGCGCGCCCGCGCTGAGACGCTTCACTCCGACGCGCTATCGGTGCCATGGGTGCGGGCGTCCTTGGGCAGGACGAAGCGGTATCCGATCCACGGTTCCGTCAGCAGGAATTTCGGCCGCGAAGGATCGGCCTCGATCTTCTTGCGGAGCTGATTGACGACCACGCGCAAGTATTCCGTTTGCTCGCCATAGTCCGGCCCCCAAACGGCCTGCAGCAATCTACGGTGGGAGATGGGCTTGCCGTGATTCCGCACGAGTTCACGCAACACTTCACATTCCTTCGGCGTCAGATGAACCTGCTTACCGCGCACGGTGAAATCGCGCGCGCCAAAATTGAAGCCCAGTTCTTTGCTGGCAACCGTCACGGCCTCCTCGTCCGGCGAGGCCCGGCGAAGAGCCGCGCGAATGCGCGCCAGGAGCTCCTGAATTCCAAACGGCTTGACCACGTAATCGTCCGCGCCGGCATCGAGCGCGCGCACCTTGTCGCGCTCGGCATTGCGCACGGTCAGCATCAGGATCGGCACATCCGAAGCCGAGCGGATTTCGCGGCACACCTCGAGGCCGTCCATCCCGGGCATATTCATGTCCAGAAGAATGAGATCGGGCCGCTCGCCGCGAAGCTTCTCCAGCGCTTCGGGGCCGTCATGCGCCTCGACGATCGCGTACCCGTCCGCCGCCAACGTCGTCTTTAAGACGCGCCGGATTTGCGGCTCATCATCCACCACGAGAATCGTGGAAACCTTCATGCGCGCGCCGCCCGTTCTCGAGCGATCGGCAACGTGAAGGAAAACACGGAACCACGGCCGAGCTGACTCGTGACGCTAATCGTCCCGCCGTGCGCCTCAACGATGGCCTTGGCGATGGGTAGTCCCATTCCCGTTCCCTGAACGAGATATCGCTGATTCCGCCCGCGATAGAATTTGTCGAAGATAAGGCTCATTTCCATTTCCTCGATTCCCGGGCCCTGATCCGCCACCGAGATGGCGACGAACTCTCCGCCAACCTCCGCCGTGATCGTTATCGCGGTGCCTTTCGGCGAATAAGCATCCGCATTTTCGAGCAGCCGGACCAAAACGTCTTTGATCCGCGAAGAGTCCGCTTTCACGGGCGGCAGGTTCGCGGGCAATTCCACGCGCACCTCGCGTTGGCCCAGCGGCAGTTTCAGCTGTTCCAGCGCAGCGGAAATGATATCCCCGATGGCTTGAGGTTCGCGCTTCAATTCCACTTCGCCGGCGTCCAACCGCGCCATTTCGGCGGCGTCGCCGACCAACCCGTTCAGCCGGTCGCACTCTTCATCAATTACCGTGAGCAGTTCGCGCGTGTCCGGCGAGGCCGTGGAAGGCGTCGAGAGCAAGCTCGTGACGCTGGCTTTGATGGAAGTGAGTGGCGTCCTGAAATCATGCGTGATGGAATCGAGGAGCGCGGATTTCAATCGCTCGCCTTCCCGCATCGCTTCCGTTTTCCCGAGTTCTTCTACGGCGCGCGCCCGTTCGACCGCAATCGCCACCATGGTCCCCAAAGCTTCGAGGGTTTCCCGTGAAAGCAAGCGTCCCGACATCCCCAGGCTGCCGATGGCCCGATTTCCCATCCGCACGGGAACGAAATACAGGCTCCGGCCAGCGTCGAAGACCGGCTCTTCCCTACGTGCGACCCGGCGCATCTCATCGTCATCCAAGTAGATGCCGCCTGACCGATAGAATTTCTTCTTGTTCTCCAAATAGAGCGCCGCCGCTCCCAACCCGAAAGACTCCACGATGTGGTTGGGGATGGCGTTCAACAACGTAATCACGTTTCCCGAAACCAGCAGCCGCTGGCTAAACATATACAGACGTTCCGCTTCATCCCGGCGGCGGTGCGCCTCCTCCGCCTGCCGCTTCATTCTCTGGGAGAGCTGGCTACCGGTGAGAGAGGTCGCCAGGAATGCGAACAAGGCCACATAATTCTGGGGGTCGGCGACCGTGAGTTTTCCCACCGGGGGCAGGAAAAAATAGTTGAACGCGAGCATTGCGGCTACAGACATGAACGCGGAAACCGTGAAACCCCACGCCGCCGAAACTGCTAGAATTGCCAGGAGGAAAAAAAGCGCGATCGTCGTGTGATTGGCCGGGAGCACCTTCCGGAATAGCCAAGTGAGGGCCAGGACGATGGCGAGCGATAGAACGAAGCGCAACGCGCGATTCAGAATGCGCCAGAGCACGCGGGTATTGTAGCCTAAGTGCGGCCCCTAGAACGCCCATGACCAAACGTCCTGAAGACTGGCTCGAGGTAGTTTCGCCGCCAGAGAAAACGAAGGGCGCGTTTAAGCTCTTTCTGGGTTACGCCCCAGGAGTCGGCAAGACCTTCGCGATGCTGAGCGAAGGAATCCGCCGCCACACCCGGGGTGAGGACGTCGTTATCGGCGTCGTCGAGACGCACGGCCGCGCGGGAATCGTCGAGCTTGCGTCTCAGCTGGAAGCCGTGCCCCGCCGCAAGCTCGAATACAAAGGCACCATATTTGAGGAGATGGACGTGGACGCCGTGATCGCGCGGCGCCCGCAGGTCGTACTGCTCGACGAACTCGCCCACACCAACATCCCCGGAAGCAAGCACCGCAAACGTTACGAGGACCTGCAGGAGATTCTGGCCGCGAAGATCGACGTCATCTCGACGATGAACATTCAGCATATGGAGAGCCTCGCGCCCACGGTCAACGCCATCACCGGCATCACCGTACGCGAAACCGTCCCCGATTGGGTGCCGCTACTGGCCAACGAAACCGTGATGGTGGACCTCACGCCCGAAGCGCTGCAGAATCGCCTCCGCCGCGGTGACGTCTACAATCCGGAGAAGGTCAATCAAGCGCTCTCGAACTTCTTTCGCAGCGGAAATCTGATCGCACTCCGGGAACTGGCCCTACGCCAGGTCGCCGAGCATGTGGATCGCAGCCTGGAATCTTACATGGCTGCGAAGGACATCGATGACAATTGGGCCGTTCGAGAGCGCCTGGCGGTCTGCATCAGCTCGAATCCCGCGGCGCAATACATCATTGCGCGCGCGGCGCGCATGGCGCGCAGGCTCGACGCCGAGTTCTACGTCATTTATGTGGACATGGGCACGGACAACAAGCCGCAGGACCAGAAAACCCTCGAAGCGAACGTCCAGTTTGCGCAAGATCTCGGGGCGCAGCTTATACGCGTCAAAGGCAAGAGTGTGGCGGGATCCGTGGCCGGAGTGGTCCGAGAAAAGCACATCACGCAGATTATTTTCGGGCGGACCGCGAACCAGGGTTTGCGCCGCTATTTCTACCTTACCGCCGTGAATCGCTTCCTGCGGGATGCGCCCGGGGTGGACGTTCACATCGTCACCCACGAAGGCGAACGTTTGCGCTAGTCCTTCCGGTCTAGAAATTCTCGAATCCTCCCCAGCACGCTCGCGAACATTGCCGCTGTGAGGCGTCCCGTCTGCGTGTTTTGCTGGCTGGGGTGATACGCCGCGAAGAGTTGCGGAAGCGGCGCAGGCATCGCGAAGCGCGCGCCATGCGCGAAGTGATAACTGGAGACGCGCGCGATCAGCCCGCGCTGTTTCAAGACATGGAGGTAGCCGTCGAAAGCGATTTTCCCCAACGCAAGAAGGGCGCGCGGCCGAATCGTTTCCAGTTCCGTCTCGAAGTACGGCAAACAATTTCGGATCTCCGACGGTAGCGGCTTGTTCGCAGGCGGCGCGCAGCGGATGGTCGCCGAAATGTAAGCGTTGCGCAGCCGCAGGCCGTCATCTCGCCCGGTGGATTCCGGTTGATTCGCGAATCCCGCGCGATGCAACGCGCGGTAAAGAAAATCCCCGGAACGATCACCCGTAAATACGCGGCCGGTACGGTTGGCTCCGTGGGCGGCGGGCGCGAGGCCCAGGATCAAGAGTCCCGCTCGCGCGTCCCCGAAGCCCGGCACGGGCCTTCCCCAATACGTCCATTCGCGATACGCTCGCCGCTTCACTCGCGCGATTTCTTCGCGATATTCCACCAGCCGGGGGCAAAGACGGCAGTTCACGATCTCCGTTTCGAGAATTCGCAGCCGCTCACTAGGAATCATTCGTCGCATCCGCCGGAGCCGCGAGCGGTTCACCACCAGCGTTCACCGCAGGCGGTTCACCACGAGCGTTCACCGCGAGCGGCAGCCGCAGCTTCGCGATGCAACCGTGCCCCTTGCGCCGATTCTCGAGCGTCAGATTCCCGCCGTGCGCTTCCGCAATTTGCCGAGAAAGCACCAGGCCGATGCCCGATCCCCCTTGCTTCGTGGTGAAGAAGGGGACGAAAAGATTCGCGGTGTTGGAGAGCCCTAGCCCGTCGTCTTCGACCCAGACCGTAAGCTGGCGTCTTCCACCCTCCCATCCGACGCGCACGCCGCCGCCGGTTTCGCGTGCGGCGTCGGCTGCGTTGTGAACCAGATTGATGAGAAGCTGCTCCAATTGATCGCCGTCGGCGGATATCGTTATTCTCGGCCCTTCGGAGACGCTCACGTTCAGGCGCGTCTCGAGCGTCGCCACTCGGTGGATCCACTCCGCAACCCCTACCGGCCGCCGGTTCGGCTGCGGCAGACGGGCCAGTTGCGCGTACGCCGCCATGAATCGTCCCAGCGCTTCGGCGCGTGCGCGAATTACTCCCAGGCCTTTTTCCATGTCGTCGGTCGTCTCGGCGGACATCCCCGCCAATGCGCCCCCCGCAGGCGATCCCTTCGCTCGCAGCACCCGGGATTCCAGACTCTCGGCCACCGATTGAATCGGCGCGAGCGAATTATTCAACTCGTGACCAATCACGCGAATCAACCGGTGCCACGCCTGCCGTTCTTCTTCGCGCAGCGCGCGGCTCAGATCGCTCAGTACCAACAGCCGGTTCGGCAAGCCTCCTTCGCGGAACGTGCTGTGCCGGATATCCCATTTCCCGGCGCCTCCGGGAAAGCTTATGTCGAGGGTGCGCGGCGCCTCGCCTTCGAGGCACGCGGCCAGACCCAGCTCATCCGCGGTCGCTCCCAACAATCGCCCCGACGGCTCGGCCAGCAAGCGCTCGCCCGCACGATTCACCAGGCGCAGCCGGTTTTTCTCGTCGAAGGTGAAGACGGCCGCATCAATTTCCTGGACCACTTTGCGAAGGAGCGCAGACGCTTCGAGCGCGCCCAGCCTTTGCTCGCGCAGCGTCTCGCCCAGAGTATTCACTTCGAGCAGCACTTCGCCCATCGCGTCGCCATACCCGGCGCCGCGCGCGCGCATCGAGAAATCCTCTTCGCGGATTGCAGCCAGGATGTTGGAGAGGGTTTGCAACGGGAAAGCTACGCGGTGCCGCAGCCCAAACGCGAACCCGAGCCAGCACCCGGCGATCAGCAGCGTGAGCGTCCACGCCGTTCGCGAGCTGAAGTCGCCCGTCCACAACAGCGTCAGGGCCACCGCGGACCCCGGCAGGCCCGCCGCCAGCGCCAGCAGGAGCACGCGCCGCTCGAAGGTGATGCGCTTCATGGATTGTGTTTTTGCATGCGGCGGTACAGCCCGCTTCGCGAGAGGCCCAGCGCCTTCGCCGCCTGGCTGACGTTGCCGTCGCAGCGCGCCAGCGTTCGTTGCACGAGATAGCGTTCGACGTCTTCCAGGCTCATCTCTTCGATCCGCACCGCGCTGCCCGCGCCCGCCGCGCGCAATCCGAGATCGCTCGGCCGCACTTGATCGCCTTGCGCGAGGAGAACCGCGCGCTCCACAGCATGATCGAGCTCGCGCACGTTGCCCGGCCAGGCGTGCGATCCCAGCGCTTGCAGCGCGGCGGCATCGAAGCCTCGCAGCGTCTTGCGGTACCGCTGCGAGTACGCGCGCAGAAAATGCGCCGCAAGCAAGGGAATGTCCTCGCGCCGTTCGCGCAGCGGCGGCAGGTGAATCTCGATCGTATTCAACCGGAAAAGCAAATCCTGCCGGAAACGCGATGCCGCGACTTCCGCATGCACGTCCGCGTTCGTGGCGGCCAGAATGCGCACATCCACACGCTGTGTCCGCGACGACCCCACGCGCTCCATCTCGCCCGTTTCCAAAACGCGCAACAGCTTCGCCTGCAGATTCATCGGGATATTTGCGATTTCGTCGAGGAAGAGCGTGCCCCCCTCGGCCAGTTCGAAGCGGCCCACGCGATCCGTTCGCGCGTCCGTGAACGCGCCTTTGACGTGCCCGAACAATTCGCTCTCGAACACGCCTTCGCTCAGCCCGCCCGCGTTCACCGCGACCATCGGCTTCGCCGCGCGCCCTGAAAGCGCGTAGAGAGTCTGCGCCACCACTTCCTTGCCCGTCCCATGTTCGCCGGTGATCAGGACGTTGGCGTCCGAAGGCCCAATCCGCGCAATCAGTTCGAGCACCGGCTGCATCGCGGGCGCCTCGGCAATCAAGGTCGGCCGGTGCTCCGCGCGCAACAGCCGGTTCTCCGCCTCGAGGCGAATCTCACGCCGCAACGCCTGGCGCAATTCGATTTGGGTCCGCAGGATCGAAAGCAGGCGCGCGTTTTCCCACGGCTTTTGGATGAAATCGCGGGCGCCGCGCCGCATCGCCTCCACCGCCAGCTCGACGCTTCCCCACGCCGTCATCACGATCACCGGCAGCGCGCTGTCCATCGCCTGAATGCGGCCCAGGAGATCGAGGCCCTCCTCGCCGGAGGTGGTGTCCCGCGCGTAATTCAAATCCATCAGGATCGCGTCAAACTCCCGCGTCTCCAGCGTGGCGATTAGTTCCGCCGGCGAAGAGACGGCCTGCGTCTCGAATCCTTCGCCCTTCAAGAGCAGACGCAGCGCCTCGCGAACGTCCGGCAAGTCGTCGGCAAGCAGCACGCGTGGCGAGTTTGGGGTAACGGATCTCATATTCGCGATATTCACCGCTGGTGAGTCATCCTAACTCGCGCAACGCTTCCTGAAAAGCGCTCCCCGGCACCACGGCCGCTCTTTAACTCAACGGCGTCAGTCCTTCAAACGTTCCCCAAGCGAAATGTGCCCCGACGGCACTTCGTGGAACGCGAATGAACGCCGCCCCAAGCATTTGTAGAAGTGATCAAATCCCGACTCGGCGCAGAAAGAGAGTGTTGCCTCAAACGCGGCGAGGGGAAAATCTCGAGGGAACTCAGTGGCCGTCCACAATCCAGCCGTCTTTGAGATTGATGATGCGGTGCCCGAACGCCGCATTTCGCTCGGAGTGCGTCACTTGAACAATGGTGGTGCCTTCGTCGTTCAGACGCTTGAACAATTGCATGATCTCTTCGCCCTGGCTGGAATGCAGATTGCCGGTGGGTTCGTCGGCGAGAATTACCTTCGGATTCAGGATGACGGCGCGCGCCACGCCGACGAGTTGTTGCTGTCCGCCGGAGAGTTGACTCGGGAAAAGATCCTTCTTGCCGACAATTTGGAAACGGTCGAGGATGTCGCAGACTTTGCTCACGCGTTCGGCGCGCGGCACATTCTTGTAGGAGAGTGGAATCTCCAGGTTCTCGAACACCGTGAGATTGTCGATCAGGTGGTAGCTCTGAAAGACGAAGCCGACGTATTGTTTGTGCAGCTCGTTGCGCTGCTTCAAATTGAGTTTGTGCACGGGCTGGCCCGCGAAGTGAAATTCGCCGGTCCACGCGCTGTCCAGCATTCCGAGAATGGCGAGCAGCGTGGATTTGCCCGCGCCGGAAGGCCCCATGATGGTGACGAATTCGCCTTGACCGATATCGAGATTGATCCGGCGCAATACAAAATATTTTCCGCCGGCCATGTCGTAGGCCTTCTCAAGATTTCGCAGTTCGACCAATGGCTCCATTATCGTGACCTGGCTTTCCGCGATCGTGCGACGCAGCCGACGAGAATTCGCCTGACCGGCGGCGCGCAGATTCCAATTTCACTCATAGTGCAATGCGACCATCGGATCCACGCACGTGGCGCGCCGCGCGGGAATGTAGCACGCGAGCAACGCGATCAGCGCGAAGACCATTGCAACGGCAGCGAACGTCCAGGGATCGCCGGCATCCACCTCGTAAAGCATGAATGCAAGCGCACGCGTCACGCCTGCGGCCGCAATAAGTCCGACGACGATTCCTACCAGCGAAACCATCAATCCCTGGCCAATGATCATCCGCATGATCTGCCGCGGACTCGCACCGAGCGCCGTGCGAATGCCGATCTCGCGCGTGCGCTGCGTCACGGAAAGCGCCATCAAACCGTAAATGCCGATCACGCCCAACAGCAAGGCCAGCGCGCCGAAAAAGCCGACGAGACGAGTCATGATCGAATTCCCTGAATTTTGCTCGCGAATCCGGTCGTCCAGCGTGCGCACCGCGGAAAGCGGCTGGCTGGCGTCCACCGACCAGACCGCGTCGCGGATTGCGTCGGCGAGAGAAGCTGGATTCGCCGAACGAACTAAGATGCCGATGTTGCGTGCCGGCCGCTGCGCAAAGGCGAAGTAAATCTCCCGGCGCGGGCGTTCGGCAAGAAAGAAAAACTTCACGTTTCCCACCACCCCGACGATCTCGAAGGTGGTGTGTTTGTCACCGACTTCCAATTTTTGGCCGATGGGATCTTTCGTTCCGAACTGTTGTTCGACGAGCGTCTGATTGATGACTACCGCCAGCGGAGATTGAGAGTCGTCCTGCGGTGTGAATACGCGGCCGCGCAGGAGCGGGATCTGCATGGTGGAGAAAAATTCGGGCGACACGGCAGTATCCATTGCGTCCACCGACTCTCCCGCAGGCTCAGGCGGCTTGCCTACGACATGAATCGACGTTGAATCGCCAGATTGGCCGAACGGAATGAACTGGCTGATGGCGGCGGACTGGGCTCCGGGTATCGCAAGGAGGCGGGCATGCAGCGCTTCCTCGAAATTGCGAATCTGTGCGTCACTCGGATATCCGGTCTTGGGAAGTTCAATTTCCGCGGTCACGACGCCCTGGACTCGAAAGCCCGGGCCCGATCCAACCATGCGAACAAAACTCTCAACCAGCAACGTGGTGGAGATCAGAACTACGACGGCGAGTGCGATTTCGCCGGCGACGAAGATGTGGCGCAAGCGCGCACCATGCGAGCTGCTGGAAGCCTGTCCGGAGGATTCCTTGATTTCGCGGTTGAGGTCGAGGCGGGAGCTCTGGAACGCTGGGGCGAGGCCGAAAATCAATCCGCAAAGCAACGCGATGCCGAGAGTGAACGCGAGAACCGTCCAGTCCATATTCACCTGGCCGTAATTGACCAGGTATCCCCGGACGCGGCCGGGAATGGCGCTCTCAATCCACTGCATTCCCCACATTCCGAAAAGCACGCCGCCGGCTCCGCCGAAGAAAAACAAGAGCATGGATTCGGTGAGGAGCTGGCGGACCAGCCGCGGGCGCGTAGCGCCCAGTGTCGCGCGAAGAGCGAATTCCTTGGTGCGTCGCGTGGCTCGCGCCAGCATTAGATTGGCGACGTTGGCGCAGGCGATCAAGAGAACCAACCCGACGATATACATGCAAATCGTCACCTGTTGCGCGCCCTCGTTCTTACCGATTTCGTAGGTCATGGGGCTGAGCACGGTCGTTTGGTTGGTGTTCGTGCCCGCGTAAAGCTTCGCCAAGCGCGCGGCGATAGAGGCGATTTCGTCTCCCGCCTGCGTTTGCGTCACGCCGGGCTTCAGCCGGCCGAAGGCTTGAAACCAAGCGCCGCTGCGGTCCGCTCGCTCCTCGGGGGTGAGTGCTATCGGCGTCCAGAGGTTGGACAGACCCAGCAAAGGAAATTGAAACTTGCCGGGCACGACGCCGACGATCGTATAGCTTTCCCCATCCACCTTCATCTGGCGGCCGATGATGTGTGGATCGGAAGCGAAGCGGCTCTTCCATAAGCCTTCGCCTAGAATGACTTCGTGATCGTTTCCCGGCTGGCTCTCCTGAGGAAGAAACGCGCGGCCGAGGATCGGCTTCGCGTCCAGCGTCTGAAAGAAATTCCATCCCACTCGCCCGCCAACGATGCGTTCCGGGGGCCCGTCGCTCGTCAGATTGAAGGCCCAGGCGGTCCAGGGAACGAGCTGGTCAAAGGAAGTACTCTGCTGCTGATAATCCACAAAATCGGCGGTGGAGGTTACGCCCCAGCCGGTCAAGCCCTTTTTCGTGTCGTGCGAGAGAAGAACCATCAGGCGATCGGCCTGCGGATAGGGCAGCGGCTTGATGAGCCACGCATCGATGAAACTGAAAATTGCGGTGTTGGCGCCGATGCCGAGGGCCAGGGTGAGAATCGCCACCGCCGTGAATCCGGGCGACTTGTAAAGCACGCGGAGCCCGAAACGAATGTCCTGCCAGAGGGTGCCCATTTCGAGTCTCCTATTCGTAACGCAACGCGATCATCGGATCCACGCTCATGGCTCGCCGCGCGGGAACGTAGCACGCCGCGAGCGCGGAAAGCGCCAGTGCAATGGACACCGCCACATACGTCGGCGGATCCATCGCGCTCACGGAGAGAAAACTGCCGAGGAGGTGAGCCGCGCCAAACGCGCCCAACAGGCCGATGGTGACTCCCGTGATGACGATTCCCATTCCGTGGCGGAGCACCATGCGCAGGATCTCCTTTGGCTCCGCGCCCAATGCCATGCGCACACCGATTTCATGCGTCTGCTGCTGGGCGGAATACGAAACCACGCCGTAAACTCCCACGATGGCCAAGACGAGGCCGAGTCCCCCGAGAATCGCCGCCAGCCATGCGCCCAGCTCGTAAATCAGCAAACCATCCAGCGTGTAGATTGCCTCGGTCAATGGCTTCACGTTATTGATGGGCAGTTGCGGCGATAGAGTTTGGATTTCGCGCTCAATTTCGGGAATCATCGCCGCTTGCGGCGCCGCGGTCCGAACATGGAGCACTTCCAGCGAGTTAAATTCGTAATGCTGCAGGAGCGGCAGATAAAAGAAGGGATCGATGGCCCCAGCCAATCCGTGAGGGAATCCGTGGTTACGGATGTCCTGCGCAACGCCTACGATTCGGACGTCGTGCTTCATGTCGCTTCCGATGCGGAAGATGCGCCCGATCGGATCCTGATTGGGCCAGTATTTTCTCGCCATCCCTTCACTTACAACGGCCACGTAACCGGCGTTCTGATTATCGGCGTCCGTGAATTCGCGCCCGCTGGGCAGCGTGATCCGCAACGTCTTGAAGTAGTCCGGCGAAACGGCGTTCCATTGCACGACCGGATTGGGCTGGCCCTCGGGAAGTTGGTAGCCGTCAATCGCGAGGGAGTCCACATTGGAGATGAAGCCCATGGGGGCGCCGTTCGCAAGGCTGGCCGATTCCACGCCTGGCAGAGCTCGCACGCGCTCGAGAAGAGATTTGTAGAACTGAATTCCTTGGGCATCATCGTCGCCGACCTCGGCGGGATTCATCCCGAAATCCAGCACTTGGCGCGGCTCGAAGCCGAAGTTTTGATGTTGCACCCGCACGAGACTCCGCGTGAATAGCGCCGCCACGATCAGCAGCATGAGCGAACCCGCGACTTGCACGACGACGAGCGCATTGCGCAGCCGGCTTTTCGATCCGACCACTCCTCGCCCGCCTTCGTGCAGCACGGCACTCAGGTTGCTTCGCGCCGCCCGGATGGCCGGCACGATTCCGACAATAATCCCGGTGAGGATGGCGGCGGCCAACGAGTAGGCGAACACGCGCCAGTCGAACGGAAAATCTACAGGCATGGCCTGGCTGATCTTAAGGACCAGCGAACCGAGCGCGGAGGCGCCCCAATTACCGAAGAGGACGCCGAGGGCGCCACCCGCAAGCGCAAGCAAGAGGCTCTCCGTCAGCAGCTGCATGATCATCCGGCCGCGCCGCGCGCCCAGCGCCGCGCGGATGGCCATTTCGCGTTCTCGCGACGTCGCGCGCACCAGCAGGAGATTGGCGACGTTTACGCATGCCAGCAGGAGCACAATCGCCGTGAGTCCCAGGAAGAGGCTCGAAATGATCTTCAGGGTATTGGGCGAATCGAGTGGAGCTCTGGACTCGAGTTCCGGATAGGCGCGCAAGCTCAAATCTTTATCTACATCGGGATACTGAGTTCTAAGCCGCTCGGCCACCACTGCCAGCTGCGCCTGCACTTGGTTCAAGCTCTCGCCGTATTGCATCCTCGCCATAACGCCGATCAGGCGGCTGCCACGATTGGTCATCAGGTCACTCGGATAATCTCCGGCGGGGGCAAAACCGAGTGGCAAGAAAGCCTGAGTCGAAATGACTGGAAAGATGCCGGTAAACCCTTTCGGTCCGACGCCGATAATCGTCACGGGGTGTCCATCAATGCTCGCCGGCTTGCCGATGATGTTCGGATCGCCGCCAAATCGAGTCTGCCAATAGGAGTAACTTAGCACGACGACCGGGTCCGCTCCGGCGACTTCACCCTCCGATGGCTTGAAAAACCGGCCGAGGGACGGCTGCAGTCCAATCACGGAAAAGAAGTTGCCGGTCACGTAGAAGGTCGACGTCTCTTCAGGCTTGCCGTTCACGCTCAGTCCGTCGCCTCCGAACATGTACCCGGCCGTTCCTGAAAACACGCCGCTGACCTGGTCGCGGATGTCGCGATATTCGGGAACAGAGAATTGACCCTGGGCCGGGCCATTCTTCTGGCGGAAAGTGAGAACCACGATCTGCGAAGGATCGCGCACGGGCATCGGCCGCAGCAGAATATAGTTCACCATACTGAAGATCGCCGTGTTCACCCCGATCCCAAGCGCAAGCGTGAGGATGGCGATCAGCGTGAAGCCCGGATTCCTCGCGAGCATTCGTACGCCGAATTTCAGGTCTTGCCAGAGGGCGCCCATGGGAGCCTCCTATTCGTAGCGAAGTGCGATCATTGGATCCACGCGCGTTGCGCGCCGCGCCGGCACATAACATGCCACCAGAGCGACGACGGAGAGGAGAGCCGCCGCGATGAAGAATACCAAGACGCCCGTATCACCATGAAAGATGTGGCTAATTGCGCGCGTCAGCAGCCAGCCGAGAATCGCGCCCGCCACCAACCCTGCTGCGATCAGGCGCAATCCCTGGCGCAGTATCAGCTTCAGCACGTCCGCCGGCGTTGCGCCCAGCGCCATCCGAACTCCCACTTCGCGAGTCCGCTGCGTGGCGGAGTAAGAGACGACTCCATAGACGCCCACTACTGCGATGAACAAGCCCAACAGACCTGTGCCTCCGGCCAGGTATACGCCGAGCCTGAAGTCGATCTGGGCCAGGTCCAATACTTGCTCCATTGTGGCGCTATTGCTAACTGGCAAGCCCGGAGCGAGGGTGCGGATTGCGCCTTCGACTTCCGGGATCAAGCTTTCCGGAGGCGCGGCGGAACGCACCATAAGCGCGCGAAAAGGCTGAAACTCCTGGCGCGACGGGACATAAAACCATGGTTGCGGGTCCTCCCCGATGTTCTGATACTTTCCATCGCCCGCCAAACCCACAACTTCGATCAGCGGAGTTGAGTCAGTCTCCGTCCGGAAGCGTTTCCCAATCGGATTTTCGCCAGGCCACAGCTGGCGGGCCATGGTTTGATTGACGATGGCCACGAGGGGGGCGTGATCATCGTCGAAGTCCGTGAAGGCCCGCCCCTGAAGCAGCGGTATGCGCAGGGTCGAGAAGTACTCGGGGTCCACAACGTTATGGAATATGAGCGGGGGTTGCTGGCCCGGAGGAATGACGCGGTTTTCGGCGTAAACGTTGATGCTGTATTCAAGTCCTTGGAAGGGACCCCCGAATGACAGGCTCGCCGATTGCATCCCGGGCAAGGCGGCGATGCGGTTGTTCAGCTCTTGATAAAACTGCGTGGTGCGCGTGCGGTCGTAGCCGATCATGTGCGGATCCATCGCGCAGACGACAAGATGCGTGGGATCGAAGCCGAGGTAGGCATGCTGGGCCCGCCGCAGGGTTTGAACGAAAAAGCCCGCAGCGATCAGAAGCGCAAGCGACCCGGCCACTTGCGCGACAACCAGGATATTGCGCAGGCGATGGCGCTCCGCCCCTCCCGAATCGCTGCGGCCGCCCGCGTGCAGCACCAGGCTCAGATTGGCCCTGCCGACGCGTATGGCCGGCCACATCCCCGCAGCGATTCCGCACAGGGTTGCGCCTCCAAAAGCCATCAGGAACACGCGCCAATCAAAATCAAATTTGAGGGTCACGAAGCTCTGCCTCGCAAAATCAGGCAAGGAAAAGATGGCGGCCAGGGCCCACTGGGCCGCTAGCATTCCGGCTGCGGCGCCCAGCTGAGCAAGCAGCACGGGCTCAGTGAGCATCTGACGGATCAACCGCGTGCGGGACGCCCCCATCGCCGAACGGACGGCCATCTCTTGTTGCCGGGTGGTCGCGCGCGCCAGCAGCACGTTGGCGACGTTCATGCACGCGAGCAGCAAAACCATCCCAGAAAGGCCCGCAAACAAGGCCGCGCCTAGGCGCAAAATGCCGCTTTCGGGGACGCCGCTAGAAGCGGAGAGAATTTCCATTACCAGTCCCTTCTCGTCCTTGGGATACTGGCTGGCCAGCCGTTCCTGGATCGTGCGAGCGGCCACTTGCGCCCGGGCCACGCTGACGCCGGGATTCAGCATGCCGAGTACGCCGAGTTCGCGGGAGGGGCGGTTCGTGAACAAGTTTCCGTTCTGGTACGAGGGAAGCTCGTCTTCGGCCACGATGCTGAGCGGAAGATACAGCTGGACGTCAACTATCGAAGGCCCCGCGCCGTGGAATCCTTCGGGGGCGATGCCGATGATCTCCGTCGGCTTTCCATTGACCAGCGCCTGTTGACCGACCACGCCGGGGTCGCCGCCGAGATGCGATTTCCAGTACGCATAGCTGAGCACCGCTGTGCGTGGCGCGCCAATTTGCTCGCCTTCGCCGGGAGCCATCAGACGCCCTAGCGTCGGCTTGACACCCAGCCCGTTGAAGAAATTCCCAGTCACGTAATCGGACAGAACCTGCTCGGCCGAGTGACCTTCCAGGCCGAAGGCAGACAGCCTGCCAATGGTTCCAACTAAGGCCGCGAAGACATCGCCCGATTGAGACTGGTAATCGCGCCATTCCGCATAGGAGAGACCGCCCAGGCCGATCGGGTTCCCTTGCTGCTGAAACCCGACCGCCACGAGTCGGGAAGCGTGGGGAACCGACAGCGGCCGGAGCAATAGGGTATTGGCTACGCTGAAGACGACTGTGGTGGCTGCGATCCCGAGCGCCAGCGTCAGTACGACGATCGCCGATAGGCCGGGCGTCTTCGCCATCATGCGGGCTGCGTACTTGATGTCTTGCCAGAAAGTGCCCATTACGAACTCCTATTCGTAACGAAGAGCAATTATCGGGTCCACGCGCGTCGCGCGCCGCGCGGGGACGTAGCAGGCGGCGAGCGCGACGAGTGAAAGCAGCGCCGCCACGCCCACAAACGTGAGCGGGTCAGCGGAACTGACTCCGTACAGCATCTTCGCCATCAAGCGAGTGAGGAAGAATGCGGCGGCGAGTCCGACGGCAATTCCCGGGTAGGTCATTCTGACTCCACGGCGGAGCATTTGCCGCAGGACGTCGCGCGGCTGCGCGCCGAGCGCCATGCGAATGCCGATCTCGTGGGTGCGCTCGCCAACGACGTAGGAGATCACGCCGTAAATCCCGACGCTTGAGAGGATGAGCGCGAGCGCGGCAAACACGCCCAGCAGCGCCATCGAGAATCGCCGGTCGGCGAGGGAATCGGACACGATGCTGTCCATTGATTCCACTTCGTACACCACGTGCTCGCTGTTAGCTTGCGCGACGGTCCGCCGGACAGCTCCCGACATCGCATCAGGAGGCCCCTGCGTCCGCATCACCACGGTCAGACTGTTGACGAGCGGCATGAATTGATCCGGAAGCTGGACGAGCGGCAGATAGAACTGCGCTTGGATCGGATTGTTAGTGTCAGCATCCAGGCCCCAGTGCTTCACGTGTTTGACGACGCCGACGATCTCCGCCTGGTAGTCGACCAAATCAATATTCAAACGCTTCCCGATGGGATCTTCGTTGGGGAAATATTTCTGGGCCAGGCTTTCATCAATGACCATAACGAACGGCGCGTGCTCGGTGTCTTGCGCGGTAAGGAAACGGCCGCGATCAAGACGAATGCCCATCGCTTTCAGGTATTCGGGTTCGACCAAGTAGAACAATGCGGTGTTCATCGCATTCTCGGATGGGGGCTTGGGTTGCCCTTCCCGCCAGAAGCCCAGTTCCGAATCGTCGCCCGACTCCGGCAGCGAACCCGCCGTCATGGAAACGGCTTCCACGCCGTTGATCGCTTTCAGACGGTCGTGCAGATCTCGAAGCGCATTGCGTGCCGTCGTGGCGTTGCCTGCCACCGCGGGCGCGAGCGCCACGTTAAAGGTCAGGACGTTGTGAGAATTGAAGCCGGGGTCAACGCTCCACAGGTGCGCGAGACTTCGCAGCATGAGGCCCGCGCCGATCAAAAGCACCAACGCCATCGCCACTTCGACCGTGACGAACACGCCCTGCACCCGATGATGCGTGCCGCTCGATCCGCGGCCGCCTTCCTTGAGCGTTTCCTGCAAGTCCGGCCGCGAGATTTTGAACGCGGGTGCGAAGCCAAACAGGATTCCGCAGGCCACCGAGAGGATCGCCGTGAAAATGAAGACGTGCGAATCCATCCCGATTTCCTGAGCGCGAGGCAGCGCGTCGGGCAGAAGCGAAATCACCGCATGCGTTCCCCAGGCCGAGATCAGAAGGCCGAGTGCCCCGCCCGCAGCGGAGAGCAGCACACTTTCGGTGAGTAGCTGGCGAACCACGCGGCCACGGCCCGCTCCCAACGCCGTGCGAATCGCAAACTCGCGCGAGCGGCCGATGGCGCGCGCGAGCAGAAGGTTTGCGACGTTTGCGCACGCAATCAGCAACACAAAGGCCACCGCGCCCAGCAGGACGTAAAGAAACCCGCCCGTGTCTCCGACAATCGAGTCTTTCAGCGACCGTACCGTGACGCTGGAGTCCGCGTCGGCCTCTGGAAAGGATGCGGCGAGTCCTCGGCCGATCGTGTCCATCTCAGCGCGAGCCTGCTCTGGAGTCACGCCAGGCTTCAGCCGTCCGACCACTCTCATGCCGAGAGAAGCCCTCCGGTCGTGAAAGGTGGGGTCATTCCACTGCCCGATAGGCGTCCAGACGTCCCTCGTGCCAGGGAGATGAAATCCGGGTGGAATCACGCCAATGATGGAATAGTTGACGCCATCGAGCGTCATCGTTTCACCAATGACGCTGGGCGACCCTCCAAATTTCCGCTTCCAGAATCCGGAACTGATCAAGACGACGGGTTCCGCGCCGATGTGGTCGTCGCCTGAATTGAACACCCGGCCGAGCGCGGGCTTGATTCCGAGGATGGGAAAGAAATCCGCGGATACCATTTCACCGTTCAAACGTTCCGCTTCGCCCTGGCCCGTAAGATTGAATGCGTCGTGCCTATAGGCGGCCATGGCCTGGAAATCCTGATTCTCGCGTTGCCAATCGAGAAAATTCGGATAGGAAACAGAGGAGCAATCAAAATTGGCCCCTTTCGTACAAAGGGACATCAGTTGGTCTGATTGCGGATAGGGCAGCGGGTTCAGCAGCACGGCGTTCACGACCGAAAAAATAGCGGTGTTTGCGCCGATGCCCAATGCGAGCGTCAACAGCGCAATCGCCGTGAATCCGGGCTTTTGCAGCAACATTCGGAAGCCGAACTTGATGTCCTGCCAGAGAATGCCCATGCAACCCCCGCGATTCGTGATCTGTAGCCCGTGGTTTTTCGGAATCTTTCAGGACTTATTTCGTGCCGACGCTCGACTCCGATTCCTCGAAGTTCTCGTCCACGATGCGGCCGTCGAACAAATGAATGTTGCGGTCCGCGAATTTCGCGTAGCGCGGATCGTGTGTCACCATGCAGAGCGTCGAACCCTGCCGGTTCAATTCGCGCAGCAACTCCATCACCGCCTCGCCGTTCTTCGAGTCGAGGTTGCCGGTCGGCTCGTCCGCCAGCAGAATCGACGGTTCGCCCACCAGCGCTCGCGCCACGGCCACGCGCTGCTGTTGACCGCCCGAAAGCTGCGACGGGTAATGCTTCATCCGATGCGCCATACCCACTTTTTCCAGCGCCTGCTGCACGCGCTGCTTGCGGTCGTACGAGCCCATGCCGCGATAGGTGAGCGGCAGCTCGACATTTTCATACACGTTCAGATCCCCAATCAGATTGAACGCCTGGAAGATGAAGCCGATCTCGCGGTTCCGGATTCGCGTGCGCTCGGAAAGCGTCAGACGCGCGGCCGCCTTGCCGTTCAAGGTGTACTCGCCGTGGGTGGGCGAATCGAGAAGACCGAGAATCGAGAGCAGCGTGGATTTGCCGCAGCCCGACGGCCCGCCGATGGAGACGTATTCGCCCTTCTTGATTTGCAGATGAATGCCCGAAAGGGCGTGCGTCTCCACCTCGTCGGTGTAGAAGACCTTCTTCACGCCGTCCAAGTGAATAAGGATGTCGCTCGATGTTTCCATGTACTCTCCTTTTTTCATTACGGCTTACGCGTTACGGCTTAACCGATATACGTTGTGGAGCCTGAATGTGTTCCCGCGAAACCCGCCTGACGCGGACCCTGACTACTTCAACTTGATGCGGTCGACGTTGTCCCAGGCGGACATATCCGAGAGAATCACCTGGTCGCCCTCGTTCAGGCCGCCCAGCACTTCAATGGTGGTAACGGAAGCGCGGCCCAGTTTTACGGTCGTGCGCTCGGCTTCATCGCCACTATCCACCAGCTTGAACAGGCCGACCGTGCTGTTCGGTTCGCCATGCACCGGCAATCCGACGTACAGCACATTCTGCAGATTCTCGATTTCAATCGTGCCGTCCACGCTGAGATCCGGACGCGCGCCTTGCGGCAGCGCCCCGTCGAGCGATACGTCCACATCCACCGTGCCGTTCACCACGTTGCCCGCGACCCGCGTGACGTGGCCGGAAACAATTCCATTGCGGGTGTCAATCGAAGCCTTCTGCCCGGGCAAGACGTCTTTCGCCTGCGTTTCCGCCACCTGGATCGTCGCTTTCAAATGCGTGGGGTCCGCCACGCGGCAGAGGTTCGTGCCGGGGGTCACCTGCTGGCCAACGTCCACCGGCACGTCCTGCAACACGCCGTTGATTCCCGCGCGGACGTGAAGAGCGTTGACCTGACTCTCCTTCAAGTTATAGAGCGCCCGGGCGGAATCCACCTTCGCCGCTTGCGATTCGAGCTGCGCTTTATTGGCCTCGGCCTGGATGTCCAGTTTTTGATTGTCGAGTTTGAGTTGAATCTCTTCCTGATCGGCTCTCATCTGCGATTGCTGGGCCAGCACGGACGCCTTCAGCCCCTGGTCGGCAAGCTGCTTGTCCGTTTGCGCCTGGAGCCGGTCCTGGTTGAATTGTCCGAGCAGCCCGGCATTGGTTTCCTTCAGCGCCATGAGCTGGCTATCGAGCTGAACCTTGAGGTTGTCGTAGTCGGCTTGCGCTTCTTTGTAGGCCAATTGCGCGGCGAGGGTGTCATCCTGAAGTTGCGGGTCGGAGAGCTCAAGAATAATCGAATCGGGTTTCACCGTCGCGCCCGAACGCAAAACGATGCGATCCACTCTCGCGTTGGACTGCGCGGGGATCCAGCGAATGTCTTCCGGCACCAGCGTGCCCAGGCCGCGCACCTCGCGCAACATGTTGCCGCGCGCTACAGTGCCGCTCCACACTGTTGAGCGATCCACGGTCGGCGCCGCGGGCTTCAACTTCGACAGCACCAGCGTTATGACGATCAGGAGGAGGACCGCGCCGCTGCCGTAGATGATTCGGCGAATCTTCTTGGCTTTGGCTAGTTCGGGTCGGGCAATATCCATGGAATGCTCCGCAGTATAACTACAGCGCACGCAGAAGGCCGTGAAGGGGCATTATAAGTGCTGTATTCCCAGGTTGTTAGCTGTAGTTTTTCAGGCTCCGACGGCCACCTTGCCCGCTATTGGGATTGCGTTGTCGCGCAAACGGACACTTCCCAACTACCGTTCTACGAGGCCGCGGCAGCGCAGTGGCGTCATTTTTGCGGTGTGGGGGCGATGAGTTTCTGAAACTCAGGCATGTCGGCAAGGTGCGCGAGGGTGGGGTTGTTTTTCACGAAATCAGCCAACTCGCTGGACGTGGCTCCAGCTTGGCGGGCGGCCCGGAGATGGCGTAGCGCACCCTTGTTGTCCCCTTGCGCGGCGCGGCACTGCGCCAAGGCGAACTCCAGCCACGGAGAGTCCGGACGCGCCTCGGCGGCCAGAACGTAATACGGTTCGGCGGCGCGATACTTCTTTGCATCCAGGAGCGGTGCTGCAGTCTCAACCAAGGCCGAAAACACGCTCGCTAGCGCCCGCTCTAAAACGCGCTGGCTCTCGGGATGCTTTTCATCGAGCGCGTTTTCGCGAAGACGGGCAACGCGCATCCGGGTCTGTTCGAGAGAACTCGCATCGAGGTCCTTCACGCCGCGCACCCCGTTGCTCAAGTTAAAGACATCATCCTGAAGGACGCTCTGCTGCTCGATATCCGTTCTTTCGCGCTTGGCGGCGGCGATGCGCGTGGGGTTCTTGTCCAAGGCCGCTGCGCGAGCGGTCAGCGCAGAAGTATCCGCGAGACCCTGAAATGCGGCGGCAGCGGCGCGGTAGTCTTGCCATGCAAAATAGAGGTCGCCGGACTCTTCGAGCTTGCGGGCGCGTTCGGCGGCGCTGGCGAACTCGGCGGCGATGAAGTCCTCGTTGCGTGGGGCGCTCCCGTCCTTCATAGCCATGAGCGTCATCCAGGCGAGCGCCTCCTCCCAGACCTCGGGCGGAGCCCAATCATGCCCGTTGTCGAATCGCCGCAAGAAGTGCGCGTATCCCAGCGAATCGAGTTGCGCATCCAGATTCACCATTTCGCCGTAATTGAAGTCCAACAATCCCACTGCGCTGAACACTGGAAACACAGTCTTCGAGTTCGGCGGCGAGCCGTCGGCAAATCCTGCGCCGCTCAGAAAGACGCCGTGCGCGCACTGGCAAGTCTGTGCGTACCAGGCCGAAATGCGCGCTCCTCCGGAAAAGCCGGCGAGGTACACACGGCGATCGTCGATGGAAAGCCGCGCGTGTGTGTCCTCCCGGATGGCTTGCAAGGCTTCGATTCTGGGCCGCCCAGGGCCGTTCCGGGAATTGTTGGAGGCGGCGATGAGGTAGCCGTAGCGCTCAGCCGCGTCCTTCATGCGCTCAACCGGCAAGCGGCCGCGCGCCCCGGGATCAGACACGTAGATGATCGGCCAGCGCTGCGCCGGGGAGTAGTTCGATGGGATGTACAGTGCGTAGCTCTGGGCCGGATTTACGACGCAAACCACGGCGGGCTGAATCTCGCCGCGGGGTAGCTCGCCCGGGCCCGGTGCGGGAGCTTGCTCCGGGGGTGAGGCCGCGGCAAAGGCGCAGGCACCAAGTATGAAAAGGAGGGAGACTTTACGCGAACTTGGTCGTGACATGAGTATGGGCCCGCAGGCGGCTGTACCACTCGTCGTGCGGCATTAACCGGCGCGGAGCGTTACGACCAATCTACAACCAAACCACGACTCTCTGCTAGAAACATCCGGAAAAAAGCGGAGAAGGAGAACCGGATGGCATTCCATATCAAGGAATGTGGCGATCTCTCCGTATCACTCGGCATTCTCATCGACGCGAGCTTCGAAACAAGATAAGGCCGCCACACACGAGAAGGCTAAATTGACTTCGCACAGGCCAGGGAATAGCATGGATTTTCTCGCATTCAATTGAGGATTCTG
>Ga0209415_10005532_pt1 | contig 22663 bp, 16 predicted proteins | sample PeaSoiSIISIP2007_FD_187696 | JGI IMG/M metagenome (GOLD analysis project Ga0209415, IMG submission 187696) | Peat soil microbial communities from Weissenstadt, Germany - SII-SIP-2007 (SPAdes) (version 2) | ecosystem: Environmental > Terrestrial > Soil > Wetlands > Peat | place: Germany... | reverse complement strand
TGCTTCTTGGCTTCGCGCTCTTTCTTTTCCTGCTGGTAGAGATATTTCCCGTAATCCATGATGCGGCAGACGGGAGGCTGCGCGGTGGGCGAAATCTCGACCAGATCCAGGTTCTTGCTGCGGGCCAACTTGAGCGCTTCGAAAGGGGGCATGACGCCGATTTGTTCGCCCTCGTCTCCGATCACGCGAATTTCACGGGCTCGAATGCGGTCATTGGTTCGGATAAAACGTTTGTCGATACGGTCCTCCGCGCGCTAAGCGACTGGGAATAGAAGATTATAACATGGGGAATCAGGGAAACTGAGCGGACCCGCCCCCACCCTTCCGCAATGAACGCGATGAATGGGAACCCAAGGCGAAGGCTTTATTTCACTCACGCCCCCGGTCGATGAGTGAAATGGCGACTTATCGCCAAGTGAGACGAGTGCCTACCCCGCTGACGGCTCGGATTACTTCCTGTTTGCCGACCACACGGGAGTTGCGGCCCTACGCCGGGCATAGCCTGGCCGGCGGCACATGGCCGAGGATGTCGGAGTCTCTTTGTTATTCCCTGCCTTCGGAGACGAACAGGCTCGACACCTGATAGTAGGCGGTGTAAGCGTATGATCGCAGGTCGTCGGTGACGAAGATTTCTCTTAGGGAGAGGAGTCCGGTGCGGTCGGCTGGCGCGAACTCTTTGAAGAGCGTCCGGTGCCCGGTGGCTAGATCAACGCGCTCGAGGCGGTAGGGAATCTCGGCGCGGCGATAGACCAACGCCGACAGTCCATCCGCGCTCCACAGGGCAAGAATGTCGGCCTGCGTGAGCCCAACTACGGGCCGCGGCTCTCCCCCTGCAATCGAGTAGATGAAATATTCTCCGTCTGGTCCGCGCGCCAGAACGAGCTTCCCGTCGGCCGAGAGCAAACCGTCGCGGGTGTCTTCAAGGGTCACCGGTTTCGGTGCGCCGCCGAGTTCCTGCACGTAGAAACGCAAGCCGTTCCCGGGTTCGTTGCCGGAGATCAGTACGCTCTTGCTATCGTGAAACCATTCAGCGGTCGCGTAGTGTTCAAGGTTGCCGCGTTCGAGCTGTCGTGTCTCGCCGGCGCCGGTGGGGTAGATCAGGAGTTTGGGCGGTAGCGATTGGACCACGGCAAGGACCCACTTGCCGTCGGCGGACAGATCTGCGGGCCATCCTTCACCGAGCCGTAGCACTGGAGAACCGTCGGTCTTCCGCAGGCACACGGCATAGTTGGTTCCGAGCGCGGTCTCAGTGAATAAAAGCGTCTGGCCGTCCTGAGAAAGCGCCCGGACGTGCGAGGTATTGAGCCACGAGAGGTCTCGATCTCCGGCCATGTCCGGAGTATGGACCATGGCTGCATAGCGGAAATCCAATCGCGTCGCAAGCCACCGGCCATCGTGAGCCACGTCCTGAATGGTGAATCCGCCAGGCGGTTGGTAGGCGATGCGCCTCTTACCGGCCATGGTCACGCCGTAAACGGTATAGCCGCCGCCACTCTGGCTAGCCGAAAAAAGAATCTCCTCGCCGTCCGGTGCCCAGGAAAGTCCTCGCAGGCTCCAGTAGCCGTCCGAAAGTAGAGTGTTGTTCCCAGAGAGATCGACGGTGTTCACTGAGCCGCGATCGTCCAACTTGCGCGGGTGCTCGAAGTAGGCGATCCGATCACCTTTCGGAGAGAAGCGCACGTCGCTCAGCGAACCGCTGACCTCACGCAGCACGTGACCGATTGGATATTCGAGGCGATCCTTGCCAGCGACCTCGCGGATGATGGCGAGTTGCGACGCGTCGGGGGACCAATCGGCCTGCCGCACTCCCTCCTGAATCTCGCGTGGCGCGCCGCCACCCAGGGTCATGCGCGCCAACGTGCCGGTGAACAGCCGATACCACACATAGTGAGCTTTCAGGAGCACGGCGAGTTCACCCTTGGACGAGACAGCGAGCAAGGTCCTGCCGCGCGAGCCGATTGGCTGCGGCTCGGGGTAGTCGGAGCGCACAGCAAAGATTTGCGGAGTGTTGTCTGACGTGGCCGCACTGTAGACGACCGTGTCGCCCGCGAAGGCGGCTTGAAAAATCGCCTCGCGCCGGAAGTTCAGCTGGCGGAAAGTGAGCGGCTTCGGCCCACGCCCAGAGCGTGATGCCATCAGCAGCGCGAACATCGCAACGATGGCGAACAGCGCGGCCACGATCCACGCGATCCTTGGCCGGACAGTCCGCCATGCGGCAGGTGCAATCCTAACTCCTGTCTGCGAGCCGGACTGAACTGCGGTCATCGCTCCGGACTGCGAGCCACCCTCCGAGATCCAGCGCAGCTCGTTCCAGAGATCGCTCGCCGACTGCCAGCGTTCGTCCGGATCCTTTGCCAGACAAACCCGGATGGTGCGTTCCAGGGCGGGCGGCGTGAGGGGCTGCAGCGTGCTGATCGGCGGTGGGTCCTTATGCAGTATGGCAGAGGCCACGCTGAACTCGCTCTTGCCCTGAAACGCGCGGTTACCGGTTACCATCTCATACAGCACCGCGCCGAGCGAGAAAATGTCGCTGCGCGCGTCCGCCTCTTTGCCGTCCAGTTGCTCGGGCGACATATAGGGAACGGTGCCGATAATCGTGCCCAGCTTTGTCATCGGCAAGGGGCGTGGACTCGCATCCGTCAGCGTTTTCCCCATAGACGCCGATGGTTCCGCTTTCGCCAAACCGAAATCCAGCAGTTTGGCACCGGATTTAGTCAGAATGATGTTGCCGGGCTTCAGGTCGCGATGGGTCACGCCGTTACGGTGCGCCTTATCGAGCGCGCTGGCAATCTGAGTCCCGTACTCAAGCACCTGCGGCGCAGGTATAGGTCCTTTTTCGAGCCGCTCAGCGAGCGACTCTCCCTCCAGATACTCCATAACAATGAAATCAACCCCATCCTGGTGGCCGATGTCATGCAGCGTGCAGATATTGGGATGATTCAAGCTGGAAACGACTTTAGCCTCACGCTCGAAACGTTGACGGCGGGTCGCGTCGTCGGCGAAATGCGGAGGAAGAATCTTGATGGCGACGGTGCGGTCCAGGCGCGTATCCCGCGCGCGATAGACTTCCCCCATTCCACCCGCGCCCAACGGAGCGACGATTTCATAGGGACCCAGTCTGGTGCCATTCGCCAAGGCCATGGATGCAGTGGATTATAGGCTCTCTAGGGGCGCTGACAAAATGCATCCGGAACCGGACGCAGGCTTGCAGAAACAGTTTATGTGCTCCGACTATCGCTCGACTCCGCAGTGGATCAGTGCTTCGCCGTAATAGTCCACTGGGGGTGGGCTAGCCCTCCCCCCAGCGCGGGCCTCAGCGCGGGCCCCAGGATGACAGGGTGGGGGTTATGGCTTCAGGGTCGTGTTCCGGATCGAGGTGGAGAGGGCGCCACTTGGAACCCGATTCAGGTAACGAAAGAAATGGGGTCGTCCCCACTGTTTCCAATAGGGCGAATCCCAGGAATCGACTCCGGGGCCTGAACTTCGCAGGCTGAAAAAAGAATGCTGGGCGGGATTGACCACGATCCCGGCGTGTCCGCGCCATACGGCCAAGTCGCCCGGTTGGGGATTTGCTACCCGGCGGAATTCGTCAATCCCTGCGTAGAGGTCGGAAGAGGGGGCGTAGTCATAGGGGAAGCCGGCGCGCTCGTAGAGGGCGTGGACCAGGTGAGAGCAATCGGCCGCGTGATGGCGGGAATGCAGTGCGGCGCGCACAATCGCCAATCCCTCATGCCGAGTCAGGGGCCGGGGCGCACTCGTCTTGTGCTGACTCTCTTGCGCCAGCGCGGCCGGGACGACCAGCAGGCAGAGCAGAAATGACAGGGCGCTTTTGGGGCGAAACTGCATCGTCCATTTATAGCTGGCGTTCTTAGCATGGCACAGGTCACAGGGGTGCCGGGCAGGTCCGCGAAAAATGTCCTGATCTCGGATGTACCTTAGAGCGCACGAGGTCTGCTAGTGCGGGGCGGGTAAACTGGTGGGGACGGAGGCGAACCTCTAGGTTGCCGCTAACGCCTCCTGCCGCTTGGGGCGAGGAACGAACCATGACGCTTGAGCATGAAGAACTGCTCCGGGAATTTCAGGACTTTGCCCGGACCGCTCCTACGGCGAAGTCCGTGATGGAGCATATTGCCCAGCGTCTGCATGAAAAGATGACGCGCTACAACTGGGTGGGCTTTTATCTGGTCGACCCGGCGGATGACGGCGTTCTGCTCGTCGGACCTTTCGTCGGAAGCTTTACGCCGAATGCCCGCATTCCTCTAAGCTCGGGACTGTGCGGCGCCGCGGCCAGCAGTGGGCAGACCGTGGTCGTGCACGATGTGTCGAAGGATCCGCGTTATCTTTCGGGGTCGCCGTTGGTGAACAGTGAGATCGTTGTGCCCATCTTCCTGAAACACAAGCTTGCTGCTGAACTCGACATCGAAAGCTATTTCGCCGGTACCTTCAACAAGTCGGAACAGGAGTTCGTCGAAGCCTGCGCCGCGTTGGTCGCAAAGCATTTGGGGAAGGGATAATCGGCTGGAGATTGGCACTCGCGCTCGTTGACTCGCGGATAACGCATCCGTAATATGAAGCGACCCGAAAGTCGGGCGTCTCGGTCGAGTGTCTTGGGTCGAGTGTCTTGGAATGATCAACCAAACCGTCTCCCACTACCGCATCATTGAGAAGCTCGGCGGCGGCGGGATGGGCGTGGTCTACAAGGCGGAAGACACCCGGCTGCACCGTTTCGTGGCGCTGAAGTTTCTGCCCGTTGAAGTAGCCAACGATCCCCAGGCTCTGGAGCGCTTCCGGCGCGAAGCACAGGCGGCGTCGGCTCTCAACCATCCCAACATTTGCACCATCTACGACATCGGCGAAGATCAAGGACGTCACTACATCGTGATGGAGTACCTGGAAGGCAGCACGCTGAAGTACCGCATCGAGGGGAAGCCGATTTCAGTGGAGCAGTTGGTGGATTGGGGAGCGCAGATTGCGGATGCGCTGGATGTGGCGCATACGGCGGGCATCGTTCATCGCGATCTGAAACCCGCGAACCTGTTCATCACGAAACGCGGACAGGCGAAGGTGCTGGATTTCGGACTGGCCAAAGTGGCCGGGCGGTCGCTGCCGCAACTGGAACCGGGTGGGGTGACACTGGCGACGGCGGCAGTTGATCCCGCGAACCTTACCAGTCCGGGCAGCACCGTGGGCACGGTGGCTTACATGTCGCCGGAACAGGCGCGGGGCGAAGAGCTTGATGTACGTACCGACCTGTTTTCTTTCGGCACCGTGCTTTACGAGATGGCCACGGGGCGGCAGCCATTTACTGGCAACACGTCGGCGGTAATCTTCGACGCCATCCTGAACCGGGCGCCAACCGCGCCAGTGCGGCTGAATCCGAATCTGCCGGCCGAACTGGAACGCATCATCAACAAGGCGCTGGAAAAGGAGCCGGACCTTCGTTACCAGGTTGCGTCGGAGACGCGGGCTGACATGAAACGCCTGAAGCGCGAGATCGACTCGGGGAAAAGTTCGGCTGCGAGTGTAGCGGCGATTGCGGAACGGATGGCAGCGCCGAGTTCCGCAGCGTCGTCAGGTTCGGTCAAGGTTCAGGCGGCGGCGCCGATATCTTCCCAAACCTCGGCCGCCGCTGTGGCGACGCCGAGTGGGCGCAAGCCGTGGCTGTGGGTTGCGGCAGCGTGCGTGGTCGTGGCCGCCGTCGCCGGCGGAATCTTCTATAGCCATCGAGCCCGGGCCCTTACGGCGAAGGATTCCATCCTGCTCTCCGATTTTGTGAACACCACGGGCGATCCCGTGTTTGATGGAACGCTGAGGCAGGCGCTGGCCGTGCAACTGGAGCAGTCGCCTTATCTGAATATTTTTCCTCAGGAGCGCGTGCGCGACACGCTGCGCTACATGGGGCACTCTCCCGACGAACGAGTGACGCCGGACCTGGCGAGGCAGGTCTGCCAGCGGGAGGGGGTGAAGGCGGTTTTGAATGGCTCCATCTCGGCGGTGGGAACTCAGTATGTGGTTGGAGTAGAAGCAGTGAATTGCCTGACCGGTGACAACCTGGCCCGCGAGCAGATCCCGGTGGACAAGAAAGAGCAGGTTCTGGGCGCGGTGGGCAAGGTGGCTTCCAATCTGCGGAGCAAACTCGGCGAGTCGCTGGCTTCGCTGCAAAAGTTCGATGCGCCGGTGGAGGAGGCCACTACCTCGTCGCTCGAGGCGCTCAAGTCGTTCAGCCTGGGTGAAGCGGAGAGAGACAAGGGCAGCGAGGAGACCGCGATTCCTTTCTACAAGCATGCCCTTGAACTGGATCCGAATTTCGCCGTGGCCTACGCGCGGCTGGGCCAGGCTTACTTCAACATCGGCGAGACCGTGCTGGGCATCGAAAATACCAAGAAGGCATTTGAGCGGCGGGACCGCTGCAGTGAGGTAGAAAAGCTCTACATTGAGACCCACTATTACAACATTGTGACCGGGGAGACGGACAAGGAGTTGGAGGCGTTAGAACTATGGCGGCGAACCTACCCGCGCGACGACATTCCGGCCACCAACCTTGCGGTTGACTATGGAGCTACCGGGAAATGGCAGCAGGCCCTGGAAGAAGCACAGGAAACCATGCGGCTGGCCCCCGATTCGTCCTTTAGTTACAACGCACTGAGCGCGGCCTATCAGGGACTCAACCGACTTGCCGAAAGTAAGGCGATCCGCGAAGAAGAGGTTCGGAAGAAAATCGATAGCGCTTTTGACCATTCCAATCTGTATGTGTTTGCATTCCTGGACGGAAATGTGGCCGGAATGCAGCATGAGGTGGAGTGGGCCAAAGGCCGCCAAGATGAGTACGTAGTAGTGGAGACCGTTGCCGAAGTAGCCGCGTCTTCAGGCAAGATGGGATCGGCCCGGGCTGCTTACCAACAGGCGGCCGATCTGGAACGCCAGGGAAAGCTCGAGGAAATCGCTGCGACAACCCTGGCACGGGAAGCTAGCTATGAGGCTGAGATGGGAAACTCCAGGGCTGCCCAGGAGCACGCTTCGACGGCGATTTCCCGTTCCCGAGCGCGCTTCGCTCTTGCGCTGGCGGGACGGGCGCTCTCCCTCGCAGGCGACGCGCGGGAAGCCGAGGCACTTGCTCAAGAACTCGTCCGGGAGAATCCCACGGATACGTTCATTAACGTGGTCCACGTACCGACCATCCGCGCTGGGATTGCCTTGAACCAGGGAAGTCCCGGGAAGGCAATTGAGCTCTTACAAGCCGCCACTCCCTACGAGTTTGGTTTTGTGGCGCGCGTGCAGCCCAGTTACGTGCGCGGTCTGGCCTATCTCAAGCTGCACCAGGGGAAGGAAGCCGCGGCAGAGTTCCAGAAAATTATCGATCATCCCGGCATTTGTATGCTAGCGCTTCCCACTTGCCGACTGGCCCGCCTGCAGCTCGGTCGCGCGCGGGCAGAAGCTGGCGACGCAAGCGGCGCTCGCACTGCCTACCAGGATTTCTTTGCTCTCTGGAAAGACGCCGATCCGGATATCCCGATCCTGAAAGAAGCCAAGGCCGAGTACGCGAAGCTGCAGTAGTCTTCAGCGGCAGGTGAGCGTGAATCGTTTTACGGATTGCCCCCCGGCCACGGTCCCCGAAATTGCGTGTAATACACATAGAATTCTTTTCCGAGTATGGTCGGGTCATCGCCCAAGCCGATGGGCCCCGAGTAGCCAGCGATATTCGGGACGTAGCCCAACATACCGAGGAAGACGGTGTCCGTCCAGTGCAGGCCGTCGATTGATTCCGCGTAGCTGTAGTTTTGCGAGTCGCTGTTGAGCATCATGTAACGGTGAATGTAGGAGTTGTAAGTGACATTGAGCCCGCCGCCGTAGCGTGCGTTAGGAAGCAGGTCGGTCGACGCGCCGCCGATGCCAGGTTGATCCCACTTGCCCTGGTAATACTTGGAGAAGGGTGCGGCATAGTGCTTTTCGCCGCCGAATGCAGCTTTCAATACCGACTCGATCGAGGCCCGGGCCACCGAAGCCATGGTGAAATTTGCATCCTTGAGCCAGTCCTGGAAGTAAATGTAAAAGTACTTGCCATCGGGCGAAGTCACGAGGGGAGGATCGCCGATCGCGGCATTGGCCGGGCTGCCCTGATAACTGAAGGGCATATTGAACCGGATGATTTCGCCGATATCGGTCCAGTGCTCACCGCGGTCGGACGATATCGCGAGACCCAGCAGGAAATAGGCAGGATCGTTGTATTCGGCGTGATAGACCAGGAGCCAATTTCCGGCTCCAATTTGGCCTTGCGGAACCTGATAGACCGGCCCTCCGCCGATGTAGGTGTAACATCCGCCAAAGGGATTTTTTGTGGGATCGCAGTTGTGCGGATTTACTTTGGGATCGGGATTGTGATCGATGACCACGTCAACCGGCGGACCAGAGCCGAGCGGATTGTCCAGTGTGCCGGTAGTGCGCACGACGGACCCGGAATTGTTGTTGCCGACCTCGTGTCCGTGCCAGAGTTGGCGGTAATGTGTGCCGGCGTCGATGCTGAAAAAGAAGTAACCGCTGTCGGTCTTGAGTGCCGTAATTTGTGCGTCGGGCCAATCGAAGCCTTGGCCTTCCGTGATCGGCGGCTGCGTTTTGGTTCCGGCGTCGTAGCGCTGACGGGACGATACCACCTCGATCGGCGCCGACATTTTGGCATGGCAGATTGGCGCGAGGTTCTGCGCCATGGCGGAGCCGGTGGCAAAGATGCCGACTAACGAAATTGCCGCGCCAGCGATCAATCGAGCACGCAATTGAACCATCCTTCTTGTACTTAATGTATCCATCGCGTTGCCGATCGCCATCAAGGTTGAACCTCGAACACTGAGCCCCAGCCGTTAGTTCCTGCCTGCACCGTAGTGCCGTAGAGATTCCCCGCCGAATCCGTTATCAACCCGCCCATGGGAAACTGTCCGTCGGCATTCTCCCCGTTGGAATTCGGAGTGCTAAATCCGTACAAGGGTATTAACGAGCCATCAGAGAACTTAAAGACCGCGCCTTGCCCGCAGCAGCCACCGGATGAGGCGGTGCCGTAGAGATTTCCGGAAGCGTCCACGAGCAGGTGCGCATAGGGATTTGCGCCATCCGACCCGCCGGTGAAGGTGTACACGATACTCTCGTGGCCAGCCGTGTCCACCTTGAACAGCGTTCCTAAACCAAGAGGAGTGCTCCCCGACGCGCCGCCCGCCGCAGTAGTTCCGTACATGTTCCCGGCCTTGTCGAGAACTGGTGCGTCCAGTGGATTCGCGCCGTCACTCCCGCCAGCAAAGCTGTGCAGCACTTTCTCACCGCCGCACATATCGATCTTGAACACCGTTCCAAAGCTATAAGCGCCGCCGAGCCACGTTGTGCCGTAAATGTTTCCCAAGGAATCGAGCGCGACGCCGCCGAGAGGACTGGCGCCGTCGGGAAGATCGGCAAAGCGGTAGAGGACAGTCTCCCGGCCATCGGCGCTGATTCGGAATACAGTTCCGCAGCCCTGGCCATCGCATCCCCTGCCGCCGTACTGCGTCGTGCCGTAGAAATTTCCGGCCGCGTCCTGCACCAGTCCCGCGTTCGGCCTGTCGCCGCCCGTCCCGCCAGCGAAACTGTGGATTATCGTTTCGTTGCCGGCTTTATCGACCTCAAATACCGTCCCGTGGCCATGCGCCCCGCCATACCCAGTTGTGCCATACAGGTTGCCGGCTGCATCCAGAATTAGTCTTGCGGTGGGATTCCATCCATCGTACGCACCGCCAAAACTGTGCAGTACGGTTTCAGTGCCACTGGTGTCGAGTTTGAAGACCGTTCCGCAGCCCGCGAAGTAGATGTCGCATCCCGTGCCGGTTCCGCCGAAAAAGGTGGTGCCGTAGAGGTTGCCGGCTGCATCCCGCGTCACGCCGGCCTCGGGTGAACCTCCGTCCGACAAGTCACCGTTGCTGTTAAATGCGTAAAGCTCAGTGAAGGCCTGTGCGGCCGCGGATCGAGACAGGAACAGAACCGGCACAAGCGCCAGGAGCCCAAGGAGAAAAGGGGGGACCATGCGATTCTTGCTTGAAATACGGTCTCGACCCTGGGTTGCGGTCATCTGGCTTCCCTCTTCTTTGCTCAGGCGCAATGCCCAAAGCGGGAGCACGGGCGATTCGTGCGAAGAGCTTCCCGTAAGAACCCTGATCTTAAAGGAAAGTTTCCGTGTAAGTTAGGGACTTTGGTCTCTCTGCCGCACGAAAGCAAGAAAGCGCCCTCTCTGATCCTTAGCTCGCCGCTGAGGTTGCCGGCAACGAATCGGCCACGAACGCCCCGTCTTGCACTGTCGCGACCCGCGCGGTGATCCAGCGATTGGGTTCGTGATGTCCCTTTAGGTACAGCTTTTGATAGTTGTCGGTCAGGGCCTCGGTGAATTCTCCGTCAGGGTCGTTGCGCACCAGGTTAAGCGTGATGGCTTGGAGCGATTCTCCGACGAGCGATTGCATGAATGCGAGCTTCTTTTCCGCCGCCAGGTCGCGCAGGATTCTGTTGCGCGCGCGCGCTACCTGGACTGGGACTTGTTTAGGCAGAGCGGCCGCCGGCGTGCCGGGGCGTGCGGAGTAGGTGAAGACGTGCAGATAGGTAAAGGGCAGCTCGGCGATGAGGCGGCAGGTGGCATCGAATTCGGCGTCAGTTTCGCCGGGGAATCCTGCCATGACGTCTGCGCCGATGGCGGCGGTGGGCATGGCGGCGCGAATCCTTTCGATCTTCTCGCGATAGTGCCAGGGACGATACTTGCGGTGCATGCGGCGGAGCACAGCGTCACTGCCGGATTGCAGTGGAACGTGCGCGTGCTTGGCGATGCGCGGAGAGGAGGCGACCAGCGCGATGAGGTCGTCGCTCCAATCCATTGGCTCAACGCTGGAGATACGGAGTTTTTCGAGTTTAGTTTCCGATAGGATGGTCCGGAGCAGATCCTCGAAATCCTGCTTCGGGCTGACTGCATCGAAGTCGCGTCCCCAGCGGCCGAGATTGATGCCGCTGATGACTACTTCGCGGTAGCCTGCGGCTACCAGTGCATTCATTTCGCGAATCACTTGCGGCGAGGGCAGCGATCGGCTGTGGCCACGGACGCTGGGGATGATGCAGAACGAGCATCGGTTGTCGCATCCGTCCTGCACTTTGAGATTGGGGCGAGTGCGGTCGGATTCCTGAGTTGTGGATTCGAAGACGGGAGCGGCGACGAGTTCGGTGTGGGCGAAGATGTCGGAAACGAAGAAGCGAGCTTCGGCGCTGAGACTGGTGAGGGGAACGAAGTCGATTCTCTTAGCCAGTGACGCAGGCGGTTGGCTGATGTTCGCGAGCACGATTTCGGCAAGCTGGTGTTTGTGCGAATTGCCGATCACGACGGACACTCCGGGCAGGGCGGCAATTTCTTCGGGAGCGCGCTGGGCGTAGCATCCCGTGACGATGATTCTTGCGAGCGGATTCTGGCGCTGCACGCGGCGGATGGCGGCGCGTGCGTCCTGATCGGCGGAATTGGTTACGGTGCAGGTATTCAATATTACGAGGTCGGCCCGTGCGGCTGAGGTGCGAGCCAGGCCGCGGGATTCGAACTGGCGCTCGAGTGCGGCGCCATCAGCTTGAGTAGCGCGGCATCCGAAGTTTTCCACGTGGTAGCTGGGCACGGAACTATCGTAGCGCAAAGCGCGGCCTGCGCCGAATGTCTCCTGGCGTTCTTCGTCCCGCGTCTTCCCAGCAGTTAGGAGGCAGCTGCGGTCTTTTTCTGCGTGAAGCACTCGCGGCAGAAGATGGGACGACCCTGGGTGGGGCGGAAGGGAACTGTCGTCTCCTTGCCGCATTGGGAGCACGTGGCGCGAGTCTCTACGCGAGCGTAGTGGTGCCCGTTGCCCGGAGTGGGCGGGGCGGAGAGAACGGCCACCCGCTTGGATTTGCAAGTCTTGCAGCGCTTGGGCTCGTTCTTAAAGTGTTTGTCGTGGAAAAACAGTTGTTCCCCGGCGGTAAAGACAAACTCGGCGCCGCAGTCGATGCAGGTCAGTACCTTGTCCTGAAATTCCATTGAGGATGGCTCCCTTGTGCCCGTGATGCGCCCGCCACACGCGGGGAAGGCGGGTGACGCAGAGCAAACACAGGTCGTGTTACATCCCCCCTCAAACTGCCCCTGGACTCGGCCCGCCGCGCTCCTGGAACGGAGCGTGGATACAGCTTTTCCTACTTAATGCCGAATGAATGATGAGTATTGAATGATCCCTGCTGCAACTCTGCCTGGTGGGGGCCAGATCGAGCAGGGTCGCCCCGGGACGGGGCGACCCTTTAATGCCTTAGTCTTGCTCCTTGCGAACTTTCTTGCGAGCGCGCTTGCGAGCTAGCGCGGCTTTCACGCGTTTCTTCTCACCGGGCTTGAGGTAAAACGAGTGGCGCTTAACCTCCTTAATAATGTCTTCCTGCTGCACCTTGCGCTTGAAGCGGCGCAGGGCGTTCTCGAGGGATTCACCCTCTTGCAGTCGAATTTCCGCCAAACAGACACACCCCCAAACCCGTCCGGAAGGACCGAATAGTTATTACAAGGATTTGACCTGAAGTCAAGTGGGAGGGTGAAAAAAGTTGCACGGATGGACTGTGGGGAAAGCCATTTCGGCGTCGCTAAGGCGAGCTGAAGCGGCAGTCCCCACAAGGTTCGCTGCTTCGGCTAGGCTCCCAGGTACATCACGTGGACATAAGTGCCCAGTCTTACGTTGTAGGCCAAGTACCAGCCGTCGTGGTCGGGGTCTTCGTAGATTACGATGTCGTCGCTGTCCCAGAGCCAGTCGCCGCAGTAGCCGATGTCATAGGGAGCGACGTTGAAATAGAAGCTGCCGAACCAGAAGCGGTTGGGGCCGCCTCCGCCGAGATGCCAGACGTGGCCGCGGCCGAAGCCGCCGGTGAAGCGTCCGTGCTCCCAGGGATGATCGAGGTGGTAGTGGGGATCGTCACGGCCGGTGTCGTGGCCAATCCATTTGCCGTTGGAATGGACGTGAGGCGCGTCGGGATGTCCGGCCTTGTCGTTGAAGTGAGGGGATGCCGGGGCCGGCTTCGCAGCTCGCGCCGGAGCCGGGCCGTGGCTGGGGATGTTCCTAACACCGCCGCCGACGGCAGCGCGATGTTGGGCAAAGGCTAAGAGGGAAAACAGGAAACCTACTGTTAGCAGTCCGATGAGTTTTTTCATTTTCGTCCTTTCTTTGAGCGCCCCTTGAAATTTTACTGATGGATGGGTTGTGGGCGCAATTGAGAGTGGGCCGGGCTCGCGAGCGGAGCTTCGCTCCGCGGACAGCCGAGGGCGGCTGTCCCCACATGGTTCGCGAAGGGATTAGAAGATGAGCTTCAGGCCTAGTTGGGTTTGGCGGGGAGCGAAGGCGGCGTTGGGTTTCAGAAAACTTTTGGGTTGCTGGTAGTAGGCGGGATAGAAAATTCCGTCGACATAAGCGGAGTATTGAATAAAGGTGGTGGCTTCGACGGTCAGGCCGCTGGAAGTGATCTCGACACGCTGGTTGTCGCGGTTGAAGAGGTTGAAGGAGTCAGCAGTCAACTCCAGGCGGTAGCCCTGGGCTACGTGGATTTTGCGGACCAAGCGGAGGTCGGTGGAGGCGTAGTCGGGCCCAGTGAATCCGTTGCGGCTATAGCCGGGGAGACGGTCGTTGTCGTAATTGCCGTCCTGGTTGGGATCGCCCTCGACGGTGGCGTTGACGGGACGCCCACTACCGGCGGTGACGATGCTCGAAATCTTCCAGTCGTTGAACATGTGACCAAGGAGCGGGTGTTCGCGGTGGAAGGGACGCGGCTCGAGGGAGAAGGCAGCCACGAAGCGGTTGCGCTGGTCAGTGACGCTCGGTCCGCGCTCAGCATTGGGCTGGTAGGAATTCTGGACGGTGGCGGGTTCGCCGGCTACGAGGGCGTCCTGGCCGTCGTCGATGGCGTGGGCGTAGGTGTAGGAGAGACGGAGATAGGTGCCGCGAGCCATGCGGCGGTTGATGGAGAGAGTCAGGCCGTTGTAGACGCTGGAGGCGGCGCTTTGAAATTCGTCGATGGAGCCGAGGTGAGCGATGGGACGGCCGAGAGGATTGATGCACGGCGGGAACGGGCAGGTCAGCGATTGAGTGTACTGCCAGGTGGCGAAGGAATCGATTGTGTAGTATCCGCCCTGGAAGATGGAGCCGGTGGAATCGAATAGAGGATAGGTGAGCGCGACCGGTGGCGGAAGATTTACGTCGAGCGCGCGGATTAGATGTTCACCGTGAACGTAAAGATAAGAAACGGCGACCGTCGTGCGTCCCGCGACTTCGCGCTCGAGCGTGAGGCTGGCTTGCTGCACACGTGGAGCAACGAAGTTGTGTGCAAACGCTGAGACGTTGTTGGTCACGCCCTGGCTGAATCCGGGGGGCAGACTGCACGATGGCGAGGTTAGCGGGCAGGTAACCAGGGGGTTGGGATAGGTGGGAAAGACTTGATGGTCGTAGTAGTTGGAAGTGTTGAGAAAAACCTGAGCGTCGGTGATCCCATTATCGGTGGCGATGGCAGAGTTGTAGATCTGAGGAATGCGGACGTAGAACAATCCATAGCCGGCGCGGATTACCAGCGGGTGTGTTCTGCCGATGGAATAGGCTAGTCCGGCTCGCGGGCCAAAGTTGTGAGGATTGAAAGGGACTTTGCCGGCGGGCGGGAACAGCGGATTCGAGATTAGTCCGGCCGTGGTGAAGGTTTGGAGATCCCAGCGAACGCCCAGATTGACGGCTAGATGATCGGTGACGCGAATGGTGTCCTGGGCGAAGGCGGCGTAATCGTTGCTGTTGGGATGGGAAGAATCTGCGCCGAAACTCTGCAGGTAGTATTTCGGCACGGCGTGGGCGTAGGCGCGGAGAGGAGTGAGTGGGAGTCCGGCTTCTTGAGGTTCGAAGGTGAAGGGATTGACCTTGATGATGTCGAACAGATACTCGCCGCTTTGCTGGCTGGGGTAGTAGTCGTAGATCCAGGTGAGTAAGGAGTCGCCGCCGAACTTGAAGGAATGGTGAGTGGTATCGAAGCTCAGAGTTTCGGCGAGCTGGGCGCGGTGTTCGCGGGTGGCGCGGGGGAGTTGGTCGGAGCGGCCGATGCCGTCGATGATGTCGGTGACTTTGATTAGTGTGTCGTTGGTGTTGGTGTAGGACTGGCGGAGATCTCGGGAGAACTGGGCGCGGAGATGGCTGATGAGCCGCGGGGTTAGCCCGGAGGTGAGCGAGATCGAGCCCGTGTCGGTGGAGACGGTTTCTTCGCCATTGTCGGAGATGGAATCGTAGGTGACGGGGCTGGCGGGATCGAGGAAGACGTTGTTCGATCCCCAGTAGCGGGAAGAGTTGTAGCGCACCGCCAGCTGATTGCGCGGGGTGAGATTGATGTCGAGCTTGGCGTAGGAAGCGTTGCCGATCTGGGCGGCGGGATAAGATCCGGCGAGCGAGGTAAGTTGTGCGGCAGCGGCGAAGACCAGAGCCTGGTCGCTGGCCTCGTAGTCGCCAGGAGAGTAGGGTCCGGTGCCGGCTTGAGGAATGACCTGCATGGAGCCGTCGAGGAACTCGACTACGTCGGGGACGTGGAAGTAGTGCTGATCGAATCCGGCGAAGAAGAAAATCTTATTCTGTTTGATGGGACCGCCGATAGTGGCTCCGCCTTGCTGCTGTTCGCTGTGCGGCTTGAAGGTCATGAAGGGATCGGCGGCGCCGCCGAATCCGCTGTCGCGGATGTAATAGAGGCCGGTGCCGTGCCAGTGATTGGTGCCGGATTTGGTGACTACGTTGACGACGGCGCCACCGGCGCGTCCTAGTTCAGCACCGTAGGAATTAGAGGAGACGCGAAACTCCTGCACTACTTCGTTGGAGAACTGGTAGGGAGCGTGATAGAGGCCGCGGGCCTGCGCGAAGAAGGCGTTGTTGAAGTCGCCGCCATCGACCAGGAAGCTGTTCTGGAATCCGCGAAGGCCGCCGAAAGAGAGATCGCCGTTGGTGGCGGAGGTCAGGCTGCGTGGGTCCTGCGTGATGCCGGGAGAAAGCAGCATTAGATCGGAAAAACGGCGGCCGTTTAGTGGGAGATCGGCGATGGCGCGCTCGTCGAGGAGAGTGGAGACGGCGGTGGACTTGGTGTCGACGAGTTGAGGTGCGCCCGAGACGGTGATTTTTTCCTGAACACCGGCGACGTTAAGGCGGAATTCTAGTTCGGCGGCAGCGCCAACGTCGACGTGGAGCTGCGGGGTGATTTGAGGTGACATGTCCTGGGCGACGACGCGGGCGGAGTAGTCGCCAGGTGGTAGGAGGTCGATGGCGAAGCGGCCTTCGGCATCGGAGGTGGCGGAGTAGCGTGTGCCGGTGGCGGTGTTGACTACCGCGATGGTGGCGCCGGGGATGCGCAGCTCGTGGAGATCTACGACTGTACCGTGAATGGCGCCGGTGGCGGCGTCCTGGGCGCGGGTGGGCTGGGGTAGTAATGGTGACAGTAGTAAGGAGAGAATCAGGATGCAGAACGAAGTCCGCGGCATGGGAGTGCCCCTGTGGTTGGGATAAGGCTCGGAGGCATTAGTCCCGCGCGGGGTCCGGAGGCGAGCGCGTGATGAAACCAGATTCTTTTGTAGCATGAGGCCGAGTGGAGTGACGGTGATGAAGCTGGGTTCTTTTTGAGATGCGTCCCGGAGTGCGAATTCTGCTTTACTGAGAGGCGTGCTGGCGTGCTATGTTCAGTGTTCCTTGGGGCTGCGAAGGGGCTGGCGGTTGGGCGGTGCGGCGGATCCTCTCGGCTACGCTCCTCGCTCCTGATGACAGCTCTTAATTAGCCGTCTGACAAAGATCATGATTCGATCCTTTAAGGGTATGAAGCCGGTGATTCCGGCTAGCTGTTATGTGGATGAGTCGGCGCAGATTATTGGGGACGTGGTACTGGGCGAGCATGCGTCGGTATGGATGAATGCGGTGCTGCGCGGGGACGTGTTCGCGATCCGGATCGGAGCGCATTCGAATGTGCAGGATTGCAGCGTGTTGCATGGGATGAAGAATCAGTATGGCGTCGTTCTGGGCGAATACGTCACGGTGGGGCACTCGGTTACCTTGCATGGCTGTGTGGTTGAGGACCGGTGTTTGATCGGGATGGGATCGGTGATTCTGAATGGCGCGAAGATTGGGGCGGGATCGATTGTTGCGGCAGGGACGCTGATTCCGGAGCGGACGGTAGTGGAGCCGGGATCGTTGTGGATGGGGTCTCCAGGGAAGTTCAGAAGGAAGCTGGAGGCGGGCGAGGATGAGACGATCATGCGGTATGCGCGGAATTATCTGGGATATACCGACGAGTATTTGCGGGAGCGGTGAGCGTAGCGGCTGCAGTTGGCACGTTCCGCGAGGGTTGTGGTGGCGGACGCCGAAAGCAGATTCCTCGCTTTGCTCGGAATGACAAATTTTTTTCTGGTCATCCAGTGTTTAGGGGAATTGGGAACGGAATGATTAAAGCGGTGCGAGGGACGCGGGATTTGCTGCCGCCCGAAACGGCGCTGTGGAATTTTGTGGAGTCGGCGGTGCGGGATGTGTTTCGCGCTTACAACTTCCAGGAGATTCGTACGCCGATTTTCGAGTCGACTGAATTGTTTGCGCGGGGAGTGGGCGAAGAGACCGATATTGTTTCGAAGGAGATGTATACGTGGGAGGATCGCGGAAGAGCGGAGAGCGATAAAGGCCAATCACTGACCCTTCGTCCCGAAGCCACGGCTGGCATCGTCCGTGCCTACATTGAGCACAAACTCTGGGATCGCGGACTGAACAAGCTTTATTGCATCGGCCCGATGTTCCGCCGGGAGCGCCCGCAAAAAGGCCGTTATCGTCAGTTTTATCAGATTGACGCCGAAATCATCGGACCGGCGTCGGCAGGGAGCGAGTCTCCGGCGCGGGATGCGGAAGTTTTGGAGATGCTGGCTACGTTGCTCGACCGGCTGGGGATTGCGGGATGGAATCTGGAACTGAATTCGGTCGGGTGTCCAAGCGATCGGGTGAAGTTCAATGAGGCGCTGCGCAAGGCTTTGGAGCCAGTTGTCGGAAAGATGTGCGCGGATTGCCAGCGGCGAGCGGTGACCAATCCGCTGCGCGTGTTTGATTGCAAAGTGCCGGAAGATCAGCCGATCATCGACAAGTTGCCGCGCATCAGCCAGTTTCTGGATGAGGGATGCCGGAAACACTTTGAAGACGTTCAGGGGATTCTGAAAGCCGTGGGCGTACCTTTTGTTTTGAACGACAGGTTGGTGCGCGGGCTGGATTACTACACCCGGACTGCGTTTGAGTTCACACACGGTGCTTTGGGAGCGCAGAATGCGATCCTGGGCGGCGGACGGTATGACGGGCTTTCCGAGGCTCTGGGCGGGCCGGCAGCTCCGGGGATTGGATTTGCAATTGGAGAAGACCGGCTGGTGATGTCACTGCAGGAGTCGGCTTCGGCCGAGGGTATCGAGCGGAAGCCGGATGTTTATGTGGCTGCGCTGGGCACGGGGATGAACGGCGAAGCCGCGCGACTGGCGCGGGAATTGCGGCAGCATGACCTGGTGGTGGACTTGGGAGATGAGTACTTCCGGCTCAAGAAATCGTTTGAAGCAGCTACGAAGGCGGGAGCTAAATATATTTTGATCGTAGGCGAGAATGAAGTGAAAGCGGATGCGTTTGCGCTGAAGAATCTGGCGACAGGCGAGCAGGTTTCGGTGCCGCGGGGAGAGCTGGCGCGGAGGATTCAGAGCCAGTGACATCGAGGTGCGCAGAAAGACAGCTTTTTGCGGAGGATATTTCATGAGAGCGAGTTGGGTGATGTGCGCAGTTTTCCTGTTAGGAAGCGTCATTCTCGGTGTGGCCCAGGCTCCCGCGCCCGCTAAGGCCCTTAGTCCGCTGGAGCAGACTTTGATTGCCAGCGAGAAGAGTCTGATTGAGGCGAAGAAGAAGGACGACAGCGCGTTCTTCAAGCAGACGGTGAGCGAGGATTTTGCCATGGTCGGAGTGGATGGCGAGCTGAGTGAACGCCAGGAGGCCGTCGATGAGCTGGGCGATTCCGGTCTTCTCGAATTGACGCCTTATAACATTAAAGTGGTGGCCGCAAGCGAAGGCGCTGCGATAGTTACTTACGACGCGATCGTGCGTAAGGCGCCGGAGGAAGACCAGGGACCTCCGCCGCGCTATCAGCATTTCAGCTCGGTCTGGGTGAAGCAGGGAGATGCGTGGAAGCTGAAGTTTCATCAGGCTACGGCGGCGCACTGGGGAGACTGGTAGGACTTCGTCTTCGGCTTCCGTAGCGACGGGACGCTTCCACTTCCTGGCGCGGAACGTCTAACTCTTAGGGAGCGTCGATTGGCGATGGGGAACTTTTGGCGAGGAGATTCGGCTATGAAACGAGCAGGAACAATTCTGGCGGCGGGGCTGGTTTTGGCGGCGGGGGCGCTGGCGCAAGAGACCGCGCCGAAGCCCGCTCCAGAACACAAGAAGCTGGAGATGCTGGCCGGCTCGTGGGTCGTGGAGGGGGACGTGAAGCCGAATCCCATGGGACCTGGTGGAAAGATGTCCGAGACCGAAAAGTGCGAGTGGATGGAAGGCGGCTTCTTCCTGGTATGCCACGTCGATTTCAAGACGGCTAACTCGGGCAACGGGTCGGGACTGTCAGTGTTGGGATATTCTATCGCCGACAAGGCCTACACCTATCGCGAGTTCAACAGTTGGGGCGAGTTCGAGGATTCGAAGGGCACGCTCGATGGCGACACCTGGACCTGGACGAGCGACGAAAAGATGGGTGACAACGTGATGAAGGGCCGCTTCACCATGAAGTTTACCTCGCCGGTGTCCTACAGCTTCACGTATGAGATGTCGCCGGACGGAGCGAAGTGGACGACTCTCGTGGATGGGAAGGCCACCAAAGGAAAATAGACTCGGAACCAACCCGGTAGAACTTCCATCCACAGGCGCCCCGCTCGCACTAGCGCCAGGCCCCAATAATCAATCCCATGATTACGAATGACACGGTCATGTAACCGCCGTTGATCAGCATGTATTTCCAGGAACGCCTCTCAAACAGAGCGATGGTAGCGATCGCCAGCGCCACCCAGCCAAAACCAGCCAGAAAGCCGGCGGTTGCGCCCCAAGCGGCGGTGGTCTTGGGCTCCGCCAAAAAGGCAGCCAGGTTCGCTGCCATGATCACAGCGAAGATCAGCGACAGGCCAAAGATCTTGAGCATATTGCTCTTGGCCAAGTCGGCCTCGGAAAAGTTGTTGACCGACATCCAAGCGCGGCCGAACAAAGCTTTGGAGTACCAGAGTCCCCCGAGGACAAAAGTGGAAGCGGCAGCCGCTAGGACAGCCAGCCAGTTGAGATGTGGCATGGAAGCGCTCTCCTTACAGAAATTAGAACCTGCGACAAGATGAACCAGAGCTAGGATGGACCAGGGCAACGGGGAATGTATTGTAAGAAATTTCCCTAGTCGACAGGAATGTAGTGGGGATATTCCGTCCGGTTCCGGTGGTACTCGGCCGGAGTCATTCCGGCGAATTGCTGAAATTCATGAATGAAGTGGGCTTGGTCATAGTAGCCGCAAGCTGCGGCGAGGTCAGACCAGTCCGGCGTTGAGGCCGGGTGCGCAGCCGCCAGCGACTTGCGGAAGCGCAGAATCCGCGAAGTCAGTTTGGGAGTGAGCCCGACGCGGCAATCGAAACGCGCAATCATCTGCTTATGGCTGAGGCCGAGGCGAGAGGCCAGCTCGCGCAGAGGGATTACCGGCCAGGAGTGCAGCGTTGCCAGCGCGGCTGCAATGGTCTTATCCGGCTCCAGGCGCGACTGCGCTTTGCCGATCAGGTAAGCCTCCAGCCGATCGAACTTGGCGTCGACGGTCGTGGCCTCAATCAATCGCTCGCGCAGAGAGAGGATTTCGCGTTTCCAAATCAGATCCAGCTCCACCACATTTGCAGTCAGCTCCGAGATAGGGAAACCGAAGAATGGCGCTGTCCCGCCGGTGCGGAAGTGCGCACCCATCATTGACGATCCCTTTTCGACGCCGATCACGATGTAACGGCTCTGCATACCGCTGATCCAGCAGCGGTTGTATCCGGTGTAGCGCAGAAGGTCCTGCCGGTCGTAGAGTTTCTTGGGCCCTTCGCTTAGATCGACGATCAACTCCACAGACGCATCGGGCAGCAGCTTTTCTTTGGTGTGATCGGCTTCCAGGTCCTGGTAAAACCAAAGGTTCTCCACAAAATAAGAAAGCGGAGGGCGCGGAACTCGCAGGCGGAAGATCATTGCCGATGGAGATTAGCATGGCACATATTCCGCGGACAAGACCGGTCGAGCCGGGACGCGAAGAGAATCCATCAGCTCGTTTCCAGACCCCTCATTTCTGTCACAGAGCCGTTGCCACTCGTCCCCAGGACGCGGCCATTTATAATCTGAAGCTCGGCTTTCAGTTCATTTCCAAGTGTAAGGACATAACTTGCTCGATTTTCTAGGCGATCTTCGACGGACTCATATGTGCGGGGCGCTGCGCTCCTCCGATGCTGGCAAAAAGGCCACGCTGATGGGGTGGGTGAACAAGCGGCGCGACCTGGGCAGCCTTATTTTTGTCGACCTGCGCGACCGCACCGGCGTGACGCAGGTCGTGATCAACGCGGAGCGCGATGCGGCGATCCACGAAAAGACCGAGGCTTTGCGCAACGAGTACGTGATTGCGGTAACCGGCACGGTGAAGCTGCGCGACGCCAGCACCGTGAACAAGAATATTGCGACCGGGGAAGTGGAGCTGGTGGCGGAGGAGTTGCGGATTCTGAATGAGTCGAAGCTGCCGCCGTTTCTGCCTTCGGATACGGCACTGACTAACGAAGAGACGCGCCTGAAGTATCGCTACATCGATTTGAGGCGCGAGGTGATGCAGTTCAACATCGAGATGCGGCACAAGGTCGCGAAGGCGATCCGGGATTATTTGTCAGGCCAGGGATTTTTTGAGATTGAAACGCCATTCATGACGCGGTCGACGCCCGAGGGAGCCCGCGATTATCTGGTGCCGAGCCGGGTGCAGCCGGGGACGTTTTATGCCCTGCCGCAGTCGCCACAGATGTTCAAGCAGATCCTGATGATCGCGGGGTTCGACAAGTATTTTCAGATTGTGCGCTGTTTCCGTGACGAAGACTTTCGCGCCGACCGCCAGGCCGAGTTCACGCAGATCGATTTGGAGATGACCTATCCGCAGCCGGAGACGGTGTGGAATGTGGTGGAGGGATTTCTGACGGCGGCGTTTGCCGCGGCTGGGCATGCGATAAACACTCCGTTTCCACGGATGGATTATGACGAAGCGATCCGGCTGTATGGCATCGACAAGCCGGACTTGCGACTGCCGGCGTTTACCGATGTGCGGGAATGTTTTGCGGCGGAGAATCTGCAGGAGTTGGCGATTCATCCGAACCTGCCCGTGATTGCGATTCGTACGCCTAAGGTTGGTGAGCTGTCGCGCAAAGAGCGCGATGACATCAAGCCGCTGTTTCACTCGAAGGGTGGGGCGAAGATATTTGAAGATTTCAAACGAATTGCCAACAAGTTTCCAGAAGCGGCGGCCGCGATCGCGAAGAAGACTGGCATGGATGAGGGCGATCTGATTGTGCTGGTCGCGGGGTCGTCTCAGGCTGGGTCAGCGA
>Ga0209415_10005531_pt1 | contig 22665 bp, 16 predicted proteins | sample PeaSoiSIISIP2007_FD_187696 | JGI IMG/M metagenome (GOLD analysis project Ga0209415, IMG submission 187696) | Peat soil microbial communities from Weissenstadt, Germany - SII-SIP-2007 (SPAdes) (version 2) | ecosystem: Environmental > Terrestrial > Soil > Wetlands > Peat | place: Germany... | reverse complement strand
CGCACGTGCACCTGAAAGCGCACCAGGCGCACCGACAACTCCTGCGGCAGCTGTTTCCAGGCGAGCGGATCTTGCCAACGCGAGCACTGCGGCTTTTTCCAGACCGCCCGCCATGAGCTGCGGCGCCGAGCGCGCACGGTGCGGGACTGATTGAGGCGGATCACGAAATCGGCTTTCCTACCCAGCAAAAGCGCGAGGAATTGCCAGCTGCAGTAAGCCCTGTCGGCCATCAGCACTTCTCCTGCCTGCAACCAATCGAGGAGCCGACGAGCGCAGGGCAGGTCATGGCGTTTCCACGGGCCTTCGACAAAGGCGAGCAAGCGACCGGAGTGCAGGCAGAACAGGCCCACGAGCTTGCCGGTGGGAAAACCGCAGCCGGGCTTCTGTCCGGGCGCATAAGGCCAGCGTCGACGGTTCTCTCGGGTGTCCGGCATGGAAAACCCGGTCCCATCGATCAACCGCACGGTGCGTCCGCACCACGCGCCCCTGAGGCGCGGCTCAAACCACCGGGCCAAGGCGTCGAACAAGGCTTGCAGCCACCCGACGGACAAGGCGGTGCGTGCCTGGCAATAGGCACTGGTGGAATCCTCGGGCGGGCACCGCCCCTTGGCGGCGGCGTCGGCCTGCAGGCGGCTGAGCGCCCAACGGCAGCTGGCGCCGCGGGTGAGAACCTGGCCGAGGAAGGCCCAGAAGATCTCCACCCGGGAAAACTCCCACCGGCGGCTGCCGGCGCCCCTCTTCGCTGGCACCAGCAGGCCGGCAAGGAAGCCCCCGAAAAGCGCGGCCAGGCCGACGAGCGACTCGGTGGCCGCGGCCGCGCGCTTGGTCTGGGCACCCATTGGGGCGCACTGGGGGCGCAACAGCGGGAAATAAGGCGTAAGGTCTTTCATAGGCCGTACCTATACGGCCCTACTTGACGCGACCAGCTTATTTTGCAATACACTGCCGCGATGCCCTCGGCTCGCCTAGCTCCACTGGAAGCGCGTTACGCCGCCCTGCGCCAGCAACTCGCCGGCATCGGGTATTTGAGCCACGGCTCCGTCTATCGCCGACCGGCTGGCCAGCCTGGAACGCGCTTCACTTGGTCAACCAAGGTGAAGGCAAAAACCGTCAGCCTCGCCTTATCCGAGGAACAGGCCGACTGGCTGGAAAAGGCGATCGCCCAGCATCGACAGGTCAACGCCATCCTCGGCGAAATGCACCGACTATCCCGCCACATCATGCGTCTCCGGTTCCCCGATACCGAGCGCCGCAAACCAATCAATAAGAAAGTTTTGCAGCTTATCTAAGCGCCATTCGTGTATAGATTGCAGCTGATAGTTCCCGGTCGCGCGCACTGTGAATCCTTCGCGGGTCGTACCCGGCATTAACCCCATATTCTTGATCGTGCTGGCCGCGGGCGCGCGGCTGACCAAGACCGAGACTAAGCGGCGGAGAAGGGATTTGGCGGGCCCGCGCGGCATCAGGAATACGTGGATGAAAGCGAATTCGTGGCGGAGCGGGGCACTCACCGGATCCGACGCTTGCTGCCGGGGGTTTCCAGGCGGCGGACTCGCCAGGGCCGGGAGGCCCATCCCGACACCCCTGCAGACCGGGTCGCCCCGCCCAGCGCCCGCGCAGGCGCGGTCTTCAGCATTCGCAGCACACCCGCGCACCCTTTACAGCTGAAAGCCGTCTACCTACAATGAACCCCGATGGGAAACGCGTCACTCTCGTCCATGAAAACATCCCTCGTGTTACAGGGCGTTTTCGCCCTTGCCTCTGTTTTCGGCTCCCTCGCGCCCAGCGCCGTCCGCGCCGCCAGCCCAACGCCAAGTGCCCGCGTCGTCGTCATCTTCGACCACCCGGAGAGATTTTCTGATATCAAGCTCTTGCGGTACCCCATCGACGAGGTGAAGGACAGGAACCATGTCATGGCCGTATTCCGCGATTACATCACGCAACGGGCGGTCGCCTACCTTCCCGAGGGCTATCACTTCTACGTCAGGTTTACCGATATGGGGCTTGCCGGCCAATTCCCCCCTGGGGGGTTTTGGGACTACCGGGTCGTGACGCGCAACTTTCCCCCCGTCTTCGTCTTCGGCTGGGCCATAACCGACCGCTCAGGCGCAGTCGTCAAGATGGCCTCCGAGAATCTGATCGGGGCTGATTTCATGGACCTTGGCTCCAACGCGCTCGAGAACGAACCCTATCACTTCGAGAAGGCGGTCCTGGACGACTGGATGCGCGAGAACCTCCGGGTGTAGTATCCCCGGGGCACGCCGGCCCGGGTCCAGGCTAGAGCGGCCGGTGGTAAATCCTCCACTCGTAGGCGCCAAGCGCGACTTCGGGCAGTCCGGCCTTCGCCTCGCTGACCTTGGCAGACGGCTTGAGCACGAGGGAGAAATCCCCCCCATGCTCGACGCGGATAGCCGCGGACTGGGGGCGGTTTGAGAAATTGACGACAGTGACCAGCTCCTCCGCGTCGCCGCGGCGCAGGAAGGTGACGACGTTCTGGGGGGCGGAATTCTCGAGCCAGACGACCGCGCCCGCGCTTAGGGCGGGATGGCCGTGCCGCAGGGCGATCAGCTGGCGGTAGGTCTCGCGGAAGGACTCGCGCTGCTTGGGCTGCCAGAAGATCGGCAGCTTCTCGAACAGTGCCGGATCGCCGGACTCGCTCGTATCGCCCACCTCCATGCCGTTGTAAAGGAGCGGCACGCCGTCCAGAGTAAACATCATGGCGCTTGCCGCCAGGGCGCCGTTCCACCCGAAACGGCTGATGGCGCGGGCTTCGTCGTGGTTGTCGGTGAAGCGCAGGTGGAGGGCCCCGCGCGGGAACGCCCGCTGCTCCGACTCCTCCCACGTGCGCCGCAGCTCGCTCGCCGGCGCCCCCTTCATGAGCACCTTGTTCAGGGTGCCCAGCATGGACCAGGCGTAGTCCGCGTCGAAAGCATGTACCAGAAGGTCGGGCTTGTCCGCCTCGGCCAGCAGGAACAGACCCGGGCGGACCTTGTCCAGGTCCGCGCGCGCCTCCTCCCAGAAATCCGTCGGCACCTCCGCAGCAGCGTCGCAGCGGAAGCCGTCGAGCTGGAAGTCGCGCGCCCAGTACTGCAGCATCTCGCGCATGTACCTGCGGGTCTCGGGATTGGCATAGTTGAGCCCTGCGACATCCGCCCACTCGGGGTGGGGCGGTATGACCTGGCCCGAGGCGTCCCGCTTGTAGAAGCTCGGGTTGGACATCATCACGCTGTCCCAGGCGGTGTGGTTTGCGACGATGTCGATGATGACCTTGAGCCCCCGCGCGTGCGCGCCCTCCACAAGCCGGCGGAAATCCTCCTTTGTTCCGTAGTCGGGGTTCACGGCATAGTAGTCCTGCACCGCGTAGGGGCTACCGATGGTGCCCTTTGCCTTCAGGTGGCCTATGGGATGGATCGGCATCAGCCAGAGCACGTCCACTCCGAGGGCCTTCAGCTCATCCAGGCGGGCGGCGACGCCGGCGAAGTCGCCCTTGGGCGAGAACTGGCGCGGGAAGATCTCATACACCACCGCCTCCCGTATCCAGGCCGGGCTCGGACGGGCCGCAACGGCGGACCAGTCCCTGGGTGACTCGGCCCCGAGGGGCAGGGCGCCCAGTAGGGCGAGCATTATCGACAACAAGGGGCGCCGGGAACGGGTGATGGCATTCATGAATTCGTGCCTGCCGGGATTCTGCAGGTCTTCACTGGGGTCGTTGGAGGGGAGCGGCGGAGCTCTGGCGACAAGAGTATCCCCGCCGGCCGGAACCGCGCCAGAAGGGACCCCGCGATGCAACTTTAAAGGCCCGGATAAATCCTAGGTCCCGGGCCCGCCCTAACCCCCCTTCCGCCGCCGCCGGAGGCGCCTCTGACGCCGTCTCGACACCGTCATCGGCGCCCCATTTGCTGGCGGGATGATGGGACCACCCCGCCTCTCGCTTGCCCTGCTTCTGCCATGCGCCGCGGTGCTTGCCGCCGGCGAGGACCCCAGCATCACGTTCTTCCGCGACCTCGCCGAGACTCGGAACTACACGCTCGGCCAGCCGGTGTCTCCCCGGCCCACGCCCGATGGCGCCGCCGTGATCTTCCTGCGCGGCGGGCCGCGCGATCCCGTGCTCCGGCTGTACGAGCTCGACATTGCAACCCGCCGCGAGCGGGAAATCATCACTCCCGCCCAGCTCCTCGGGGGTGCCGCCGAGGTCCTTTCGCCGGAGGAAAAGGCCCACCGCGAGCGGACCCGAAACACCCTGAGGGGGTTCACGGACTTCGACCTCTCCAGGGACGGATCGCGCCTGCTGGTCACGCTCTCGGGCAAGCTGTACGTCTTGAATCGCGCCGACCTCAGGGTCACCGCCCTGCCGGGCGAGGACTGGATCGCGCCCCACCTCTCGCCCGACGGCGCCTTTGTCGCGGCCGTGCGCTCCGGCGAACTGCATGTCATCGACCTCGCGACGCTCGCGGACCGCGCCCTGACAACCGGCGGCTCGGCCACGCTCTCCCACGGGGCGGCCGAATTCATCGCGCAGGAGGAGATGAGCCGCGACGACGGATACTGGTGGTCCCCGGACTCGCTCTGGATTGCCTACCAGGAGACGGACGAGTCCGCCGTGGAGGCGCGCTACATCGCCGACCCGCTCCACCCCGAGGCCGCCCCTCGGAAATACTCCTATCCGCGCGCGGGCTCGGCCAATGCCCGGGTGCGCCTCGGCGTCATTTCGCGGGACGGCGGCGCGACCCGCTGGATCCCGCGGGACGCGGAGAAATACCCCTACCTTGCTCGCGTCGAGTGGCGCGAGGCCGGCGCGCCGCTCACCCTTGTCGTTGAGGACCGCCGCCAGCAGGACGAGCGCGTGCTTGCAGCCGATCCCTCCACCTCAACCGTGCGCGAGCTCCTTGCCGAGACCGACCCGGCATGGGTGAACCTGGTCGAGCCCAATATCCCCCATTGGCTGAAGGGCGGCCGCCAGTTCTTGTGGACCACCGAGCGGCGCGGCTTCTGGCAGCTGGAGCTGCGCGACGCAAGCGGCGCGCTCGTGCGCGAGCTCACCCCGCCGGACCTCGGCTACCGGGACCTGGTGGGCGCCGATGAGGCCGGCGGCTTTGTCTTCGTCCTCGCCAGCAAGGACCCCACCGAGACGCAGCTTTGGAGATTTCCCCTTGCCAGCGGGGCCGGACAGCCGCTGACAAGCTCGCGGGGCGTGCACGGTGCCGTCCTCTCGGACGACGGCCGCACGCTCGTCCACGCGTTCAGCCTCCTCGACGCCACGTCCGGCGTCGAGGTCCTTTCCTCCTCCGGCGCGAGGCTGGCCAGCCTGGTCTCGGTCGCGGAATCGCCGAAGGCGCTGCCGCGGGTCGACCTGGTTCGCACAGGCGGCGAGCGCTCCTACTGCGCCGCGCTCGTTCGGCCGCGCCGGGATCATCCCGGGCGGAGGTACCCCGTCATTCTCTCGGTCTATGCCGGGCCGCAGACGACCCACGTGACCGCCTCCGCCCGCGCCTACTTCATCGACCAGTGGATGGCCGACCAGGGCTATGTCGTCGCGCGCCTCGACGGCCGCGGCACGACCCTGCGCGGGCGCGACTGGCAGCGCCTGATGCGCGGCAACTTCATCGACCTCGCCCTGCACGACCAGGTCGAGGGGCTGCAGGCGCTCGGCGCGCAGAACCCGGAGATGGACCTCGCCCGCGTGGGCGTTGTCGGCTGGTCCTTCGGCGGGTACTTCAGCGCGATGGCCGTTATCCGCAGGCCCGACGTCTTCAGGGCCGGCGTCGCAGGGGCCCCTGTCGTTACGTGGGAGAATTACGACACCTATTACACGGAGCGCTACATCGGCCTGCCGCAGGAAAACCCGCAGGGCTACCGCGCCAGCAGCGTTCTCACCTATGCGGGCCAGCTTTCGCGCCCGCTGCTGCTCATCCACGGCCTGACTGACGACAACGTCTACTTCCAGCATTCGGTGCAGCTCGCCGACGCGCTCTTCCTGGCCGGCAAGCCCTACGAGTTCATGCCGATGCTCGGTACGCACATGGCCGGTGCGGATTCGTCGGTTGTGAGGCTGCGCGAGGAGCAGCGGATCATGGAGTTCTTCAACCGCACGCTGCGGTGAGCCCGGGGGTCACCTGGGCAGTATTTCGATCTGGTCCAGCTGGACGGAGTTCCAGCCGTCCTCGCGCCCCTCGATCACGATGCGGTTGGCTCCGGCCGAAAGGCTGACGGGCACGTCGAAGGGCTTCCATTCACCGCCCGTGGGCGGCATCGACAGCCTCGCCGCCGGCCAGTCGCCGACCGCCAGCGTCAGCGCGACGGGCCCGGCCTGGTTGCTGGAGTAACGCAGGCGCACGGTTCGGGGCCCGCCCGCGCCGCCGCTGACGCCAAAGGTGAGACTGCTTCCTGCGCGGCCCAGGTTGCGGACGTATCCGAGCGGCCGGCCGGCCTCTCCCCGGCCTGTCAAATCGGCGACGCCGCGGCGAAACGCGAGCGCGGCGGCGTACGTCGACGGAACCCGGGCCGCGGGCTCCAGGCTGAACGTGTTGAGGACGGCCCCCGGGGCCTCCACGTAGACGAGCAGGGCCAGCTCGCCCGGATTGAGGTACACCGCGGGGAACCTGAAGTCCCTGAAGGCATCGTCGCCGCCCGTCGCAGGCACCTCGACCGTCGCGACGGTCTGATCAAGCGCGACAAACCGGACCCGGCCGCCGCCCCGGGCGCTCGCGGCGCGAACCGCAAGGTCGAAGTAGCCCCCGTTGCCGCAGTCGATCGAGTAGCGAACCCATTCCCCCGCCTTGAGCCCGGTGAGCGCGTAACCGCCCCCTGCATCGGACGTGGGTGCCAGCCCGAGGTCATCGTCGCGGTAGACTTTTCCCGCGGGCAGCGGGTTCGCGGAGTGGAATGCGATGCCCTCCCCGCCGTTGTCGTAGTTGCTCGCCTTGATTGTCGCCGGAATGGCGGGCGCCGGGAAGAAATGGGGTGTCGGCCTGCCGCCGGAGCCGGCGGCCTCTCCGGTCGGGTCGATTGCGACCGCCTTGAGCACCGGCGCGAGCCGCGCGGGCAGGGGGCTGCCGTCGAGGTCGACGGTGAGCTCGTGGCGGGTGGCCCGGCCAGCGGCGAACCCAACGGTGAGCACGCGCTCGTCCGGGTCCCAGGTCCACGCGCTGCCCGGGACCTTGCTGCCGTCGACGGCGACGGCTGCGGGAGACTGGCGCAGGTGAAGGCGGGCGCGGTACTCGCGCGGCGCAAACCGCCTGTTTGATTCGGATATGGTGAGGCTGACGCGCCCGCCCGAGTCGTCGCAGGCGAAGCGCGTCGTCGTGGACTCGCCCTTCTCGTAGGCGAAGGTCCGGCCGTCGTCGCTGTAGAGCGTGAACTGCGACTTGCCCGACGGAAAGACCTCGAGGGTGAGCGGATCCCAGGGCTTCTCCGCCGTGTTCCTCATGTCGGGCGCCATGGGGATGATGGCCCCGGCCCGGACGGCGACGGGAATGCGGTTCTGCGGCGCGGCCACGACCCAGTCGCGGCCGCCGGCGTAGTCGTAGCCGTAGTCCCAGTCTATCCACGTGCCCGGGGGAAAATAGACCTTTCGGTTTGACTGGCCCTCGAAGAGGACGGGCGCAACTAGCAGCTCGCCCCCGAAGAGGTACTCGTCGCCGGGCGCGGCCACGGAGGCAGCGTCGTCCGGGAACTCGAGCGCGAGCGGCCGCACGATCGGCATGCCCGTCCGGCTGGCCTCCCAGGCGCAGGAGTAGATGTACGGGAGCAGTCGGTAGCGCTGCTGCAGGTAGTGCTTCGTCCCCTGTTCCGTCGCCGGGCCAAAGGCGTAGGGCTCGGGCGCGCCGCCGGCCTTGTGGGCGCGGGTGATGGGGCTGAAGGCGGAGAACTGCATCCAGCGCTCATAGAGGCGCGCATGCGCGCCGAGCTGGTCGTCCTTGTAGTAGCCCGTGAGAAAGCCGCCCGTGTCGCACGTCCAGTACACGAGTCCCGACAGGCCCGAATTGAGCATCTCCGGCGGATGGGCGCGGTACGTCGCGTAGTCGCTGTAGATGTCACCCGTCCATACCGCGGCGTGGTGCCCCTGGAGGCCGGCCGGGCCGGCGCGGGAGAGGATGAAGGGCCGCTGCTGCGGATGCACGGCGAGCTGCACCCCCTCGAAGCTGATGGCGCACAGCAGCGAGTACTCGTTGTGAATCCCGGCGGGCCTGCCCGCGTGATAGTGCGTCTGGGGCGGCTCGCCCTCGGGCTCGTCCAGGTCGAGCCACCAGCCGGCGACACCCTGCTCGTTCAGCCTTCTCGTCTGCGGCCACAGCCATTCGTTGATCCTCGGCGAGGTGAAGTCGAGGAGCTTGCCGCCGTAGTAGCCGCACTCGACCGGATTGCCGTTGCCGTCGGTCGCGAAGACACCCATCGCCCAGCCGGGCGCGAACGTCGGCGAGTCCTGCCTGACCATCGGGCCGGATTGCGACACGACGATCCTGACGCCCCTCTTGCCGTATGCGGCTATCTTCTGCGCCGGGCTGAGGCCGTGCCCCGTCTCTATCCAGCGCTTGGCCCAGACATAGTCGGTGACCACCTCGGGCCAGTCCGCGTCGATCACCATGACATCGACGGGAAATCCGCGCGCCGAGAGCTGTCCGTAGGCCTCGTCGAGCGCGTCCCAGTCGTAATAGGTGCATTTGCTCTGCCAGTAGCCTAGCGCCCAGAGCGGGGGCAGCGGCGGACGGCCGGTGAGGCCCGTGTAGCGCTCGACGACGTCGGCCGGGCGCGGCCCGTCTATCACGTAGAGGTCGACCTCGCCGCCGTCGGCGTCGAGGCGGAGCTGGTCCGGCTGCGTCTTTCCAAGGTCGAATTTGAGCCGGTAGACGTTGTCGAAGAAGACGCCGTAGGCGTGGCCGTCGCGGCCGGTGCTCAGGATAAACGGCACGGGGTACTGCGCGGTGACGTTGCCGGAGGTGATCTGCTGGCCGGCCCAGAGGTCGCGCACGACTCCCCGGCGGTCGAGGCGCCCGTTGTTGTGGTTGTCCTGGCCGAGGCCGAAGAGGTGCTCGGCCGGCGCCAGCCGCTCGGTGAGCGTCCAGGGTCCGCCCGCGGCGGGCGCGCCGATGCGCGCGTCGTCCAGCAGCGCCGGGCCGCCGGCGCCGGCGCGCACGCCAAAGGCCAGCGTGCCGCGGTCTATCGTCACGGTGAGGGCGCCCGTGTCCACGGAGACCTCGTCGGCCTTCTCTGCCCGGACGAGGGGCGAGCGCGTGCTCGGCGCCGTCTCCATCGCGAGCGAACGCGGCCGCGAAAAATCTCCTGAGGGCTTCAGCCAGAGGCGCACGACATGGGGGTCGAGCGCCTCAATCCTGAGCCGCGCGCCCGCCGGTCCGGCGACCGTGACCTGGCTTTCCGTCGCCCCGGCCTCGGCGCCGGCCGCGGCGCAACCGGGCGAAGCAAGGACAAGGGCCAGGGCGAGACGAACACGGGCGTCCGTACGGGGGGATGCCATGGTGCCCAAGACATTCATTGTGCGCCCGGTTGGCAATAGCCGGTCGCCGTCCGGACCAGCCATCCTTTTGCGTCCTGGCCTCCGACCGTTTATGCTTCCCTTTTGAGGCCAGGCTTGGTTGACCTTGGGACCCGCCGTCACATGGGTTGGCGCGCGGGCCATCCGCTCACAAGCTCATCATGCGACACACGATATCAGTCCTCGTCGAGAACAAGTTCGGGGTCCTGGCCCGCGTAGCCGGCATGATCTCCGGGCGCGGTTTCAACATCGACTCGCTCAATGTCGCGCCGACCCATGATGCCTCGCTTTCGAGGATAACGATCGTGCTCAAGGGGGACGACGCCGCGCTGGACCTTTGCACGAAGCAGCTGCGCAAGCTGGTCAACGTCGTCGAGGTCATGGACTTCAAGGACGGGCAGACGATCGCGCGCGAACTGGTTCTCGTCAAGGTCCGCGCCGACGCCAAGACGCGGCCGGAGATCCTCCAGATCAAGGAGATCTTCAGGGCGCGGATCGCCAACCTTGGCCAGGATTCGCTCATCATCGAGGTCACGGGCGACGAGGAGAAGGTGAGCGCGTTTCTGGGGCTGCTCGAGCCCTTCGGGATTCTAGAAATCGCGCGGACGGGGCGGCTTGCCCTCAGGCGGTGAGAAGGCCCCCGGCACCGCGACCCCTTTAACAATGCCCGCCAAAGTCTACACCGACAAGGACGCCGACCTCGGCGTATTCAGGAACAAGACGCTCGCCGTGCTCGGATACGGCTCCCAAGGCCACGCCCACGCGCTGAACCTCAAGGACAGCGGATGCAAGGTCATCATCGGCCTTTATCCCGGCTCGAAGTCGCGCCGGGTCGCGAGGCAGCACGGGTTCGAGGTGGTCTCCACCGCGGAGGCCGTGCGCCGCGCCGACGTCATACTGGTCGGGCTCCCGGACATGAGGCAGGCGGAGGTCTACAAGAAGGACATTCTTCCGAACCTTGCAAAGGGCAAGACCCTCATCTTCAGCCACGGCCTCGCGATCCATTTCGGGCTCATCAAGCCCCGCGGGGACATCGACGTCATCATGGTCGCCCCCAAGGGGCCCGGGCACCTGGTCCGCAGGCTCTACGTCGAGGGCAAGGGCATGCCGTCGCTTGTCGCGGTCTTCCAGGACCGCTCGAAAAGGGCGAAGCGGGTGGCGCTTGCGTGGGCGAAGGGGATCGGATCGACCCGCGCCGGCGTCCTTCAGACCACGTTCAAGGAGGAGACGGAGACCGACCTGTTCGGGGAGCAGGCGGTCCTCTGCGGCGGCGCGAGCGCGCTTGTGCAGGCCGGGTTCGAGACGCTGGTCGAGGCGGGATACCAGCCGGAGATGGCCTACTTCGAATGCCTCCACGAGCTCAAGCTCATCTGCGACCTTATGTACGAGAGCGGGATAGCCGGGATGCGGTTCTCGGTGTCCGAAACCGCAAAATACGGCGACATCACGCGCGGTCCGCGGGTCATAAACGCCGCCACGAAGCGGGAGATGAGGAAGATCCTTTCGGAGATCCAGTCCGGAAAGTTCACCCGCCAATGGGTCGCCGAGTACAGGGGCGGGCTCAAGAGGTACCACAGGCTCCTGAGGAAGGGAGCCTCCCACAGGATAGAGAGGGTCGGCCAGCGGCTTCGGAGCATGATGCCCTGGATGTCCAAGAAGAACCTGAAAGGCGTCCAGGCCGCATATTAAAAGCCCCCGCGTCCCCCGGATGGGATGGGGCGCCTGAGAATGGGAACAAGACTCGTCCTCGCGACCCGAAGGAGCCCGCTCGCGCTCGCCCAGGCGAGGCGGGTGGCTGCGCATCTTCGCGAGCGGCTTTCGGCGGACGTCGGCCTCCTCGAGCTGGTCACGACGGGGGACAGGCAGGCCGAGTGGTCTCTCGAGGAAAAGGGAGGGAAGGGGCTGTTCACCCGCGAGCTCGAGGCGGCCCTGCTCAGGGGCGAGGCGGACGCGGCGATCCACAGCGCGAAGGACCTTCCCGGCGAGTCCGTCCCGGGGCTCTCGACCGCGGGCTACCTCCCCCGCGAGGACCCAGGGGACGTGCTCATCCTGCGCGCGGGCCTGGCGTCGCCCAAGACGATCGCGACCGGCAGCCCGCGGCGCCGGCAGCAGGCCGCGATGCTCTTCGCCAACCTGAGCTTCGTGGAGATCCGCGGCAACGTGGACACCCGGCTCAACAAGATAGCCGAGCGGCGCCTGGCCGACGCGACGATCCTCGCCGCCGCGGGGCTCAAGCGCCTCGGAATCGGATCCTGGCCCGGGCTCGAATTCCATTCGCTTGGGTTCGGGAGCATGGTGCCGGCCGTGGGCCAGGGCGCGATCGCGGTCCAGTGCCGGACGGCGGACGAGGCCCGGTTCGCCGGGATCCTCGATGCCCCGACGGCAAGGGGGCTGGGCCTCGAGCGGGCGATTCAGTCGGCGCTGGGCGGCGGATGCCACACGGCGCTGGGCGCCTATGCGGCGGCCGACACGCTCTATTTCTTCCATGAGTCCGTCGGCCTGAGGACGACGCCGCTCGATGGGGGCGATTTTGCCTCGCCCACCGCGGCTGCGGACAGGATCCTGCGCCGCTTCGGGCTCAGATAGGCGGCTGGCGGCGGCAATGGCAGAACCCGGCAAACCTCCGCTCTCGGGGCGACGAATCGTGGTCACGCGCACGCGGGATCAGGCCTCGGGCCTTACCGCCAGGCTGGCATCCCTTGGCGCCGAGGTGGTCGAGCTCCCGGTGATCCGCATTTCAAGGGAGGTCTCCAAGCAGGCGCTCGCCGACGTGATGCTGGAGTTCGGGGCGTATGACTGGCTCGTCTTCACGAGCGCGAACGGGGTCGACCACTTCTTCGGGGAATTCTTCCGGATCTTCGACGACGTCCGGTCCCTGGGGTTGATCCGGATCGCCTGCGTCGGGGACGCCACCGCTAGGGCCGTCGCACAGCTGCGCCTCACGGTCGAGGTCCGGCCTGCGACGGCGACGGCGGAAGCGCTCGCCGAGGCGCTTGTCGCCACCGGCAGCATGGACAGCGCGAAGGTGCTCGTCATCACGGGCAACCTCAACCGCGACGCCCTGGTCAAGAGGCTCGAGCAGGCCCGCGCCATCGTCGACTGCCTGCAGGTGTACAAGACGGAGGGGGTGGACCTGTCGAGCGATCCCGCGGCTGCGGAATTCCGCAGGCGCGGCGCGGACGCGGTCCTCTTCGCAAGCTCGTCTTCGGCACAGTTCTTTGCCGAGCAGGGGGAGAGCCTCAAGATCGCCAAGGGCGCGAGGCAGCCGCTCAACGGGAGCATCGGGCCGCAGACGAGCGAGACGATGCGCAGGGTGGGGCTCCGGGTGGATTTCGAGGCCCCCACACCCGGGATCGACGAGCTCGTGTCCGAGCTGTTAAGGTCGCTCCCGTGAAGGTCCCCATCCCCGATCTCGGCCCCCGGCACGGGGCGCTCCGGTGCGACGCGCTTTCCGCGCTTGCGGCAAACCGCGACGCCATGCGTCTGCGCCCCGGCAAGGGCGTGGATGATTTGCCGCGCCGCCATGCGGCCCCGGGGTGCGGGAAGGGCCCGTCTCCCGTCGCGGAGGCGGTGAATGCTTTGCGCCAGAACCCGCTTGGGCCATGATCGGCGGAGTCCAGATAAAGGTCTGCGGGCTGACCTCCCTCCTGGACGCCGCATTCGCCGACGCCTGCGGCGTCGATTTTCTCGGCTTTGTCCTGTACCCCAAGTCCCCCAGGTACGTCTCGATCGCGCAATACCGCACGATGGCCGGGCGGCTTCCCGAACGCCACAAGGTGGCGGTGACGGTCGAACCCGATCCCGGGGCGCTCCTGGCCATGCGCGATGCGGGGTTCGACCACTTCCAGGTGCATTTCCGCCACGACCTGCCGCTAGCCAGGATCGAGGGCTGGACGCATTCCGTGGGCGCCGAGACCCTTTGGCTCGCCCCGAGGCTGCCGCCCGAGGTGGACGTCCCGCCGTCGTGGCTGGGGCTGTCGAGGGGAATCCTCCTCGACACGTTTGACCCGTCCCTCTTCGGAGGGACGGGCAGGACGGGCGACTGGGCCAAGTTCAAGAGGCACCGCCAGAAGCAGCCGGGCAAGACCTGGGTCCTCTCCGGCGGGCTCACCCCCGAGAATATCGGCGAGGCCCTCGCGGGGACGGGGGCCCGTTTCGTCGACGTGAACAGCGGCGTCGAGTCGGCCCCGGGGGTGAAGGATCACGCGAGGCTCAAGGCCTTTGTCGCCGCGGTGCACAAGGCGATGGGCCGGTGACCGGGCCTCCGGCGGGCGGCCTCAAGTTCGATCAGGCGCCGCTTTTTGCCCACGCCGAACGCGTAGCCCGTGAGCGAGCCGCCGGATCCTACCACGCGGTGGCACGGCATGATGAGGCAGATCGGATTCGTCGCGTTTGCGCGCCCGACCGCGCGCGCCGAGCTCCCGACGGCGCGGGCGACCTGCCCGTAGGAGCGGGTTTCCCCGTATGGAATCCTCCGGAGCGCGTCCCAGACGCGGCGCTGGAAGGCCGTGCCGGCGGGGGAGACTTCGATCGAGAAGTCCCGCCTTTCGCCGCGAAACCATGCCTCGATCTGCCCCCTTGCCGCGGCCGTCCGGCGCATGTCGCGCACGAGCACGGCCCCGCGCAGCCTGCCGCGCAGCGCGCCCACGCCCCCGAACGCCGTGGCCGCGACGGCGCCGGCGGAATCGACCGCCACGGAGAATCGGCCCATCGGCGTGTCTATTTGCGTGAAATGGAAGGTGGGGGCGCGGGTCATGGGTGGGGCTGGTTGATCTGCCAGAGGTGGGCGGTTGCGAGGCTTCTGTGCGGGGAGAAGACGGACATCAGGCGCCGCGTGGCGTCGGCGTCGGGGCGCTCCTCGAGCCTGAAGAGCGTCTGCAGACCGCTCGTGACGCCGGTGTCGCCGATGGGGACGCAGTCGGCGAAGCCGAGGGAGCGCATCATGAGGTAGTTCACGGACCACGGGCCGAGCCCGCGCACGGCGATCAGGGTGCGCTCGGCCCGCGTCGCCGACATGGAGGGCAGCGCGCCCAGGTCGAGCTTGCCTTCGGCGGCGAGCCGTGCGGCGCCGATGAGGTACTCCGCCTTCTTCCTCGAATACTGCCAGCGGCGGAGGAGGGCGGGCTCGAGGCCCGCGACGGCCGCGGGCGCGGGCAACGAGAAGAGGCCGCCCGGCAGGCGCGTTCCCGTGGCCTCGACGAGGCGGCGCTTGAGAACGCAGGCGAACGGGAAGTTGATCTGCTGGCCGATGATCGCCCACAGGAGGCCGTCCCAGACGCCCGGGGTCCGGCTCAGGCGAAGCCCCGGGCGCCCCGCGACAAGCCGGGCCACGCCGAGGCGGCGGGCGAGGCGGGCGAACGCTGCGGCGTCCTGTTCGAGCCCGAGGAGTCCCACGACGTGGCGGTGCGCGGCAATCCTCTGGCTCAGGCCGGCTTCGGTCCCGCCTTCAAGCGAGACCCGGGCGCTCCCGCGCCCGAATCGGATCCTCACCACCTCCGGGACCCCGTCGAGCTCCGCCGCGGCCGCGTAGTCCGCCCCAGCAAGGCGCTCCGTGACGCTCTGCGGGTCCCGCCCGAGGGTCCGGAGCAGGTGGGGAAGGGGATAGCCGGGCGGAAGCCCCACGGAGAATCCCTCCTCCGAGCGGAGGTCCCGGTAGGCGGCCGGCGTCATGCCGTTGAACGAGCGGAAGTGCTCGTGGAACGCCGAGAGCGACTCGAAGCCCGCGGCCAGGGCGACGTCGGTCAGGGGGGCGTCGCAGCTGACCAGCAGGCGCCGGGCCGCGTCGATCCTGGCCTTGAGGAGCAGGTCGGCTGGCGTGGCGTGAAAGTGCTGCCGGAAGAGCTCGAAGCAGCGGGTCGTGCCGAATCCCGAGCGCCGCACGATGGACCGCGCGTCCCTGAAGCGCCCGGGATCCGCGCGCACCTCGGCCACGAGCGCCTCGGTGGTCTCCAGCACGGGATCGGCTCCACGGGCAAAGTCGTCCGGATGGCACTTGAGGCAGGGGCGCAGGCCGGCGGCGCGCGCGGCGTCGCACGAGGGGAAGAAGCGGACGTTCTCGGGCCTCGGCTTGCGCGCCCTGCACGAGGGAAGGCAGTAGACCCCGGTGGTGAGGACCCCCGTGAAGAACCGGCCGTTCCAGGCCGGGTCGCTCGCCAGGAAGCGGGAGTACATTTGCGCGTGGGTCATTCGCATGGGAGGGGCCTGGTGGAGGCGCATACCCTACCAAAGCCGGGCGGCCGTGTCGTCCGCATATTTTCGGCCCAATTTCGCGCGCAGCGCTTGCCGGATCGCCCGGCCGGTTGTTACGATTTAGGCTAAGACCCAATCGGAATGTCCACACCCGCCCCCAGACTCGTACGCGCCTGGCTCGACTCGCTCTCCTCGGGGATCGTCGAATTCGACCGAGACTGGGAGTCGCCCGCGCCCCCGGCGATCGCGCTCTCCGGGGGAGTGGAGGTGGTCCGGTTCCGCAGGGCGCCCGACCTGACCGCGGCGATGACCTACCGTTACTTCCTGAGGGAGCCGGCCACCCTTGCGTTCGCACTCCCCGTCAAGCACGGCGGCGTCGATCCCGCCGCCGACCGGGTGTACGTGGCGGGCAGGTTCAACGGGTGGCAGGCGGCCGTGGGCGACGAGGCGTGGCGCCTGAAGCCCGTCGAGCTGGACGGGGAGCGGGTGCTGATGTGGACCGGCCCGGCGCAAAGCGTGGTCCAGGGCGACGACAACCGGTTCAAGTTTGTCACCGGGGAAAACCAGTGGCTTCGCCCGCTGGACGATGCGCCCAATTGCGTCCAGGACGACGGGGGAAACGTCAACCTCATCATATACCCCGAACGGACGGGCGGGCACCTCTGGCGCTTTGAACTCGGGGCCGCCCTCGACCTCGCCGGCGCATGGTCCGTGGCCGCGGGGGCGGACACGTCCAACGGCTCGCTGCCGCTAGTCCCCGGGGACTTCTTCTTCGACCTTGGAACGGACCTGCCGCTCGGCGCGCTGATCTCCGGCCAATCGACCACGTTCAGGATCTTCGCGCCCCGGGCGGAGTCGGTGACCGTCCACGCTTGTCGCGACCTCGCCGAAAGGAAGGCGGCCGCCTCGTTTCCCCTCGCGAGGAGAGGCGACGCTCACGGGGCCGCGGGCGCCTGGGAAGTCGAGCTCGACCGCAACCTTCACGGCTGGTTCTACTGGTACACGATCGAGGGGGCTGACGAGGTGACGGGCGGCCACGTGGCGAGAACCGACGTGCTCGACCCCTACGCGCTCGCTGCGGTGGACCGCGCCGGCCCGGGGATCGTGCTCAGCCGGGAGTGGGTGGGCCGGGGCGACACGGAGTTCCGGACGCCGGCCTGGCAGGACCTGGTCATCGCCGAGGCCCACCTGCGCGACTTGGCCGCGAATGCCCCCGTCGCGGCGGCGCCCGCGGAGAGGCGGGGATTCGCCGGCCTGCAGAAGTGGGTCGAGGACCCGGACTTCTACCTGCACCACCTCGGGGTCAACTGCGTGGAGCTCCAGCCCCTGCAGGCGTTCGACAGCAGGACGCCCGAGGAGTACAATTGGGGGTACATGCCCGCCGGGAGCTTCGCCCCCGAGGGCACCTACTCGCGGTCGCCGGCCGAGGCCTCGGGCGTCCGCGAGCTCCAGCAGCTCGTGCAGGCATTCCACGGCCGCGGGATGGCGGTCGTCCTCGATGTCGTCTACAACCATGTGGGCGACCCCCCCCACCTGCTCTCCATCGACCGGCTCTACTATTTCGAGCAGGATTCAACCGGCAGCCTGGCCAACTGGAGCGGCTGCGGCAATGACCTGCGCGCGAGCGCCGCGATGGCGAAAAGACTCATCATCGACAGCTGCACCCACCTGATCGAGGCCTACGGGGTCGATGGGTTCCGGTTCGACCTCGCGGAGCTCTTGGGGATCGACGTGCTCAGGGACGTGGAGGCTGCGCTCAAGCGCGTGAAGCCAGGCGTGATCCTGGTCGCGGAGCCCTGGAGCTTCCGCGGGCACATCGCGGGCGCGCTGCGCGACACAGGCTGGGCCTCCTGGAATGACGGGTTCAGGAACTTCCTTAAGGAGTATGTGCGCGGCGGGGGACCCGCGGAGCGCCTCGAGTACTTCCTGCGCGGCTCGCCCTGGTACTTCGCGAAGTGGCCGGCCCAGACCGTCAACTACACCGAGTCGCACGACGACCAGACGTGGCTGGACTCCATAACCGAGAACCCGGGGTTTGACGGGACCCGTCCGACGCCGAGCGACGTGCGGCGCACGCACCTCATGGCATCCGTGCTCTTCATGTCGGTCGGTATCCCGATGATCGCCGAGGGCCAGGATTTCCTCCGGTCAAAGGGCGGCCTTGGAAACACGTACCGGCGCGGCGACGTGAATGCGCTGGACTACAGGCGGATGTACCGGCACTTGGCGACGCACGCCTACTTCGCGGACTGGATCGCGTTCCGGCGGGGCGCGCGCGGCCGGCTCCTGCGGCACTTCAGCCGCCCCTCCGAGGGGTATTTCCGGTTCTTCAACGGGGGCGGCGCGCCGCTCGCGGTCGTCCTGAACGCGGACCTGTCGAAGGGATCCGAGCGCCTGCTGTACGCGATCAACCCCACGGCGGCCGACGTCACGATCGCGATCGGGGAGGTCGCCGGCTGGGGAAACTGGAGGCAGATCGCCGACCACGAGCGGTTCATCCTTGCGGGAAGCCGCGCCGCGACCCGCCGGGTCGCGGCAGACCTGGAGGTGCCGTCCCTTGGATGCGGGCTGTGGCTCGCCGCCTCGTGACCGGCCGGGTTACTTTGCCGAGAAGCGGTAGATCGTCGTGCTGCGGAACGTCTCCCCCGGGCGCAGGATGGTTGAGGGGAAGCCGGGCTCGTTCACGGAATCGGCATAGTGCTGGGTCTCGAGGCAGAGGCCGGCGTGCAGCGGAAACGCCATGCCGTACTTGCCCACGAGACTGCCGTTGAACGAGTTGCTGGTGTACAGCTGCACGCCCGGCTGGTCCGTCAGGACCTCGATCGCGCGGCCCGAGACCGGCTCGATCACGCGCGCCGCGAGCACCAGGTCGCGGCCGCCGCCGTCGATCTCGAAGTTGTTGTCGTAGCCCCTCATCCCGGAAAGCTTCCCGATATCCCTGCCTATGGGCTTTCCCTTGGTGAAGTCGAGCGGGCCGCCCGCGACGGACTCGATGGCGCCGGTCGGGATCAGGCCGGAATCGGCCGGCGTGTACCTGCCCGCCTTAAGCTGCAGCACGTGGCCCAGGATGTCGCCCTTGCAGGCGAGGTTGAAGTAGCTGTGGTTGGTCAGGTTGACGGGCGTCGCCTTGTCGGTGGTCGCCTCGTAGTCGATCCGCAGTTCATTCGCATTCGTGAGGGTATAGGTCATACGGACCTTGAGCGTGCCCGGGAAGCCCTCGTCGCCGTCGGGGCTGGTGTGGCGGAAGATGACGGCGGGGCCGCCGGGCGCCTCGGCCGCCTCGGCCGTCCAGACGATCTTGTCGAAGCCCTTTATTCCCCCGTGAAGCGTGTTCTGCCCGTCGTTGATCGCAAGGTTGTACGTCTTCCCGTCGAGGACGAACCTGCCCTTGGCTATCCGGTTGGCCACCCGGCCGACGACGGCGCCGAAGCAGGGGCTGTCCTTCACGTACTGGGCCAGGTTGTCAAATCCGAGGACGACGTCGCCGAGCTTCCCGCCGCGGTCGGGGACATCGAGCTCGGTAATCGCCGCCCCGTAGGTGATGACCTTGCAGACCAGGCCGTTGGCGTTGGCCAGCGTGTAGAGCTCGACGACGGTGCCGTCGGGCATGGTTCCGAACGTGGACTTGGCGATGCTTGCTGCCATGGGGTATGAGGAGAGAATGAGGGCGGCGGCCGCAATGAGCCGGGCTATCCTGCCGCGTGTGGCGTGAGGCGTCGTGACACCCATGCCGGCCATGCTTGGGCGGGTCGGGCCGCTTTTCGATAAAAAACAGCCGCTCAGGGCTTCCTCGACGCCCTCTCGAAATGCTGCTCGATCTCCTCGAGGGTCTTCCCCTTGGTCTCCGGGAGGAAGAAGGCTGCCGTGACGAAGTAGATCACCGTGAAGCCCGCGAACATGAAGAACATCGTCGAGTAGCCGAACTTGCCGACCGTCGGCAGGAAGACGGCCGCGATCGTCGTCGATACGGCCTGGTTGAGCGTGAGCGCGATGCTCATCCCGTTGGACCTTATCCGGGTCGGCATCAGCTCGGAGAGGGCCAGCCAGACGACGACGCCGGGGCCGATCGCGAAGAAGGCCATGAAGCTGAACGTGAAGAGGGCGGTCAGCCAGCCGTTGCGCGCGCTGGGGACGGGCGTGATGAGGGCGTTCTCGATTCTCAGCGGGGCGGTCCTGGCCTCTTCAAGGCCTGCGAGAGGATTCGACAGGAACGCGCTCACCTTGTTGCCGGGAAGGCCGGCCTCCCGGTTGATCACGACAGGCTCCGCGGCCGCATCGTCCGAGCGCATCACGGCGGTCGCGGACCGGAAGCCGCCGTACGAGTAGATCACGCTCAGGGTCAGCGGCCTGCCAATGAGGGCCCTGCCCGCGTCGCCCGCCGTCGCCAGCAGCCTGCCCGCCGTGTCCGCATTGAAGACGATCCTGGCGTCCTGGCCCGGGCCGACCGATGCCTGGACGGCCTGCCGGGTGTCGACGCGAAGCCTCTCGGTACGCTGGAAAAGCGCGCCGACGACGACAAGCGAGGCGATGATCCCGGCTGTGCCGATCGTGAGCAGGAACTTGCGCCCCTTCCGGTCCACGAGCATGACGGCGACCATCGTCGCGAAGAAGTTGACGAGCGTGAAGATCAGGTTGCCGTAGTGGGCCTGGACGTCGGAAAGGCCGGCTTGGATGAAGATGTCGGCGTTGTAGCCTATGATGGAATTGACCCCGGTGGCCTGGTTGCAGGCGAGGATCACGCACGCGAGGATGAAGGGGACCACGTACCTGCGGCTGAGGAGCGAGTCCTTGGCGCCCGGGGCGCCCGCGGAGGATTTCGCCTTCTCGGCCGCTGCGTTTGCCTCCATCTCCCTGAGCTCGAGACCGGCCTGGGCCTCGTCGCGCGAACGAAGGAGCGCGCTGCGGGCCTCGTCCTTCCTGCCGCGCAGGAACAGCCAGCGCGGGGATTCGGCCACGACCAGGCTTCCGATAACGAACAGTATCCCGGGGGGAAGCGAAACCCAGAAGATGCTGCGCCACGCGGAGTCGTTCACGGCGAAGAGCTTTGCCGGGTCGCCCAGCTTCGCGACCGTGTCGACCTTGTAGCTGAAGTAGAGGGCGACGATGGCGGCGACGACAAAGCCGAACACCAGCATCCATTGGAATACGCCTGTGCCCTTCCCCCGGTTCTTCGAACCGAGGCACTCCGCGAGGTAAAGGGGGATGACGACGCCGACGAGCCCGCCGCTGACGCCCTGGAGCAGCCGGCCGATGACAAGGGGCCCGTACCCATGCGACAGGGCGATCATCGGGATGCTTGCGACGAAGAGAAGGCCGCTCGCCGCCATGAGCCTCCTGCGGCCCATCCAGTCGGCGAGCAAGCCGGCGGCCAGGGTGGACACGGCGCTTCCGAGGAGGACCGCGGCGACCACGAACGAAAGCTGGCCGGCGTCCAGGCCGGAGGTCGCCTTGAGGTAGGGAAACGCGCCCGCGATGATGCCGACGTCGATCCCGTAGAGCAGGCCGCCGAGCCCGGCGACGAGAAGGAGCATGCGGTTGTAGCCGGCCTTGGACGTCCCAGGGGAGGCGGGGGCGGGACTGGAGAGGTCGGGCATGGGGTCTTGCCGGATGATCGGACGGGCTCCCGGGGATCAGCGCGCCGCCGCCGCGGGCGCCGGGGACGCGGTCGCCTGGACCTTCGCGCGCCACTCTGTGTCGGAGAGCCTCGCCCGCTCGTCCTGCTCCGCGGCGGCCGCGGCGAGGAGGCGAACGGGCGCGAGGATAGGCAGCTCGGTGGCCGACAGGTTAGGTTCGGCGGCGCGGTCGAGCGCCGCGAGGCTCGTCGCGAGCGCGCCGCCCGCGGTGGGCTTGCCCGAGGCGAGCGCCTGGACGGCGTCGCCGCCGACCGCGCAGGCACTGGCGAGACCGCGCGCCGTGGGGATCGCCTCCCTGAGCGCCGGGTACTCCGCCGCGAGGCTCTCCGCGACCTGCCTTCCGGCCGCGCCCCAGCCCCTGAGGCGTTCGGCGATGGGGCCGGCCAGCGACCGGTCGATCCCGCCCGGCGCAAAGAGCATGCGGTCCACGGCCCCGGCGAAGTCCCGGCATAGGGTGCTTTCGGGCTGCGCCGCGTCGGCGATGCCTATGAGCGGGACGAGCTGGTTGCTCCAAACCTGCAGCGCGCCGCGGCGGTACCCCTTCACCTCCTCGATCACGGAGAGGAACGTCCGCAGCGAATCCACGCCCGGCGCGCCGAGGTTCTCGCCGACAAGGTGGCGCAGCATGACGTCGCGGTTGCGCACGTGGAGGGAGCCCGCCTCGTCGAGGCGGTCGCTCACCGCGGCAAGCCTGCGGTACATGTCCGCCACATCGCTCACGTCCCGCGGCGACCAGAGCCGCTCGGCTATTGCGGCGGTGCGCGGCCAAATCTTGTGGTCGATCGTTTCGGGGGTGACCCACTCGCCCCACATGGTGGCCTCGCCTCCGAGAACGTGGGCGCGCTGGGCGCTCGTGAGCGCGGACGATGCGGGAATGGGATCGACGAGGTAGTGCTGGGAGGCCGGGTAGCAGAGGTCGATGTAGTACCCGTTCGAGAGGATGCCGTCGTAGCCAAGGACGGCCGCGGCGGCCAGGGCCTCGGTCCCCCGCCAGGAGTGGATGACGCTGCTCTGCGGCAGGCCCGGGTGGAGGATCTCATCCCACCCGACGAGCCGTTTCCCGTCCTTTGCGAGGATCGCGGCTATCCTCGCGTTGAAATAGGTGTGGAGGCCCCCGTTGTCCTTGAGGCCGTGTGTGCGGATGAACTCCTGGATGCGGGGGTTCGCGTTCCACTGAACGCCGTTGTTCTCGTCGCCCCCTATATGGATGTAGCTGTCCGGGAACAGGACCGCCATCTCGCCGAGGAAGTCGCCGAGCAGCGCATAAGTCGCCTCGTTCGTGGGATCGAGCACCGGGTTGAACACGCCCCAGTGGCGCTCGATCCCGTAGGGCCCGGGCAGGCTCGCCAGCTC
>Ga0209415_10005530_pt1 | contig 22668 bp, 18 predicted proteins | sample PeaSoiSIISIP2007_FD_187696 | JGI IMG/M metagenome (GOLD analysis project Ga0209415, IMG submission 187696) | Peat soil microbial communities from Weissenstadt, Germany - SII-SIP-2007 (SPAdes) (version 2) | ecosystem: Environmental > Terrestrial > Soil > Wetlands > Peat | place: Germany... | reverse complement strand
GCCGAGCCGTCAAATGACATTTTCGCGGGACTGGGGCGGAGCGGTGAAGCTGATCGAGCGATAAATTCCCAAGCTCTATGGGGGTGGAGCATCACTCGGATTTCGGATTTCGGATTTTCCGCCGGCTTTACGCCGCGTCGAGTTGCGCGGATATGCTGGCGAGGAACTCCACCCCAATCGACAGGGTCCTGGCATCGGTTTGCTGCGGGCGATTCACCCACACGACCCGGGCGGGGATCATATTCCGGCGATTGGCCAGCGTCTGGCCGGTTTCGCTGAGGCCCACGTGAATGCTCAGCAGCTTGCCCGGGCAAACGGGCATGGAGTATGGAAGCTTGAGGCGAAGGCCGGTGGAGCTGACGTCCTGGGTTTGTCCGCCGAAATAGCGGGAGCCGGTCGGCTCGAAGACCTTGATCGGGCGAGTCTGTTGGATTCGCAGCCCGCGGCGCCGCTCGATTCCATTGTCGAAGCGCGCCTCGTCAACGGCCATGGGTTGCGCAAGCGTCAACATGTGATGCTACCTCCACTGGTATCTTCAGGCGATCTGGCTACTCAATTAGAGTTATCGGAGCGTTGGGCTGGGGAATTGAAAGAAAATGGGAAAGGAAGCCAGATTGCCTAACTCAACCTGTTACACCACCCATACTTGGGGTTATATTGTCCGCCATGGCTTACAACTTCACCGCCATTGAGAAGAAATGGCAGCAATATTGGCTGAAAAACGGCTCGTTTCGCACGCTGGAGCCGGCCCAGGCCGGGAAGATGCCCAAGGCCTACGTTCTGGATATGTTCCCCTATCCCAGCGGCGCGGGGCTTCACGTGGGGCATCCGGAGGGGTACACGGCCACGGACATCGTCAGCCGTTACCTGCGAATGAAGGGCTACAATGTCCTGCACCCCATGGGATGGGACGCCTTCGGCCTGCCGGCCGAGCAATATGCGATCAAACAGAACGTCCACCCCCGAGCCACCACCGAGCAGAACATCGCCAACTTCCGCCGCCAGATTCAGATGCTCGGCCTGAGCTACGACTGGGACCGCGAAATCGACACGACCGACCCGGCCTATTACCGCTGGACGCAATGGATCTTCCTGCAACTCTTCAACAGCTATTTTGATCCCGTCCAGAACAAGGCTCGGCCGATCTCCCATCTCATCAATGGGTTGCAGAATGAGAACTTCGTGGTCGCACCGGATGGGACGATTCACCTGAACGCGGCGGCGGAGGGGCTGGAGGCGATTTCCGGCGAGGTGCGCATCGAGCGCGTCTGGCGCGAACTCGACGAGGGCGAGCAGCGCGAGGTGATCAACAGCCAGCGCTTGGCGTACATGGATGAGATCCCGGTCAACTGGTGCCCGGAGTTGGGGACCGTTCTGGCCAACGAGGAGGTTATCGACGGCAAGAGCGAAGTCGGCGGGTTCCCCGTCGTCAAACAGCCGATGCGGCAGTGGGTGCTGCGCATCACCGCCTACGCCGAGCGGCTGCTGAACGACCTGGAGACGCTGAACTGGCCGGAATCGCTGAAGGAGATGCAGCGCAACTGGATCGGCAAGAGCGTTGGGGCGGACGTGGAATTTGAAATTGATCCAGCGAGCATCCCCCCCGCCGCGCCGGGCACGCAAGAGGATGACGACGACCTGACCCTGATGGTGTACACAACCCGGCCGGATACTCTGTACGGCGCGACCTACGTGGTTCTGTCGCCGGAGCATCCGCTGGTGGACCGGATCACATCCCCTGCCAACCGCCCCGCCGTCGCGGCGTATCGGCGGACCGTGGCCGCGCGCTCCGAGCGCGACCGATTGGCCCAAACCAAGGACAAGACCGGCGTCTTCACCGGCGCCTACGCGATCAATCCGGTCAACGACGAGAAGATTCCCGTCTGGATCGCGGATTACGTCCTGATGGGCTATGGCTCCGGCGCGATCATGGCGGTACCGGCGCACGATCAGCGGGATTACGAATTCGCCACGAAGTTCAATCTTCCGATCCGGACGGTGGTGAAACCCGCCGACGGATCCGAGCCCCCCGTCGGGAGGGCCTTCGAGGACGATGGAATCTCGGTTAACAGCCTGGCCATCGACGGTCTGCCGACGGCAAAGGCCAAGGAACAGATCACCCATGTCCTGGCGGCCGAGGGCGTCGGCAAGCGATCGGTGAAATACAAGCTTCGGGACTGGATTTTCAGCCGGCAGCGATATTGGGGCGAGCCGTTTCCAATCATTCTGGATGCCGAGGGAAATCCCTGGGCGGTTCCGGAGAATGAGCTTCCGCTGACGTTGCCGGAGATGGCCGATTTCCGCCCAAGCGGAACGATGGAGCCGCCGCTCAGCAAGGCCAAGGATTGGGTCAAGGTCAAACTGGACGGCCGGCCGGCAGTGCGCGAAACCAACACCATGCCGCAATGGGCCGGAAGCTGTTGGTATTACCTGCGGTTCATCGACCCGGCCAATCCCAATCGTTTCGTCGATCCGGCCAAGGAGCGATATTGGATGCCGGTGGATTTGTACGTCGGCGGCGCGGAGCACGCGGTGCTGCATCTGCTCTACTCGCGCTTCTGGCACAAGGTGCTGTTCGACCTGGGGCACGTCTCCACGCCCGAGCCGTTCAAGCGGCTCGTCAATCAGGGAACCATCCTGGGACCGATGCAGTTTCGAATGGTCGCAACGCCGGATGGCAAGCCTCAGTCGTGGGAACAGGTCTTCGGAGAGTCGGAAATCCTGCAAGCCGAGGGATCAATCGAAATCAACGGCGTGCAGTACGAACTTAAATCCATTGACGAAACGGAAGTCGAAAAGAAAGGCTCTTGGTTCGTCCTACGATCGGACAGTGCCATCCGCGTTGATGCGCATGCTTACAAGATGTCCAAGAGCCGCGGAAACGTAGTCAATCCCGACGAGATTGTGCGCAATTACGGCGCCGACACGTTCCGGCTGTACGAGATGTACATGGGGCCGCTGGAAGCGGAAAAACCGTGGAACACGCGCGACATCGTTGGGATGTCGCGATTCCTCAGCGGCGCCTACCGCAACCTCGTCGGAGACGATGAGGCAGCCAAACCGGCCAAGATCGTTCGCCAGAGCATCCCCGATGATCTGGATCGCCAGATGCACCGGACGATCAAGAAGGTTGCCGAAGACATCGAATCGCTGCGGTTCAACACGGCGATCGCGGAGTTGATCAAGCTGAACAACGAGATTGGCCGGCTGACCTCCGGCGTGCCGGCGGCTCTGGCGGAGAATTTCACGCTGATGCTGGCGCCGTTCGCGCCGCATCTGGCGGAGGAACTCTGGAGCCGCCTTGGCCAGAACGCCAGCTTGGCGCGACATCCCTGGCCCCAATACGACCCGGCAAAACTCGTTGAATCGACGATGGAATTGCCCGTCCAGGTGAACGGAAAGTTGCGCGGCACGATATCCGTCCCCGCGGACGCTGGGCAGGAACAGGTTCTTTCCGCCGCCAGGGAAGCGGCCAACGTCAAGCCCTGGCTTGCGGGCAAAACGCTGGTCAAGCAGATTTACGTCGATAAAAAGCTTGTGAGCTTTGTCGTAAAATGATCGGAAGACCATGGGCGTGGAGATCGAAGCGAAAATCAAGGTGCCGGATTTGGCCGCCGTTCGCGCCAAACTTCAGGCGGCCGGGGCCACGCGCATCGGCAGGGAACTGGAAACCAACGACTTTTTCGATACGCCCGATCGCTCGCTGCAATCCTCGGACAAGGGTCTGCGGATTCGCACGGCAGTGGACGAAAGCGGCAAAAGCCGGTGCACCGTCACCATGAAAGGCCCCGTGTCGCGGGGGCAATTCAAGACGCGCCAAGAGACTGAATTCTCGGCGGATGATCCTGAAGCGGTGCGCGAGATGTTGGAGAATCTGGGCTATCAGCTTACCCTGTCCTTCGAGAAACGCCGCGAGAGCTGGACCACCGCCGCTTGCCAGGTCGCGCTGGACGAACTGCCGCATCTTGGAACTTTCGTGGAAATCGAAGGCAAAACCGAGCGGGACGTGTCGGCCGCACGCGATTTGTTGCAGTTGGCGGACTCACCGCTGATTTTCAGCGGATATATCTCGCTTATGGCGCGTTATCTTCAAGAACGTCAGATCAACGATCGCCGCGTGCGGTTTTGATCGCATGTGCGGAGGCTTTGCCTTCCGTTGCGGAGGCTTTGCCTTCCGCCGTTGAAGCACCCATCATGGCGGAAAAATCATTCCTCGTTCAACGATTCGCCAAGCTGCCCCTCGGGCAGATTCATTTGATTGGCTACAGCGTGGCGGGCGAGGAGACGCTCGTGCAGGTGCCGGAGTTGAACGTCTGCTTCGACATCGGGCGAGCGCCCTATTTCGCCCTGACCAGCGACATCGTCTGCATCACGCACGGGCACATGGATCACGTGGCGGGACTCCCCTACTACCTGTCGCAGCGTTCCTTTCAGGGAATGAAGCCGGGAACGATCCTCCTGCCGTGGGAACTGGAGCAGCCGGTGGACGCCGTGCTGCGCTGCTGGCGCGACGTGGAACGCCAGGCGACCCCGTACACCCTGGTGGGAATGTCCCCGGGCGACGTTCACGAGGTCCGTCGTGATTTTGTCATCCGTTGTTTCGCCACGCATCATGGCGGCCCCAGCCTGGGATATTCCCTCATCAGCGTGCGCGAAAAGCTTAAACAGGAATATCTCGGCCTGACCAGCCCGGAACTGGTGGCATTGAAAGAGCGCGGCGTGGAGATTCAATACCGCGTCGAGGTGCCCCTGGTCGCATACCTTGGCGACACCACGATGGGCGAAGTCTTCGACCACCCCGACGTGCAAAACGCCGAGGTCCTGATCACCGAATGCACCTTCTTCGACGCCGACCATAAGCACAAGGCCAAGGTCGGGCGGCACCTTCACCTCGATAATTTCGTCGACGCCATCGACAGGCTGAAGAATCGCGACATCGTATTGATCCACGTCTCGCGCCGGACGGGCGCGCGGCGGGCACGAAACCTGCTTCGCCGCCGCATCGGCAACGAAAAGATGAAAAACATCCACTTCTTGATGGATTTCGAGGGCGCCACCGATGCCGGCGACATCGACTACGTCCTTCCCATGCCCCCCGCCGATGCCGCCGAATAACGCCCGTTATCGCCATCGCCCATGAACGATCACCACTGGCGGACCCCACCAAAAGATCGGCGGCGGCGGCCCGTAATATCCATAGGGATAAGAGTCGTAATACACCGTCGGAATCCGGTTGAAATACACCATCTGCCCCGCCTGCCGCTCACCGATCTGTAAACGCCAGCGAAGCCGCAGTGTGCCCAGGTCCGTGCTGTCGTAAGACGTTCCGCCTGGAAACGGAAAATAAGCCGTCAGATCGGCCGCCTGGTCCGGTCCTATGGTGATCGGCGTCGGCGGCCGGACGATCGCTGGGGCAAACTTCATCAATGTTCCCGTGCTCAGTTCCATACTTGCAGGATCGAGAACGACCGCGTCGCGCCCGGTGTTCTCCACGTTCAGGCGGATTTCAATCGACGGGGGAATCTGATCCTGCTGGTCGTCGTACCGCACGCCGATGACCGATGCCATGGCCGTCACCGGAGGCGGGTCCTGCGGCTGCGTCGCCGGAATCTGCGCCGTCACCGGACGCGGCCCGTAGTTATACCCGTCGACGTACTGCGAGCAGCCGATCACAGCCATCAGAACGAACGCGCTCAAAACAACGCAAAGTAGCCGTATCATATTTATGCACTCCCAGACCCGGCGATCCATCCACCGTGTCTCAATTATACTAGTACCGCGACGACCGGGTAGGTTAGTCCAAAAATCCGGCACCGGCCAATTTCCCTCCCGAAAGCCCACGGATGGCTATCCGTGGGCTTCCTAAAACCGCGTGCCCTTCTTGGCCAGGGTTATCACCCGCATATTCTCCCTCGCCTGCTCCAGCGTGATCGGAAACTGGGTTCCCTTCCGGATCGAACGATACAGCTCCTCCCAGAAATTCCCCGGCTTAGCCGGCGCGGCTGGAAATTCCTCCTCCACCCACTGGATCTCCTCACCGCCCGAAAAATGCGTCCCGCCGCCTCCCACCGGCGTCGCCCCGCTGGCCTTCACCGGGCCAAGTTCCTTCGCGTTGAAGTATTTCAGATGACAACGATTCCGGGCGTCGATTACCAGCGTTCCCGTCGTTCCCATCAGTATCCACGGCGGCTGAACGATCGCGGCCGCGCCGCTGATCTCGATGTCCACCACCACCCCGCTCCGGCCCCGGATCAGCAGCTTCACGTGATCCTCGGCATCCCCCGCGGCCGCTATCCGCTTCAAATCCGCCCAGACGTCCGTTGCCTTCCCGCCGATGAATTGCATCCCCCAATCGACGACGTGCGGCCCCCAATTCAGCAACTGCCCTCCGCCAAATCTCTTCAGCGTCTGCCAATCCGCTCGCCGCTGGTATCCCCCCTGCCGAAGCTGCACCGCAAACAGCTTTCCTATCTTCCCGCTCTTGACGATTTCCATCGCATGCAAAAACGGCGCGTCAAATCGCCGGTTGTGCCTCACGTACAACTTTCGCCGCAGCTTCCGGGCGGCTGAGATCAATTTGTCGGCCCCGGCCAAGTCCAGGGCCATCGGCTTCTCCACCAACACGTCCTTCCCCGCCTTCATCGCCCGCAGCCCCATCGGCACGTGTTCGTGCGACCGCGTGGCCACGATCACCAGCTCCACCTCGTCATCGCTCAGCATTTGTTCAAAACTGGTGTACTCGCGCGAGCCGCATAGCTCCGCCAATTGCCGCGTTCGTTCCTTCAGCAGATCAAACCCACCCACCACCCTGACATACGGCAGCCCCTGTAAATCGCGGCGGACCATCTTAAACCCGGCGCGCCCGATCCCGCACAATCCGACGCGCAGCGCGTCCTTCTTCATGCCCGGAAATTATAGATGTGAATCCCCGGATGTACATCCGGGGCTACGTCGCCAACCTACTCTTGGCGCTGCACACGTAAACCTGCCCTTCGACGCGTTTCAATACCCCGCGAAGCGTCAGCATGGTCAAATCCTGCATGACCACCTCAGCCGGCAGATCCGTCCGGGCGATAATGGTATCCAGCGGCGTCGGATCGGCGCCGATCTCATCGACGATGCGTTGCTGCCGGGCATCCAGCGCGACGCCGGCCGGAACTTCCGGCGACTCGGCGGCAGCCGGCAACTCGGCGGCGACCGCCGCCGCGGGAATCGTGATCTCGTGCGGCAACGGGCCAAGGTTGCCAATGATGTCCTCCAACCCCGTCACCAACACCGCCCCGTCGCGGATCAGCGCGTGCGGACCCGCCGACATCGCCTGGTCGATTCGCCCGGGGATCGCGAAGACCGGCCGATTGTGCGAATCGCACGCCAACCTCGCCGTAATCAACGCCCCGCTGGCCACGTCCGCCTCGACCACCAGCACCCCGCGCGACAGCCCGCTGATGATCCGATTGCGCCGGGGAAAATTCTCGCGTAGCGGCGCCGACGACAGCGGGAATTCGCTGATGACCGCGCCGCGCCCGGCGATCTGATCGAACAGCGCATGGTTCTCCGGCGGATAGGCGATATCCACCCCGCACCCCAGCACCGCCACAGTCCGGCCGCTGGGCAATGAAAGCGCTCCGCGATGGGCCGCCGAGTCAACGCCCCTGGCCCCACCGCTGACGATGGTGAATCCCGCCTGCGCCAGCAGGCCCCCGAATCGCTCACCCTGTTCCCGCCCGTAATGCGAGCACCGCCGGCTTCCGACGATCGCCATCGCATTCAAATCCCGCGCCTCGAAATGCCCGCGCACCCACAACACCGTCGGCGGATCGGAAATGGATTTCAATATCGCCGGATAGGCGTCGTCGTCCAGACATAACAGCGAAACCCCCGCGGCGCCGGCGCGCTCCAATTCCGCGTCCACCTGCCCCGCCGCCTCGCGAAGGGCCTTGTGAATCTCCTGCGATTTCGCCGGCCCGATTCCCTCGACCGATCGCAGCAGCGCCGCATTCGCTTCGCACGCCGCCTGGGCGCTTCCCGCCGCCTCGATCAGCCGCGATGTCAGGATCGGGCCGATGCCCTCGGTCAGCGCCAGTTGCAGCCAGTGGGTCAGAGCCATGAAGGATATGATAGAGGGGAGGGGGCGAAATCAGAAACTCGAAATTCGAATGACGAATCAAATTCGAAATTCAAAAATCGAAACCAAGGCGTTTCGAGCTTTGGCCTTCGAATTTGATTCGAATTTCGAGTTTCGAATTTCGAATTTTCACTTCAGTGACTCCACCGCCTCCCGAATCAGTTCCCCCGGCACGTCGTCGCGCACAACTCCTCGCCCCATTTTCTCCAGCAACACCAGCCGAATCCTTCCCCCCTTCACCTTCTTATCAAACGCCATCGCTTCGACGACTTTCGTCACATCAACCCGCAACCCACCCGTCGGCAGCCCGGCCTTGCGAATCGTCGAAACGATCCGCTCATAATCGGCCGCCCCGATGTTTCCCAGCTTTTGCGACACATACGCCGCGGCGCACATCCCCAACGCCACGGACTGCCCGTGCGAATAGGAAAAACTCGAGACCGATTCAATCGCGTGCCCGAACGTGTGCCCGAAATTCAGGTGCGCCCGCTCACCCTTCTCGAACGGATCGGCCTCGACCACCTTGGCCTTGATGGCCACGTTATGAGCCACCAACTCACTCAACGTCCCCATGTCCAACTTCAACACGCGCGCGATTTTCTCGTCCAATGTTGCAAACGCCTCCGCGTCGCGGATGAGATCGTGCTTGATGCACTCGGCCAATCCATTTCGCAGTTCCACGGCCGGCAACGTCGCCAGCACCTGGGGATCGGCGAAGACCGCTATGGGCTGATGGAACGCCCCGATGAGGTTCTTGCCGACGACGTGATCGACGCCGGTCTTTCCTCCGACACTGGCGTCCACCATGGCCAGGAGCGTGGTGGGCGCCTGCACGAACGGCACCCCGCGTAGGATCGTGGCCGCCAGAAACCCCGCCATGTCCCCGACCACCCCCCCGCCGAGAGCGACGATCGGCGTGGACCGCTCGATCCTGGCCGACAGAAATCGGTCGTACATCGGCAGGAGCATCGCCATCGTTTTATGCTGCTCCCCCGCCGGAACGGTTGCCGTGATCGGCTCAAAACCCGCCCCCTTCAGCGAATTCTCCAACGTCTGCAAATGCAGCCCCGCGACGTGCGAATCCGTGACGATCCCCGCCTTGGCCGATTTGCTCAGTCGCCGTAATTCCACGCCGAAGCGTGCCAGCAGCCCCGGCTCGATCGAGATGTCGTATTTCCCGCTGGGAGGATTGACGGTGACAGAGGGCATACGGGAATTGTAGTGAACGATATACTGCCGGAGAAGCGCGACGGCCGAGGCAGATTTTCGAATCAAAACTCAGAAATGATCCTAACTGGGCGTTCGAGGATGCAGGCCGATAATTTGAGGGCTTTTCCCCCTCGCTCGGTACTCCGGGAGAGGGCAGGGGTGAGGGGAGAATTGGAGATCGCCGCAATTTTCCGAGGAAATGGCCCTCACCCTAATCCTCTCCCGGAGTACCGGGCGAGGGGACAATTCTAGCCTCCTCTTAACCAGGTTCTTTCCAGCACCGCGAAACGCCCCGATACTCAAACTCCGCCTGGCGCTTGGCAAACTCAATGCTTATGTGAAACGTATCTGTGCGAACTTTCCAATCTTCGTCGCAATAGAAAAGATAAAACGAAGCCTCTCCATCATACTGACAAATGGCCAACCCTTTTGCCGGCCCCAAAACTTCGCCCCCGCGCCGATGCGTCGTTGCTCCGGTAGGTGTAACAGAGGCGGAGACCTCCGCGAAACAAACCAGCCGCGCTCCATCAATTTCTTTGGGTGGCTCTTTCAAACGGTCATTCCGCTCTCCGCATCGGCCTGGCGGGCCGCTTGCATCGCATCCCATTCCTCGACGTTAATCAACGCCTCGCGAGCCTGGCTGCCTTTGTAGGAGCCGACGATACCCGCGCTGGCCATCGCCTCGATCAAGCGGCTCGCCCGGCTGTAGCCGATCGTCAGCCGGCGCTGTAGCAGGCTCACGCTGCCGCGCTTGGTTTCCAGCACAACGCGCACGGCGGCGTCGAACAGTTCATCCTTGGCGGCTTCCTCGTCCACAGTTGTCCCGGCGCGAATCTGCATCAGTTCCGGCTCGTACTGCGCCTCGGCCAGAGCTCTCACTATCTTCACGCTCTCCTTCATCTCCCGGTCGTCGATGTACGTGCCCTGGCCGCGGGTCGGCTTGCTTGCCCCAGGCGGCAAAAATAGCATGTCGCCCTGGCCCAGCAACAAATCGGCGCCATTTTGGTCCAGCACGATCCGGCTGTCCATCTTGCTCGCCACCCGAAACGCGATCCGGCTCGGCATGTTGCTCTTGATCAATCCCGTTACCACGTTCGCTTGCGGCCTCTGCGTCGCCACCACCAGGTGGATCCCCACCGCCCGCGATTTCTGCGCCAGACGCACGATGAACCCTTCCACTTCCTTGCCGCTGGTCATCATCAAGTCCGCCAATTCGTCGATGATGATGATAACGTACGGAAGCTGCTTGGGGATTCTCGCTTCCTCCTCCGGCGACGAGGGCTTGACCCGTTCGACCAATTCCTCCCGCGTCAGCGCATTGTATCCCCTGATGTTCCGCACGCTGGCCTCGGCGAGAATTTCGTAACGCTCGTCCATCTTCTCGCAGGCCCATTCCAACACGCTGGTGGCCCGGCCGGAATCGTTGATGATCGGGCACATCAGGTGCGGAATGTCCTTGAACGGCGCCATCTCCACCACCTTCGGGTCCACCAGGATCAGCTTCACCAGGTCCGGCCGCTGGTGATACAGGATGGACATGATGATCGAATTGATGCACACCGATTTGCCCGAGCCGGTGGTGCCCGCGATCAGAAGGTGCGGCATGGCGGTCAGGTCGGCAATTAGCGGCTCGCCGCTGGCGTCCTTGCCCAGGAATAGCGGCAGCGTCATTTTCCGCGTCGCATCCGGCGCCGCCTGCATCAGTTCCTTCAAACGCACCTTCTCCTTCTGTTCGTTGGGCGCTTCGATTCCCACCGTGTTCTTCCCCGGCACCGGAGCCACGATGCGCACGCTCTCGGCACGCAGCGCTCGCATGATGTCGTTCGACAAGGCCGTGACCGACGACACCTTGATGCCCGGCGCAAGCTCCAATTCGTACATCGTGATCACCGGCCCCGTATCGATCTCCACCACCCGGGCCTCGATGTTGAACTCCCTCATCGCCTGTTCCAGCATCGCCGCCTTCTCGCGCACGAATTTCTCCTGGCTCTCGGCAAACCCGTATTCCGCGTCCGCCAGGCAATCCCACGGCGGAAGGTGATATTCCCCCAGTTCTTTCGGCGGAACGGGGCTGGTTTGCCGCGGCTTCACCATGCTCGGCAACTTCACGATGATGTCCGCGCGCGGCGCCGGCTTCGGGGCCTCCTCCGGCTGCACGTCCTCGTCTTCCAAGTCGAACGGCTGCAACTGCGCCGCCTTGTCCGGGCTCAGCACCGCGGGCGTCTTGGTGTCATCGTCGTCATCGTCATCCTTGATGCGAGGCGCCGGTTTCACAGGCTTGGCTTTCAGCCGCTTGAATACCGCTCCGAAATCAGGAAACGAGAATTTCATTTTGGGCGCGGCCGAAGCGACCGACGTGCAGGCCTGCGCCGCCAACGCCGGTGCGCGCAGCACCAGATCGTCCGCCGCCAGGAGCAGCCCGATCAGGATCGCCGCCAGCAGAATTAATCGAGTTCCGACGGTGTGGAAACGCTCCTGAAGAAACGCCGCGGTGAAGATGCCGATCACCCCGCCGTGCCCTTCGGGGAATCCCGAGACCGAGCCCGGCATGAAATGATGCACCAGCGCCGCGAACGCGGCCGAAATCATCGCCAATCCGAGGACTCTCAGCCAAGGATCGCTCAGCTTCGCATGGTAGAACGCCAGCGCCAGGCACACCCCACTGAAAAATATCAATGGAAAAATCCCTTGCCCGATGGCCAGGAAGCACCAGTAGGCGATGAACGCCCCCGCCGGTCCGCAGAGGTTCTCGATCGGCGGATAAGGATAAACCGCGTGGCTCGGCCAATCGGTCGGATGGAAACTGCCCACGGCGAAAAACAAAAACAGCCACGCCGCCGTTACGATGAACAGCACCAACGGCCTGACGATGTGCGAACGTTGAAGCATCCGTAAAACTCGAATCAATGCCCCGTATGCCCAAACCCACCCTTTCCACGGGCGGTTTCATCCAGCTCCGTCACCTCCACCATCTTCACGGCCGGCGCCGGCAGGACCACCATCTGCGCGATTCGCATCCCCCGCTCCACGGTGAATGGCGATTTGCCGAGATTGATCAGCGGCACCTGCACCTCCCCGCGATAATCTGAATCGATTGTTCCCGGCGTGTTGATCATGGTGATTCCATGCTTGCTGGCCAAGCCGCTCCGTGGCCGGACCTGCGCCTCGTAACCCCTGGGAATCGCGATGGCAAAACCGCAGGGGATCAGCCCGATCTCTCCCGGCTGAAGAACCCTGGCATCCACCACCGCGGCGCAAACGTCGAAGCCCGCGGATTGCTCGGTCATCCGCGTGGGCAGGGGCAGACCCTCACCGCCGGGCAGACGTTTCACCTGTACTGTTATCGGACGAGCCACGCGCCAAACTCCAATCAGCGCCAAAGGGCCTTTCTTACCACAATGGCTGGAGTTAGCGAAATAACTCCACCGCCCTCTGGATGAGCATATCGGCGAAGTCGGCTTTGGAGCCATAGGGTATGGCTTCAACCCGTCCATCCGGGTAAAGCAGCGAGGGTTGAATGGATTCCGACGCGATCGTCGCGATCGGATTGTAAACGATCAGATCGAGTTTTTTTTGCCGCATCTTGCCGCGGACACGGTCCAGGTCGGGGGTGGATTCGAGGCTGAATCCGATGCTTCGCTGATCCGGCCGCTTGATCGCCCCCGCCGCCGCGACGACGTCCTCCGTCGATTCCAATTCCAGCGCCCACGGCCCCTGCCGCGCCAGTTTCTCGCTGCTTGCGGCAACCGGCCGGTAATCCGCCACCGCCGCAGCCATGACCAGTAGATCGTGCCGGGGAAATTCCCTGAGCACCGCATCCAGCATCTCGGCGGCCGTTTCGACATCGACGATTCGCGCCGCCTTCGGAAACGCCACGGAAACCGGCCCGAGGATCACGGTTGTTTCATGCCCGGCTTTGAGGGCCGCCGCAGCCAGTGCCGCCCCCATCTTGCCGCTGCTGCGGTTGCCGATGTATCGCACAGGATCGATCGGCTCGCGCGTCGGCCCGGCGGTAATGAGAAAACGCATGGGGATATTGTAACGCTGCTTGCCCCACCGAGGCAGTTTAGGAAATCATGATTCCGCCGCCCGCGGGGCGGGATGATAGGGAAAGAATCGCTTCAACCCGTTGATCGGCCGTTCAAATCCATACCACGACACCGACGCCAGCAGCACCGTCACCGAAAACATGATCACCGGCCGCAGCGGGAACGGAATTTCATGAGCGTACGAGAAGCCAGACACGTGGTTCACCAGGATTGGAATGAAATTGTGCATGAGATAAACACCGTAGCTGATCGTCCCCAGATAAACCGCCGGCCTGAAGCTCAGGATTCTTCCCATCGTGCCGCCAAAGCCGCTGTAAGCCCCGTCGACGAGCCAGGCCGACCAGAGCGCGATGGAAAGCCCATACACCACGGCCGTTTCCGCGCCTGTGGTGTAATGATTCGCGATCTCCACGGCCACGTAAACGCCAAGGCCGACGAACAGACCTGCATTCAAAAGTCTGCGTTTCAGTTTGTACCGGCCCTGGAAATTCAGAAAGGCCAAAAGCGCCCCCATGCCGAGCATGTCGAGGCAGGCCGGCATGAGCATCGAGGCCTTCCAGTCGTTCCCGCCGATCAGCACGATAGCCGCTCGGAAAATCGGGGCGATGCAAATTGCCGAGACGATCGCTCCCGCGAGCCATTTGCGCGGCAGGAAGAGAATCAGCAATGGCCAAAGCAGGTAAAACTGTTCCTCGACGGCGAGCGACCAGAGATGGGTGACGGAAAAGTTTCCCGTTCCGCGATGGTAGAAATAGAAGTTGGACAGATAGCTCAGATTCCAGCCGACGCTTTGGCGCATCGCGGCGATGCCCGCCAGCCAGGTCACGAGTATGACCAGATAATAAACGGGGAAGATTCTCAGGAATCGGCGGGCGTAAAAGTTTCTCAGCACGCGCCATTTTGAAAGGCCATCGATCTCCGCCGATTGTCGGGCTTGAAGGAGAATACCCGTGATGAGGAAACCGCTGAGAACGAAGAAAACGCGCACGCCGACGTGGCCCAACTTAATCCACCGAACCGTGCCGGGGTCGAAGTGCTGGATCATCACCGCGATGACCGCCAGCGCGCGGATGCCATCCAATTGGACGCGATGTCCGTCCCCGCGCTCCGGGCCGGCCGCGAGAGAATCGTTTCCCGTGCGGGAGATGGCCTGCGATATTGCCGCAGTTGAACTCATGACCAAGATAAGCGACCGCTAATGCTGCCGATACCACCGGAGCACTGACGCCTGGACCCACTAAACGCAATTGTGAAACGCTTCGATGGACTCCTGAACCCTACCATTTCATTTCCCGCAAGGCCAGAAAAAATTCGGCGATTTCCGACAACGGCAAAGACTAATCGCCCGTGGCCGGGATTACGGCGACGTACAAGTAAATCAATGCGGATAAAACTAAAACCCACCCCAGACCCGGATCGCAGTTTCGCAGCAACTCCAAGGTGCCCGGCGACCAGTCCCGCGAAAACAACAGTTGATTTTCCACCATCCCCAACAGGCTCACGATGCTGACCAGCACGCCCAACAACGCCATCCCGGACCCCACTCCGGCCAGCAGGGCCGACAGCCCCGCCGCCCAAATCGAGTATCTCCCGTGCATCTGCGTGAGGATCATGAAAAACAGCAGCCACGGCGCGACCATCGACGCCAGGAATCGCGCCTCGCGCCGGCCGTCGTGAACGGCGGCGCCGATCCCACACAACGCGAGACATATTCCATAGACGATTCGCGTGAACGTCGTAAACGTGACTTGGGCGCCGAGCAGCCCAAGCGTCACCGGATCGCTGACCTTCTGTGGCCAGTCGCAATAGACCCTGAGCATTTTCGGCACGTTGAACGCCCCGCTCCCCGTCACCATGAAGTCATATTTCTCCGTGCCGTACTCAAAACCATACGTGAACCACGCGGCACTGGCGTCAAAGAGCGGCATGAGCAGCAGGATGAACATTCCGATCGCCAGCGCCAGCGCGCCGCCGCGCAGCCGAAAAGGCAGCCACCGTGACAACACGATCAAACCCAACAAACCAACCGGCGCGGCCTGCAGCATCAGTCCGGCGCCGGCTGTGTGCCAGGGCCACGCCAGCGCCATTCCCGCCGCCGCCAAACCCATTGCGGCGCGGCGAGGCAGCTTCAGTTCCAGCGTGATCGGCAGGACGCAGGCGATTCCCACGGCAACGGCCACGCTCCATATCCAAGCGGCGGCGCCGGGGTGCATCCATGGCACCGCGATCAGTAATGTCGCCAAAAGGAATCCCGCGCTAAGCTTCAGCGCCGATCCAAACTGAAGACGAACGATCGGCCAGACGAGCAGAACCGGAGCGCCCAGGAGAATTTGGCCCTTGAGCGAAACGCCCAGGGCCAGACAAATCCCCGCGGCCATCCACCAGTCCAGCGACGCCAGCAGGACCGCGCCCAGGAAGAACGGCGTGGGCCAGACGTCCCATTGCGGCCAGCAGTGGGCGTTCCAGATGATGGCCGGGTTAAACCAGAAGAGCAGCGCCCCCGCCATCGCCGCCCAGACGCCGACAAACATCCCTGGGGGCGGCGCGCCGGCTTGCCTCCGCCGCCAAAGCCAAATCAACACGAAAACCAGCGCGCACGACGCCAATTCCGCCAGCGTATTGAGACGAAGCATCGGCGCCGTAAAATCGTAGTCGTCCACCCATTGGGTGGCATCCGGATAATGCCGATGCACCCATCGCCACCACGCCGCGGCCATCACCAGGCGCAGCGGTGGATAGTCGATCTTTCTATTCGGCTCGGAAATGGTGTGATCGTCGACGGCGTCGTAGAGGTGAAACAGTCCGGACTCGGCCGACTCCCTTCCCCAGTAAAGTGCGTTGTTGACATCGCCCTTGAAATGCGCGCCGGCGCTAAAATCCCAGGCCGCCCGCCGAATCCGCAAACCAAAAACCAGCGCCGCCGCCGCGACGCCGGCGAGCAAAATGATTTGCAATGCCGCTCGCTGCCAGCGCCGCATCCGAAATCCCCCGATGTCCTCCAGCGGATGTTCCATCCATCCCGATGATCGCCGCTGAGCAAACTGTTTTCAATCAATCCGGACCGCGGTATCCTGCCGGCCGCGGGAGGCGGTCATGTCGAGATTCTTTTTCCTCGTGATGGCGATGGGGATGCTGGTCGCGCCCTGGATTCGGGCCGATTCCGGCGACACCAACACGCTTCGCAGTGCCGACGGTCAATACCAACTCGTCGTGCCCAGTTCTTGGGAATCGAACGATTTTCATCTGCCCAACGTTCAGATCGGCGCGATTGAAAAGCACCGCGGTGAATACGCCGAGGTGATCGTCGAGCGGCAGGAAGACTACACGGATTCCCTCCAACAATACGCCGACGCCAAGCGCGCTACCATGGCGATGAGCCTCGACAATCCCCGGGTTTCGCCTGGCGAGCGGTTGAAGATCAAGGGCCAGGATGCCCTGCGCTTCGAAATCCACGGACAACTGCCCAACTCCGGCGTTGCGATCGCGTATTCGCTGACGGTCATCAAGACCAAAGCCCACTACGTTCAAGTGATCGGTTGGACGGAGGAGTCCCATTTTGCCGGCAACCGCGCGGAGCTTGAAGGCTTAGCCGGTGGATTTTCCGAATCCCCCGGCGCGGGCGACTGACCGCTGCCTATCACGACTGAAGGTTGCCTATCAAATGCGCGGTTGACGTGCCTGGGACCTGTAAGTGATGAACAAATGTTAAGTCGACCTGGGTCAGGTCAGCGGCACAATTGCATATCACATTGTAAAAGCACAGTTTAGAATATTTTATAGGGGAAAATCAGTTTGGCATCGGCTTTGTTTCATTCCCGGCGTAGCCATCATGGTGGTGGTTATGGGTGACTGAGCGAGTCACTCGAAATTTATGGAGCGCGGTTGGTTCCCACGGGCAGTGTCGTCCGGCCGGCGGTCGGCCGGACGACACGCTGGCCCGGGTTTTTTGTTCTTCTGTTTTGGGAAATCCGCTATCCCCCCACCCCTGACCTATCGTTTGTTCCCGTCGTCGGTCTTCCCCCGCTTTCAGCATACAGAATCATGTGCTCCATCAGAGACGTCGCCGAATCCGGGTCATAGCCCAAGATCCCGTCCACCGGCTCGCCCACCAAGCCCGCGCTGATGTCCTCGGCGCTGTAAAAAACCCCGATTCGACCCTCGATTTTCATCCCACGAATCCGCGGCGCCTTCAAATTCTCCATCAAGGCGTGCCGCGCGAAGTTCCGATACCCCACTTCGTCGATCTTGCTTCCGATTTCGCTGTAGAGCACGTGACCGGGCCGCAATGGCTCATCGATCTGATTGGCCTCGTCAAAAAACGTCGATTGAAGCTGGCTGCGCACGTCGTCGTTGAACGTCTGTGACCCGCCGGCCGCGTCCACGATCAGCGTACCGCCGTTTTCCACGAACGAATGCAATTGAATCCAGTCGCTGGTGCTGAGCTTGACGTGCCCCGAGCCGGTCAGGTGCGCGACCTTGAAATCGGTCAGGTCCGATTTGGGGCCGAGGGTGATGGGGTGGACCTGGAGATCGAGTTGATCGCGGTTGTGCATGACAGCCGCCAATCTGCGCCAACCGCCCGGCTCCGGGTCCCACATGCCGTCATATTGAATGCGCGCAACCTTGAGCGGGCGAGTGGCCTGGATGCGCCCGCTAGGCTCGACGATGTAGGAATCACCCTTCTCGCGGATGTTCTGCTTGTCCGACGCATACAGGAGCAAATCCGCCCCAAGCTCGAACAGCGTTTCCTTCGAGGTCGTGAGCTGCCCCTGCCACGCCTGCGAGACATCCGCCTTCGGCAGAAGGATCATCAACTCGCGCACTCCGTTGCTCAATCCCAGGATCGTCGGCGGGTCCGTCCAGGCCGAACCGAGGAATTGTTCTTTCGTCAGGATGCAGTGATCCGTCGGCAACTCGCGGAACTCCCCGATCCGCGGGAACAATTCCGCCGCCAACTGCTTCACCGACGCCGAAAACTCCGTGCTCCCGTTATCGGCGTTGAATAAGACCATCCCCCCCTGCTCGATGAACGTCTTGATCTTTTGTTTGTCCGCCTCGCCAAGCCCCAGCGCCTTGTCGCCGGTGACAAACAGGATCGACGCCTCGTGAAGGTCCGCCGCCGGCGCGTTCAGGTCCACCACCTGCCAGTTGAGAAACCGATCCAGTTCGACCTGCTTTCCCATCCATCGGTCGAAATTCGCCACGTCGCGCGGGCGCTGGTTCCAGTCCCCTTCGATCCGTTGATCGCCCGCGGTGTTGAAATATTCCAATTTGTTCATCCCGACCGGAGCGCGCCCATGCGTCAAAAACAAAAGCGACAAAGCCGTATCCGCCACCGTGGAATTCCATGAGCCGTCCGACTTCTGGCTGTGCACCAGGTAATCCGCGCCTTGGGCGTACCAATCGGTGTTTCCGAAATATTTCCGTCCGCTGGCGGCGCCCAATTCCCCCAATTCGTACAAGGTGTAGTATTGGTATTTCGAGTTGAAAACCTCCATGAAATGAGCACCGAGCCACGCCAGGCCGTTGTCGATCGGCGCCTCGCTGACGTTTCCCTTGCTCGACGAACTGACGCCCATGGAAAGGGCGTCCTGCGCCATGAACAGCGTCGCCAGCCCCGCGGCCGTCATCGGCAATGTTTGAGTTTTGTCCTTCGCCGACTTCGCATAGTTCCAGCTTCCATCGGCGTGCTGGGCCCGTCTCCACCCGCTGTCAACGCTCTGCCAATAACTGGTCGGAATTTCCACTCCCTCCTGAGCGCACGCCCAAACGCCGAGGACCCCGTACTGGCTGACGCTGTGGTCCGGAGGATCGTTTTGGCCGTCCACTCGGGAATCGTACATTCCCGTTTCAGATGAAACGCTCTTGACCAGCAGCCGCCCGTCCCTCCGCAGCGCGGCTTTCACGTGAGCGTCCGGCAATAGCATCCGCCAGACCTGGCAACGCATTCCCAGCGTGTAGACGCTGGTAAAGTCATAGCTTTGAAGATACTGGATCGCCATCGACAGCGGCAGAACCTCCCGCCGTTCGCCGACCGACAGCAGCGCGTAGGTTGCCGTCACCGTCATTCCCCCCGGTTGATCCTGCGCCGGAGAAACGATCTTCCTGGCTTTCCTGGAACCTTCCCAGTTGCCGCCCTTCTGTTGCGCGTAAAGGTAACGCACGGCCTTGTCGATGGCGTTTTGAACCTCGCCCGGCGTCGCGGCCAACGACAACGGGGCGCATAGAACCACCGCCATGGTACATACGACCGCCGCGACGCGCGCCACCGCAAAACGCATTTCAATTCCCCCGCCAAAGCAACAACGGCCGCGCGCACAACAGCTCTTGGGCGGTTCTCGCATCAACGCTCACGCCATCGATCGTCATCGCATTCGCCGAGGCCTTGGTTTGAGCCGTCGGAAGATTCGACTGGGCCGTCAGCAATTGCAGCAGATTCGGGTTCGGAGCGTATCGAACGATCGACCGGGTGGTCAGCCCGGCGAGGTGGGCGGCATAATCGTACGCCTCATTCGGATACCCGATCTTGTCGATCAATCCCCGCGCCAACGCTTCGTCCGCCATGAATGCTTTGCCGCTGAACACGTCCCCTTGGGTGTCGGCAAGCTTTCCCTTGCGGCCAGCCACCACCACCGCCTTGAACTGTGCGAACACCCCGTCCACCAATCCCTGCAAATACTTCTCGTCCTCCGGATTCGGCGGTTGAAACATCGACCCGGCATTCTTGTATGAATGCCCGGAAGTCGTCGCCGTCAGTGTGGTCTCGGATATGCCCCACTTGCCGATCATCTGGCTGACGTTGAACCGGGGAAACAAAACTCCAATGTTGCCGGTGAGACACCCCGGCTCGGCAAACAGGTAGTCCCCGGCCACCGAGACGTAGTACCCGCCGCTGGTCGCCATTCCGCGCATCGCAATCACCACGGGAACGTGTTTGGTGTTCTTGAATCGATCCAGACGGTGGTACATTTCATCCGACGACGTCGCCGATCCGCCCGGCGTGTCGATCTCCACCACCAGCGCCTTGACCGCCGAGTCTTTCTCCACCTCTTTGAGGACCGTTTCAAACGCCTGGGCGCTCTCATCGTCGATCAATTGATCGATTCCCACGACGGCCACTTTGTCCGACCCTTCGCCGGAGATGACGGTCTGGCGAACCTCCGCCGCTGCCCCAACCACGATGACCCCAAACAGCACCAGATTGACGACCACGGACCCCACCAATGCCAGCAGGAGCACAAGGATCAGAACCCACCGCCCGCCGCGGCGTGGCGGTGGCGGAACAAACGGAGGCATCGGCATCGGCGGCATCCCGGTCATCTGCGGCATCCCCGGCATCGGCATCCCCGGCATCGCCATGCCGGGCAGGGGCATACCGGGCGCCGGCGGCATCGAAAACGCCCCTTGCGGATCGACCGGCCCTTGGCCGGGTGGAAGTGGTTGTGTCATACTTCAACAAATTCTACCAACTTGAAATGAGAATGCCGAATGCGCAAACGCCCCGTCAGCGGCCTGCCGACCTTTAGTCGGCAGGGTTTCCCCACCCCCGTAAACGCCAAAGACCGATGCATCGGTCCCCACCGGTGCATCGGTCTCCCCGCCGCCCCCCTGCGGCTCTATCAATGAGGTTTGCCGTCAATCCTTCGGTCCGCCCTCAGTTCGTCACAACGCGGCGCCTGCGACGCATGGCCAGCATGCCGGCCCCAATCACCAGCATTCCCACCATCGCCGGTTCGGGGACAGGGCTCTCGGCAACAACCATGGCAATGTCGGCGGACATCTCATCCTTGGGGTCATCGGGATTGGCGGGATCGTCCCCGCCATCATCCGCGGCGGGATACGTGATCCGCATGTAATCGCCAGTAACGCCATAATTCGTGGTGCTCAGGATATCGAAGGTTGCGTTAACGTCCACGCCGCCCCATGGATCGACGAAGTCTATCGTCCCCTCTTCCGAGTCGATGCCGGTAATCGTGATAATGTGAGCACCAGCGTCACCCCCCGGAAGATTGGGATCAACCCACGCCTCCCACACCTCGACGTCTTGTCCAGCCGCCATCTGCTCCTGAAGGTACTCATCGGTGGGTACGACGCCCGGCCCGTTCGCTGCGGCATCTACAGTCCCATCGGCGTTAAAAGTGCCAAAGATCCCTTGTCCGTGCACTTCGATCTCCGGCCCGCCGGTTTGATTGTCTTGGATGTACTGCACCTTTCCGTTAACCAGATTCTGCGCCGAGGTTCCACCGGTGTGGACTTCATTGCCGTCCTTGTCGAGCTTGTGATAGCCCGGGCTAGCCGGGTTGTAGTACTCATCGCCTTGCGTCTCCATGTCAGTGGCGAGCTCATTGATCGCGTCGTACGGGTCAGAACCCACCAATCCGGTGACGCCATATTGATTTTGCAGCATCTCGAATGAATTCACCGTTGCGGTGGGCGCACAAGCCTGAGGCGCCCGCGGATTGCCGTTAGAATCAGGCGTTACCGACGCCCCGGCGTAGTCATCCGCCGCCGTGCTTCCATCGATCTGGCTGCTATCGCCGTAGGGATACGCGGCTTGAGAAACCGCCGCCGCCGCCGCGAGAACTGCCGCACCCATTACGACAAGACTTGCACGTTTCATGATACTCGCCTCCCGATGAATTGAATATTCTGACTTGAGTCACCAATGCCCTGTACACTGATGACCGCGTCCGGTTAAAATGAGTATGACTTGAGTCAGGCAAAATTGCAAGAAAAAACCCTGCAAATTCTGCACGACCGATACAGTTGTTACCGGCGGAATATCTTGACGTTTATAAGGCCATTTAGCGTATTAAGTTATATCCAAGGCACCAATGCCATGCGATTCACAAAAAGTTCGTTATCCCCTTTGGTGCAAGTCGTCGCTGTTCAAAATGCTGTCGCAAAATGCGATGCCAATGTCTTGTTTTCCCACGTCCCACAACTTATCTACCATCCTTCTCAGCGCTCTCCTAAACGAGGATGCCCCTTTACGTCCTACTTCGCGGTCTAACTCGCCCGACTCGGTGAAATCCCCTTTGGCCGCGGTGCCGGGCTGTTGGGTTCGGCGGTGCTCTTGGAAGCGCCGATGCCGCGCACGGACATTTCCAACGCCTCGCGATTCGTGGCGTTGCGGATGGCCTCGCTGTGGGTGATCAATTCCTGCCGGAACAGCGCCAGCAGGTCCTGATCGAACGTCTGCTGTCCGCCGCCGGCGCTCTTGATGTAATCGCCCAATTCCAGTGCCCGGCCTTCGAGGATGTATTTCTGGGTCACGGGCCCGCC
>Ga0209415_10005529_pt1 | contig 22669 bp, 18 predicted proteins | sample PeaSoiSIISIP2007_FD_187696 | JGI IMG/M metagenome (GOLD analysis project Ga0209415, IMG submission 187696) | Peat soil microbial communities from Weissenstadt, Germany - SII-SIP-2007 (SPAdes) (version 2) | ecosystem: Environmental > Terrestrial > Soil > Wetlands > Peat | place: Germany... | reverse complement strand
CCCGCCAGCAGCTCCGCGGCCCCGTGCCAGGCGGTCATCTGCCGGGCCGCGTCGGCGCCCAGCACGACCCACAGCTGGACGTCCGGACGGGACGCCGCCAGGTCGCGCATCGTGTCGACGGTGAAGGAGGGCCCCGGACGGCGCAGCTCCAGGTCCAGGACCGAGATCCGCGGACGGCCCGCGATCGCCGTCCGGCAGATCTCCAGCCGGTCGGTGGCCCCGGCCAGGGCCGGTCCGTGCAGGGGCGGGACACCGGCGGGGACCACCCAGGTCTCGTCAGCCAGGATGCCGTCGCGCGCCTGCTCGGCGACCGCCAGGTGGCCGAGGTGAAAGGGGTCGAAGGTGCCGCCGAAGACGGCGACCCGGGCCGCGGCCATCAGCGCGCCCGCCGCCGCGACCGGCTCGGCGGCCCGGCCAGCTCGGCGAGGTACGTGAACTCGATCCCGGCGATCCGCACGGTGTCGCCGTCCCGGCAGCCGGCCTCGGCCAGGGCGGCGTCCACTCCCGCCGCCGCCAGCCGCCGCTGGAGGGCGGAGACGGCCTCCTCCTCGTCGAGGTCGGTGCGCTCGACCAGGCGCTCGACGGCCTGGGCGTGGACCCGGTAGGCGCCGTCCGGCTCGCGCTCCACCCGAGGGGCCTCGGGCGCGCGGGGGATGTGCCGGTAGACGCGGTGGCCACCGATCGCGGTGCCGGCGGGGCCGGCCGGCTCCGACCCGGCGGCGGTGCCCGTCATCGCCACCCCGGCCTCGGCGGCGCGGACGTCCGCCACCAGCCGCGACGCCTCCTCCAGGAGGGCGTCCGTGCCCATCCTGGCGGCGGCGCTGATGAGGTGCGCACGGGCCAGTCCCGGGGCCAGCTCCCGGGCCGCCTCGCCGGCCTCGGGGAGGTCGATCTTGTTGAGCGCCGTGATCGCCGGCTTGGCCGCCAGCGCGGGGCTGAAGGCTTCGAGCTCCGCCAGCACCTGGGCCATCGAGTGCCGGGCGGCCTCCGCACCGCCGCTGCAGTCGACGACGTGGATGAGCACCCTGGTCCGCTCCAGGTGGCGCAGGAACTCGGTGCCGAGACCGGCTCCCTGATGGGCGCCCTCGATCAACCCGGGGACGTCGGCGAGGACCAGGGAGCGTCCGCCTTCGAGCTCGGCGACTCCGAGGTTGGGGTGGAGGGTGGTGAAGGGGTAGGCGGCGACCTTCGGCCGGGCACCGGTCAACGCCGCCAGCAGCGTGGACTTGCCCGCGTTGGGGAGACCGACCAGGCCGACGTCGGCGATGAGCTTCAGCTCCAGGCGGATCCGCCGCTGCTCACCCGGCTCGCCCAGCTGGCTGAGCCGCGGGGCCTGGCGGACGGGTCCGGCGAAGCGGGCGTTGCCCCGGCCGCCCCGGCCACCCGCGGCCACCACCAGGCGCTGTCCGGGGCCGGCGAGGTCCCCGATCAGCTCGCCGCTCTCGGCGTCGGTGACCACCGTCCCCGGGGGGACGGGCAGCACCAGGTCGGCGCCGTCGGCGCCGCTCCGCTGGGCTCCACCACCCGCCCGCCCGTCGGGAGCGTGGAAGTGGCGCCGCTCGCGATAGCGGCCGAGGCTGCTCTCGTTGTCGGCGACAGCCAGGACGACGCTCCCGCCCCGGCCACCGTCGCCGCCGTCCGGGCCGCCCATGGGGACGTACTTCTCGTGCCGGAAGCTGACCGCGCCGCGGCCACCGGAGCCGGCGCTGACGTCGAGGCTGACCTCGTCGAGGAACACGGGTGAGGGCTCGGCTCAGCCCTGGGACGCGCCGAACGCGCGCCGCCAGTGGGTCAGCGAGCCGCCTCGACGGCCCCGGTCACGTGCCGACTGCCGTCGCCGGGCCCCGCTGCGGAGGGCACCAGCTCTTCCACGTCCTCGGCGGCCCCCTCGTCGACGGAGGTCAGGTGCAGCACCGGGAGGGCGAGCACGCTGGCTCGGGTCCGATCTCCCCCCTGCCGGTCGTAGGTCACCAGGCCGCTGGCCAGGGCATAGAGGGTGTGGTCACGGCCGACACCGACGTTGCCGCCGGGGACGATCTTGGTTCCGCGCTGGCGGACCAGGATGGTCCCGGCCAGCACCAGCGAGCCGTCGCCCCGCTTGACCCCGAGCCGCTTGGCGTTCGAATCGCGTCCGTTGCGGGAGCTCCCCCCGCCTTTCTTGTGAGCCATCGCTACTCACCTTCCTCCGCTGGAGAGGGCTTGCGCTCCCGCCGGCGCTTGCCCGTGGCGCTGCCGGAGGAGGGCGCGGGCTCGGATTCGGCGCCCGCGCCGGTCTCGGTCGCGGCGGCTGCCGGCTCCGCACCGGCGGACTCGGGCAGGGCGGCGGCGGCCGGCTTCCGGGCGCGCCGCGCGGGGGCAGGGGGGGCGGGGGTCTCGGGCTCCACGGCGGTCGCGGCGGCCGTCGCCGCCCCGGCACCGCGCCGGCGGCGGGCCGGCGGCTCGGCCTCGGACTCGGTGACAGGCTCGGCCTCGGGCTCGGTGCCAGCCTTGACCGCAGCCGCTCCGGCCTCGTCGGCAGCCTCGGGCTCCGCGGCCCGTGCCCGTGAGGTGCGGCGCCGGGCAGGCGCCGGTCGTCCCGTCGCGGGCTCTACCACCTCCTCGGCGGCGATCTCCGCGGGCTGAGCCTCCTCGATGTCCGGCTTCTCGATCTCCGGCTCCTCGACCTCCGGCTCCTCGACCTCGACCGGCTCGGGCAGGGGCTCACCCCTGGCGAGGAACCGATCGACGACCAGCTCGGTCAGGTCGGCCCGGAACCCGAGGGTCCGGCGATGCCGCTTCTTCGGCTTGAAGGTGAAGACCCGGATCTTCTTTCCGCGCCGGTGCCCGGCCACGGTGGCGGCGATCCGGATCCCCTCGAGGCTCGCCGTGTCGACCGCCACGCCATCGGCGTCGGCGAGCAGGATCACCGGCTCCAGCCCGACCACGGCGCCGACCTCGGCGGGCAGCCGATCGACCAGCAGCCGGTCGCCCGGCGTGACCCGGTACTGGTGACCGCCGTGGCGGACGACCGCATAGACCTCGCGAGGTGCCGCCTCGGTCCGGGAGGCGTCCGATGGGAGTGGGGTTTTCATCGCTCGTGGCAACAGCTGACGGGGAGGCTGATCCGCCGCGCCCTCGGCGCGGAAGTGACCCATCGGCGGACAGGCCAATGAGCACGGCGGTCCGTGCGCTGGGGCAGGATACCAGACCCGGAGCCGGGAGCAGCGCGTTCAGCGGCTCTGGAAGTCACCCGCCTGACGGCGCATAATCCCCCGCAAACCCGGGGGCCAACTCCGGGCAATAGCACTCTGCCCGGGAGAGAAGATGTCCGGTTCCGATTACCCGCCGAACCCCGATCCGAGCAGCGGTCAGTACCCGCCGGCACCGCCGCCGGGCCCCGGCTACTCTCCCCCGCCGGCTCAGCCGCCGCCCTTCCCCTATCCCGCACAGGCGCCCGGCGCGTACCCGGCCCAGCCGTACGCCGCGCCCCAGCCGTACCCCACGGGGTACGCCTACGCGGCGCCGCAGCAGGGCAACGGCATGGCGGTCGCCGCCCTGGTGCTGGGCATCCTCAGCCTGATCCTCTCCTGGCTCCTGGTCGTCGACTTCATCCTCGCCGTGCTCGCCATCATCTTCGGCGCGGTCGGCCTCTCCACCGCCGGCAAGCGGGGCGGGGCGGGCCGGGGGATGGCCATCGCCGGACTGGTACTCGGGGCGCTCACCATCGTGCTGGGGATCATCTTCTGGATCGTCGTCTACGGTGTGATCACGAGCACCTGCGGCGTTTACGGATGCTAGCCGGCTCCAGCCGATGACCGGGGGGGACGACCTCACCGGTCCCGCGCAGCCCGGACCGGCCGCGCCGGCGGGACCGGCTCCGCCTCCCGGACCGATGCCGCCACCCCACCAGCCGGGACCCCCGCCGTACGTGTACCCGTCACCCTACCCGCCTCCCTACGCGCAGCCCTACTGGCCACCGCCGGTGGCCGTCGCGCCCTCCCAGCCGACCGGCGCGCTGGCGACGGCGGCTGGCGTGCTGGGCATCGTCGGGCTGGCGATGGCGGTCATCCCGGCCCTCTACTGGTTCCTCTACGAGCTCACCGCCATCAACGCCCAGACCTACAACGGCGTCTCCGGGGTCAACGCGCTGCTGGGCCTGGACTTCGTGGTCGCGACCCTGGCGCTCGTGTTCGGCGCGGTCAGCCTGGTTCGGGAGAGCCCGAAGGGGGTCGGCAGGGGCCTGGCGCGGGTGGGGCTGGTGCTCGGCACGATCGCCCTGGTGATGGCGATCGCCTTCCTGCCGCTGGCCATCACGGCCTCCAACGCCGCCTGCTCGGCGATCGCCGGAGGCTGCTGATCGTCCCGGGTGGATGAGGTTCGACCCCTCACACCACCAGGTTGACGATCCGGTCGGGCACCGCGATGACCTTCCGCGGCGGCCGTCCGTCGAGCAGCTCGACGACCCGGGGCTGATCCAGGGCCAGGCGCTCCAGCTCGCTCGCGGGGGTGCCCGCGTCGCACTCGAAGGTGGCCCGCAGCTTGCCGTTGACCTGCACCGCGATGGTGACCCGCGGCGACGCGGCGAGCGCCGGGTCGTGCTCCGGCCACGACCCCCGGTGCACCGTGCCGCTCTCGCCCAGCCGCTCCCAGAGCTCGTCGGCGATGTGGGGCGCGAAGGGGGCCACGAGCTCCACCAGGGTGCGCGCGTCCACTCGGCGGGCCGTCCCCTCCCGGGCCTCCTCGTCGATCGCCCGGGCCAGCTCGTGGAGGGCGGCGATGGCGGTGTTGTAGTGGAGCGACTCGATCGCCGCCTCGACCGCGGCGATGGTCCGGTGGCGGCGCCGCTCACGGGTGGGGTCGGTGACGTCGTCGGAGGTGGCCGCCTGGGCACACCGCCAGACGCGCTCTAGGAACCGTGCCTGGCCGAGCATGCCCCGCTCGTTCCACTCTCCGCCCTCGAGGAACGGGCCCAGGAACATGATGTGGAGACGCAGGGTGTCAGCCCCGTACCGCGCCATGTAGGCGTCGGGGTTGACCACGTTGCCCTTGCTCTTGGACATCTTGCCCTTGCCGCCGAAGGTGAGCATGCCGTTGGCCCGGAAGCGGACGAACGGCTCGGGGACCGGCACGTGGCCCATCTCGTGCAGCGCGCGCATCAGGAAGCGCGCGTACATCATGTGGAGCACGGCGTGCTCGTTGCCGCCGATGTAGATGTCGACGGGCAGCCAGCGCCAGGTCAGCTCATGGTCGAGAGCCCGATCGGCGAAGCCCGTCGACGGATAGCGCATGAAGTACCAGCCGGAGTCCAGGAAGTTGTCGTTGACGTCGGTCTCGCGCTTGGAGGGCTCGCCGCAGATGGGACAGGGCACGTTGACCCACTCCTCGACCTGGGCGAGCGGGGAGACCCCGGTGCCCAGGGGGCGGAAGTCCCGCACCTCGGGGAGCAGCACCGGCAGCTCGGACTCGGGGACGCCGACCGGACCGTGCACCGGGCAGTGGATGATGGGCAGTGGCGGCCCCCAGTAGCGCTGCCGGGAGATGATCCAGTCGCGCAGCCGGAACTGCACATGGGCACGGCCCGCGCCGCGGGCCTCGAGCATCTCGACCACCTTCCGCCTGCCCTCGGCCGACGGGGTGCCGTCGAGCGCGCCGGAGTTGAGCATCGGTCCCTCGCCGGTCCACGCCGCGGTGTCGACGTCACCGCCACCGATCACCGCGACGACGCGCAGGCCATGGGCGTGGGCAAACTGCCAGTCCCGCTCGTCGTGCCCGGGCACGGCCATGATCGCCCCGGTCCCGTAGCCGCCGAGCACGTAGGGAGCCGCCCAGACCGGCATCTCCGCGCCGGTCAGCGGGTGCACGGCGCGGGTGCCGAGGTCGATCCCGACCGAGAAGTCGGGCTCGGCGTCGGCCGGAGGCAGCGAAGCCCGCCACGCCTCGACGGCGGCTCGGCGATCCTCGCCGACGAAGTCGCCGAGCTGCGGATGGTCGGCGCCGACGACCAGGAAGGTGGCGCCGTAGAGGGTGTCGGGGCGCGTGGTGAAGACCGTCACCTGGTCGCGGGCACAGCCATTGAGCCTGAAATCGATGAGCGCCCCCTCACTGCGCCCGATCCAATTGCGCTGCGCCAGCTTGGTCCGCTCGCTCCAGTCCAGGGTGTCCAGGGCGTCGAGCATCTCCTGGGCGTAGTGGGTGGTCTTGATGAACCACTGCTTGAGGTAGCGGGTCTCGACCACGGTGCCACAGCGTTCGCAGTGCCCGCTCAGCACCTGCTCGTCGGCAAGCACGGTGAGGCAGGAGGGGCACCAGTTGACCGGGCCCTCGCGGTGCTCGGCGAGCCCGGCTTTGAAGAGCTGGAGGAAGACCCACTGGGTCCAGCGGTAGTAAGTCGGGCTGGTGGTGTCGATCTCATGGGACCAGTCCACGCCCAGTCCGAGCCTCTTGAGCTGCTGCTCGCGGAAGTACTCGACATTGCGGGCGGTCAGGGTGGCGGGATGCTCACCCACCTTGAGCGCGTAGTTCTCGGAGTGGATGCCGAAGGCGTCGAAGCCCAGCGGCTCGAAGACGTCATCCCCCCTCTGGCGGCGGTAGCGGCCGTAGATGTCGGCGCCCGTGAAGGCGTAGGCGTTGCCGATGTGCAGCTTCTCCGCCGACGGATAGGGGAACATCATCAGGCAGTAGAAGGGACGCGGCCCCTCCATGTCGGTGCGGTAGGTGCCACGCTCCGCCCATCGCCGCTGCCATTTGGCGTCGAGGGCGGGCAGGTCGAGACGGTCAAGCTGCGCCATCGGGGGCACAGGTTAGCAGGGTGCGGAAGAACCCCCGGCGAGGTTTGGTGTTCCCAGGCCGGCGAGGCGAAGGAGCCGACGAGAAGGCGAGAGAGCCTACCTGCAGGTATTCGACCGAGCCCTCGCAGGAGGCGACACCCGCATCGCCGAGGATGGGGGCGTCAGGACCGTTGGGGGTTCTTCCGCACCCTGCTAGCGCGTGGCGGCATCCACGACGGACCCGCTCACCGGCTCAGCGGCGGGCCCGCGCGCGGGCGGCGCGTCATGGCGCCGGTCCGTTCGCGGTCCTGGTAGCGTAGGCCCGTGACCCGTCTCGCGGGTCCCGTCGTGGCGATGGCGCTGCTCCTCGCCGGCTGCTCCACCGCTCCGGCTGCGACGCCGGCGACCCACCGGCCGGGACCCACCCCCTCGGCGAGCGCCGCCCCGCCCACCGGCACGTCTCCGGCCGCCTCCCCCGCCGCCCTCTCCGCGGTCACGGCCCTGGCGGGGCAGTTCGCCGAGCAGACCGCGAGCGGCGCCTGGGACGCGCAGTGGGACGAGCTGGCCGCTCCGGCCCAGGCGCTGTGGCCGAGCCAGAGCGCCCGGACCGCCATGCTCGAGGCGAAATTCCAGGGGGCGACGATCAGCTCGGTCGGCCTCGGCCCTCCCACCGCCGGCGTCACCTGGTACGACCCGGAGAGCCCGGCGGTCTCGGTCCCCGACACCTGGAGGTTCCCGGTGCAGGTGACCTTCGCGAACCCGGATGCGCTCGAACCCCCGGGGGTCGCCGCGCTCTTCTCGATGACCCAGATCTCGGTCGAATACGACGCCGCCTCGGAGGCGGCGTCGGTGGTCGGCGAGGGTCCGGCTTCGATCGACGCCCCGGTCATCGTGCCCGCCCAGGTGACCTCCCGCCAGGTCGACGTCCCCATCTTCATGTACCACCTGGTCGAGAACCAGGTGCCGCCAAGGAGCGCGTACGGCGGCAACACCTACGGCTGGGAGCTGGACGTCGGGCTGACCACGCTCACCAGCCAGTTCCAGTCGGAGATGGCCTACGCGCACTCGATCGGGGCCACCAGCATCTCCCTGCAGCACCTGGCCGACGCCCTGCTGTACGGCCTGCCGCTGCCACCGCATTCGTTCGTGGTCACCTTCGACGACGGCCGGCTGAGCCAGTGGACCAACGCGGCGCCGATCCTCCGCGAGTACGGCTTCACCGCCGTCTTCTTCCCCTGCACGGCGCTGATCGGCGGCGTCTACGGGCCCCAGCAGTACATGACCGGGGCCCAGCTCCGCGAGCTCGCCGCCACCGGGTTCTCGTTCGGTGACCACACCCTGAAGGACAACGTCGCGCTCTGGGCCGGCGAGGCCACCACCCAGCAGCTGGAGGTCGTCACCGACCAGAGCAAGAGCACCCTGGAGAGCCTGGTCGGCGGGGAGCCGATCCAGTTCATCGCCTACAGCGGGGTCTGGCCGGGACCGACCCAGTTCTCGGACAGCAGCCGGGAGGCACCGCTCTTCGCGACCCTCCATGGCTACGGCTACGTGGGCGGCCTCCAGGACCTCCAGGACGACTCCGCCGAAGACTACAGCACCTCGCTCTGGCAGCTCCCCCGCGTGCGCGTGGGCCTCGGGATCCCCACCTCCAGCTGGGGGACCTGGGTGGAGAACGCCGCGTAGCGGGCGGTCCCGACCCCGGGCGGGGTTGGAGGAGGCCGGGTGGCGAGCGGGGCCCTACCCCGTGCGCCGGGATCGGCGAGCCATGCCGGCATGGCGGGCCCACGCCGGACCTTCGCGGGCTGCTGTCAGACTCGGGAGCCGCATGCCGAGGTCCGCGCCGTCGCCGCTCGACTGGGCGGATGAGACCCTGCTCGCCGACGAGCGCGCCGGCCTGATCCGCCAGCCGCGCCGGCGTGAGGGCGGCAGCCACCCCCGCTGCAGCGTCGACGGCAGATCGGTGGTCGTCTTCAGCTCCAACGACTACCTCGGCCTCGCCACCCATCCGGCGGTGGGCGAGGCGGCGTCGCGGGCCGCTCTCGAGCTCGGGGTGGGGGCCAGCGGCTCCCGTCACCTCTCCGGCTGCCACGCCGCCATCGACGACCTGGAAAAGGCACTGGGCGGTTTCCTGGGCACCGCCACGGCCACCGTCGCCCCGAGCGGCTATGCCGCCAACGTCGCCATCCTGGAGGCGCTGGGGGGACCCGACGCCACCATCCTGAGCGACGCGGGCAACCACGCCTCGCTCATCGACGGCTGTCGCGCGTCGCGCTCCCGGGTGGCCGTCTATCGCCATCGCGACGTCGCCGACCTCGAGGCCCGGCTGGCGGTGGCTGCCGGGCGTCCGATCATCGTCACCGACTCGGTCTTCTCGATGGACGGCGAGACCGCCGACCTGGCCGCCCTCGACCGGCTGGCGGCGCGGCAGGGCGCCTGGCTGGTGGTCGACGAGGCCCACGCCCTGGGCACCACCGGGCCGGGAGGACGCGGGCTCTGCGCCGAGACGGGGATCGGGGGCGACCACGTGGTCCGGGTGGTCACCTTCTCCAAGGCCCTGGGCGCGGCGGGCGCCGCCGTCTGCGGGTCGGAGACGGTCCGCCGGCTCCTGCTCCAGCGCGGGCGCGCGCTGATCTTCTCGACCGCGCCCCCCCACCCCACCGTGGCCGCGGTCCGCGCGGCACTCGGGGTGCTGATCGCCGAGCCCGAGCTGGTCTCCCGACTCCACGAGCGGGCCCGATCGCTCCGGCTGCACCTCGGTCCAGCCGCGCTCGAGGGGGCGAACCCCGCCTCCCCGATCGTCGCCGTGATGATCGGCGACCCACGCAGGACCATGGCGGCGGACGCCGCGCTCTGGGAACGCGGCTACCTGGTCCAGGGCGTGCGCCCGCCCACCGTGGAGCCGGGCACCAGCCGGCTGCGGCTGGTGGCCAGCGCCGCCCACTCCGAGGCGGAGATCGAGGGGGTGGCCGCCGCGATCCGGTCCCTGCTGGAGGTCTGATGGGACGGATCGTCGCGGTGACCGGGACCGGGACCGGGGTGGGCAAGACGGTGCTCACCGCGGCCCTCTGCGCCGCGCTGCGCCGGCGCGGGGTCGACTGCCTCGCGCTCAAGCCGGTGGCGACCGGCGTCCCGGCGGGCGGGGTGGGCGAGGACGCCGAGCTGCTCCGGCGGGTCTCGGGGGCGAGCGGTCCGGCTGCGCTCGCAACCTTCGAGCTGCCACGGTCGCCGCTCGCGGCGGCAGCCGCGGAGGGAAGGGCGCTGGACGTCGAGGCCCTGGCCCGGTCGACCGAGGCCGCCGCGGCGGGTTGCGATCTCCTCCTCGTCGAGGGCGTGGGTGGGCTGCTGGTCCCGCTCACCCGGCGGCAGACGGTTCGCGACCTGCTGCGCCGCCTCGACGCCGAGGTGGTGATCGCGGCCCTGCCCGGCCTGGGCACCATCGGCCACACCGCGCTCACCGTCGAGGCGGCGCGAGACGCCGGGCTTCGCCTGCTCGGGGTGGTGCTGGTCGACGTCGCCGGGGAGGACGATCCGGCCTTCGTCGCCGAGAACGCCGCCCAGATCGGCGACCAGTGCGGGGTGCCGGTGCTGGGCGTGCTGCCCCACCTCGGCGACACCACCGACGTCGACGCCCTGGTCGGGGCCGCGGAGGCGCTCGACCTCGCCCCGCTCGCCTCCCCGCGCCCGGAGGTCACCGGCGAGGTGGTCGACGCCGACCACCGCCATCTCTGGCACCCCTTCACCCAGATGAGCGAATGGCGGGAGGAGGCTCCCCTGGTGATCCGCTCCGGGGACGGCTGCTGGCTGACCGACGAGGGCGGGCGGCGCTACCTCGACGGGATCAGCAGCCTCTGGTGCACCGTCCACGGCCACGCCCATCCCGCGCTCGACCGCGCCGCCCGCGAGCAGCTGGGCCGGATCGCTCACAGCACCTTCCTGGGCCAGACCCACGCCCCCGGCGCCCTGCTCGCCGAGGAGCTCGCCCGGGTCGCCCCGGCCGGGCTGACCCGCGTCTTCTACGGTGAGGCGGGGGCGGCGGCGGTCGAGGCGGCGCTGCGGATCGCTCTGCTCGCCCAGCGCCACGCCGGCCACCCGGAGCGCTCCCGTTTCGTCGCCTTGGGGGACGCGTACCACGGCGACACCGCCGGGGCGGTGAGCGTGGGCCGCAGCGAGCCCTTCCACACCGGCCTCGACCCCATCCTCTTCCCCGCCCTGACCGTCCCCAGCCCTCACCTCGGCGAAGAGGGCTCCCTCCGCGCGCTCACCGACCTGCTGGACCGCCGCGGTTCCGAGGTGGCGGCGCTCATCGTCGAGCCCCGCGTCCAGGCGGCAGCCGGGATGCTCACCCACTCCGACCGGTGGCTGCGCCAGGCGGCGGGCCTGGCCCAGCGCCACGGGGCCCTGCTCATCGCCGACGAGGTGGCCACCGGCTTCGGCCGGACCGGGGACCTCTTCGCCTCCGCGGGCGCCGGCATCTCGCCGGACATCCTCTGCCTCGGCAAGGGGCTGAGCGGGGGCTACCTCCCGCTCTCGGCGGTGCTCACCACCGAGGAGATCTTCAGCCGCTTCACGGCGCCCTTCTCCGCGCAGCGCACCCTCTACTACGGGCACACGTACACGGGCAACCCGGTGGCCTGCGCGATCGCCCGTGCCTCGCTCCGCCTCTTCGAGGAGGAGGGCACGCTGGGGTCGGCGCGACGGCTGGCGGCGACCCTCGAGCGGCTGCTCGAGGAGCGCGTGGCGGCGCTCCCCGGCGTCTTCGAGATCCGCCGCCGAGGGGTCTTGACCGGCATCGAGCTGCGCGACGGCGCGGCTGCTTTCGACCCGGCGCTCCGGGTCGGGCGCGCCGTGACCCTCGCCGCCCGCCGCCATGGGGTGGTGGTGCGCCCGCTCGGCGAGGTCGTGGTCCTCAACCCGCCGCTCTCCATGAGCGACGCCGAGGCGGAGTTCCTGGTAGACGCGGTGGCTGCGGCCATCACCGAGGTCGTCGCCCGCCGGGCCTGATCCCACCTCGGAGGCGGGCCGCGAGACGTCGGGGCCGGGCCGCGAGAGTCGACCCGCCGGGGTCACCCCTCGCCGGCCCGCCCCCTCGTGCCGCCCGAGAGGACATCCGGCCTGGGCCGTCTGACCCAGGAACGACCGGGCATCCCGACCGCGGCAGAGCCATCACACCTGCGTGCTAGTGCAGATGCCCCTGCCTCCGGACGCAGATGCATCTCCCCGGCGCTGCCGCCGGTCACAGGCTCCGCAAACGCCAGCGAAATCGAGAGCATTCGGAGGCCCAATCAGGGACATCGGCGTCTATGCCGATCGGCGCCCAGAACCGACGATGAGGTGGCCGACCGAGAGGCCGGACACGCGGACAAGGGCTCCACGACAGTGACCCGGCCGGCGTGTCCCAGCACACCGGAGGATGGGACGTGACCAACGGCTGGGGCTGATCCACAGAAACTCCTCATCCCCTTCGGGCGGGCGCCGCAGGGCGACCTAAACCCGGCGCCCGCCCACCCCCACCTCACCGGAGGCGGGGGCAGGACATCGGCCGTCCGAGCCGTGACGTCACGGGCGCTCGGAGCCGAGACGGACAACGTGAGCATGTCGATAGCGAAAGTCATCCGGCCGGCTGGTCCGGCCCGCGCGCTCCGCATCGCAGGTCCAGTCAACCGCTTCGTCAGCGGTCGCGCCGTCTCCAATTGCGGCGACTGGCTGACGACGGTGGCGGTGGCGGTCGGCCTCTGGGCGCTGACCCACAGCCTGGGCGCTCCGGCCCTCGCGATCCTGCTGCGGGTGGCGCCACGCCCGGTGGGATCGCTGCTGGGCGGGCACCTGGCGAGCCGCTTCGGGCCGCTGCCCGCCCTGGTGGCCCTCAACGCGTCCCGTGCCGTCGTGACCGGAGCGCTCGCGCTCAGCCTTCTCGCCGGGACGGTCCCGGCGGTGCTGGTGCTGCTCGCCCTGAGCCAGGCCGCCGGGGGCGCCGCCCAGCCCGCCGGCCAGGCGGCGATTCCCCGCCTCGTCCCCGAGTCCGGCGTCGCGCGTCTCAACGCGATGGTGGGTGCCGTGGACGCCGGGGCGCTGGTGATCGGCCCCGGCCTCGCCGCCGGCCTGCTGGGGCTGCTCGGCAGCGGCTCCGCGAGCTGGCTGGTGGGTGCCGACGCGCTCAGCTTCCTGGCCCTGGCCGCCCTCGTCGCCAGCCTGCTGGGCGGGGCGGGAAGCCAGGCGGGTGGTGGGGCAGGACGCGAGCGGCCGTGGGCCGGGATCGGGCTGGTGCTCCGCCGTCCCTTCCTCCGCCAGCTCGCCCTCGCCCAGCTCGGGATCTTCGGGACCATCACCTGCCTCCAGGCGGTGCTCCCCGCCGCCGCCGAACAGCGCTTCGGCAGCGCGTCCGCCGCCGGCTGGGTGTACGCGGCGGTGGGCGCCGGCAATGTGCTGGGCGCTCTCGCCCTGCTCCGCACCCGCCGCCGGGGGCTGGGCTCGCGCACCATGGCGCTGCTCACCCTCGGTGAGCTGCTCCCGCTCGGGGCCTTCGCCCTGGTCGGCTCGGCGTGGGTCGACGCCGGCCTGGCGGTGCTGAGCGGCCTCGCGTCGGCACCGTACGAGATCCTGGCGGCGACCGAGCTGGCCCGCACCGTCGCCTCGGAGCGTCTGGGCCAGGCGAGTGCCGCAGTCTGGCTGTTCGGCTATGCCGGGATGCTGGGTGGGGGGCTGCTCGCCACCCTGGTCGCCCCGCGCCTCGGGTGGGCGGTGACCCTGCTGGTGGCCTGGACCTGCGGGACGGCGGCGCTGGTGGGTGGCTGGGCCCGGCGGCGCCGCGGCGCCGCGGAGACGCAGCAGGTCGCCGCCGGCGCGCCCAGCCCGGAGACGCCCGCGAGCGCGACCGAGCCGAGCACGACCGAACGCAGCGTGGCTGAAGAGCCGTGGAACGCCTCGGCGGCCTGAGGTCACGCGCGGACGGTGAGGCGTCGGCACGGCGCACCATGTGGGCCGCGGCCCGCCTCTTCCGGTCCGCCGAGGCATATCCTCTGCTTGCCCCGATGCCGGACCTCGAGATTGACCCTCACGTCGCGCTCTCGCCGAACCCGCTGATCCGGGTGCTGATCGTCGAGGATCACCAGATGTTCGCCGAGGCGCTGGCGCGCGCGCTCCGCGACGAGGCCGACATCCGGGTCGACGGGATCTCCCAGCGCCTCGATGACGCCCGCGAGTTCCTCCGGCGCAACCACGTCGATGTCGTGCTGATGGACTACCACCTCCCCGACGGCGACGGCATCGTGGCCGCCCGCTACATCCGCGAGGAGCACCCCCGAACGCGGGTCCTGGTGGTGAGCGCCGTGGAGGAGCGTCAGGTGCTCGACGAGGCACTCACCGCCGGCTGCAGCGGCTTCATCAGCAAGGCGGAGGGCCTCGACCACCTCCCCAGCGCCATCCGCGGAGCGATGGTCGGCAACATCGCCATCTCCCCGGGGATGGTCACCAAGCTGATCGGTCCCGCGTCGGCGGTGCGTCAGGGCTACGGGGACGACCTCTCTCCCCGGGAGCTCGAGGTCCTCCAGCTCCTCGCCCAGGGCTGGGACAACCCCGCCATCGAGCAGCAGCTCTTCATGAGCCACGCGACCCTGCGCAACAAGCTCTCCCGGATCAACTCCAAGCTGGCCACCCACTCCAAGCTGGAGGCGGTAACCAAGGCCCTGCGCCTCGGGCTGGTGCAGATCGAGCGCGAGGACGGCTCCCCGGAGCCGAGGATCGTGGCGGTCCCCAGACCGCCGGCCTGACGCGGGACTGGCCTGGGCGCGGCCGACGGTGACGCCGACAGCCGACGTGAACCACGGGATCGCGGCTTCCGGCTGGCTGCGCCGGCTGGCCGCCCGGATCCCCCGGCTTCCCCAGGAGTCGGCCGGGGTCCCACTCCACTACACACCGGCGCTGGTCATCTACGTCGGCCTGCTCACGGCGGGGGCGGTGGCGGCGGCGGCGGCCACCGTCCGGCCGCCGGCCGACCCGGCGCTGCTGGCGTTGGGGGGATGCGCCACCTTCCTGCTGGCCGCGACCGCGGTCCGCGCGCTCTCGGGGGTGGGCAGCTTCTGGTCGGCCTCGATCTTCGCCCACATGGGGCTGACCTTCGTGGCCGGACCGATCGGGGCACTGGTCGCCACCGTCTGCGAGGTCGCCGGAAGCGGGGTGCGGATGGGCCTGCACTCCTTCAAGGCGGTCTTCAACGCCTCCAACCAGTTCCTCAGCAACCTGGTGGCGTGGGCGGTGTTCCACGGCATCACCGGTGGCGGCACCCCTCTCGGCCGCGGCCTGGTGGGAGGCCTGGTGGCCGGCTTCCTCTGCTGGCTCGTCAACATCTGGCTGCTGGCCGTGGTGCAGCGGCTCACCCAGCAGGACCTGCGGGTGATGGAGTACGTGGGCCACAACGCCGCCAACGTCCTCCCCTACCACCTCGGGGCCGGGCTCACCGCCTTCGGCGGCGTGGTCCTGGTCGATCGGGAGGGGGCGGATGGATTCCTCCTGCTGCTGGTCCCGGTGCTGCTGCTCCAGATGTCCCTGCTGGTGCTCTCCGCCCGGACCCATGCCGCCCAGCTCCAGCGCGAGGCCCACATCCGAGAGCGCGAGCAGCTGCTCCAGCAGGCGCTGGACGCATCCGACGCGGAACGCCACCGGATCGCCCGCAACCTTCACGACGGCGTGGTCCAGGACCTGGCCGCGATCGCCCTCGGACTGCGCAGCCGCGCCGATCGGGACGGGGAGGGCGACCGGGTCAGCATGCTGCACGCGGCCGATGCCACCGCCGAGGCGATCGAGGAGTTGCGCACCCTGCTGCACGAGATCGCGCCCCCGGACCTCCAGGAGGTCGGCTTCGCCGACGCCCTGGACGAGCTCGCCGAGCCCCTGCGCGACCAGGGGGTCGAGGTGCGGATCGAGGTCGCGCCCGAGGCCGCGGGGGTCCGGGGCGCGGCGCTCACCGCCACCTATCGGATCGCCCAGGAGGCGCTCCGCAACGTCGCCGAGCACGCCGCCGCTCACCACGTCAGGGTCACCGTCCGGTGCGACGGCGGCCACCTGGAGCTCGAGATCGTCGACGACGGAACCGGCTTCTCCGAGGAGCAGCGCCGGCACCGGGCAGAAGAGGGGCACCTCGGCCTCCGCCTGATCCACGACCTGGCGCGCGAGTCGGGGGGCGGGTTGCGCATCGAGTCGGCACCCCACCAGGGCACCGCGCTGCATGCCAGGCTCCCCATCGCCGAGGGCAGCGTCCACCCCCAGGCGAACGCCGAGGGGAACGCCCAGGGGAGCGCCGCCCCCGGGTCGCCCACCCCCTGACGGGCAGGGGGGACGCCGCCCCGGGGCGCTGCCTACCCGCTCTCGGCGGCGACCCCCTGGCCGGCCTCGATCGCGCTCGCGTAAAGACGGAGGAGATCGTCGACGTAGCGGTCCAGGCTGTGGTTCTCGACGGCGCGCCGGCGAGCGGCCTTGCCGAGGCGCCGCCGGGCATCCGGGTCGGCGCGCAGCCGCTCCATGGCCTCGCCGAGAGCCGGCTCGAGAGGATGGACGGGGATGACCACGCCGGCGCCGTCCAGCACCGCCCCGTGCTCGCCGGCGTCGGTGGAGATGATCGCGCAGCCCGCCGCCATCGCCTCCAGCAGCGCCAGCGAGAGGCCCTCGGCGGTCGAGGGGAGCACGAAGATGTCGGATGCCCGGAGCAGCTCCAATCGGTCCTCGAAGCGGGTCACCATGCCCAGGAACCGGACCGGTGCGTCGGGGCCGGCCAGGGCACGGAGCCGCCGGTCCTGGCTGCCGCTGCCGGCGATGAGCAGCAGGTGGTCGGCGGGCCAGCGACGGGCGACGAAGGAGTGGATCAACTCCTCCACCCGCTTCTCGGGGTCGAGCCGGCCCAGGAACGACACCACCAGAGCCGCCCCCAGCGCCGGGCGCAGCGCGGATGGGCCGGGAGAGATGCGACGGGTGTCGACGGCGTTGGGCAGGACAATGATCCGGTCGGGCCGGAGCCCCGCCCGGACCAGCAGGTCGCGCTGATCGCCGGAGAGGGCGATGCAGCGGTCGAACTCCTGGAGGCGGACGCTGTGATACCGGTAGAGGCCGCGCATCACCCGACCCCGCGCGCTCTGGGCGGGGGCGTAGGGGAGATGGCAGGTCGCCACCGAGGCGGCACCGAGGCCACGCGCCACCCGGGCGATGGCGCCGTCGAGGAGTGAGACGCTCACTGAACAGTGGACGACGTCGGGACGGAACTCCTCGAGATCCCGCTCGATCCGCGCCAGGGTGCGCGGCGCGGGGAGGGTGACGGTCTTGAACCGGACCCCCTCCAGAGCCACGGCGTCGGCGACCGGGGTGCGATCGCCATCCTGGTCGTGGTGGAAGAAGCGCACCTCGCAGCCGGCCGCAACCAGGCCGGCCACGGTCTGGTCGCTATAGGCGGTCAGGCCGTCGGCCCGCCGGCCTCCGGCATGCCCGAACCACGCCACGCGCAGCGCCACCGCCAACCCTCCGCCACCGGCGAGCGGGCCCCGACCCACCGGGGCGATCCCGGCGGCTAGCCTACGCCGGCCGTCATACCTTGGGCCCGCGCCCTCCCTCGGTATGATCCAGTCCGCCGAGCCAGGTGACGGGCGGAGATGCCATCGAGACCAGATCGGGCCAGCCGGCCCGGGTGAGCGACCGCGGCGACGGAGGGCTGTCAGGCCACCGGTTGATCTCTCCGGTCGCCGTCTCGATGGCCGCCCCGATCCCGAGCCAGGAGCCTCCCGCCACCGCCCTGCGCCTGCTCTGGGGCGGGATGGCCAGGATCACCCAGGCACTCGGGTGGCGGCGATTCCTCGCCTCGGACGCGATCGCCTGGATCTCGTGCACGACCCGCCCAGGAAGGGTTGCCGCCTGCGCGACCCGGCACCGGCGCGCCGATCCCACACTCAGCGCGAGCGCCGCCCGCGTTCGCGCCCGCGCGTCCTACCGCGAGTACTACCGCACCTGCTTGGACATGGTCTGGGCTCACGGCCTGGAGATGGACGCGGTCCACCGCCTGCATCCGATCGACGGCTACGACAACATCGACCAGGCGGCGGCGGAGCACGGCGCCGGCATCTTCTGCCTGGCCCACTTCGGTAACTGGGACATGGCGGCGACCATGGCGCTCTCCCATGGGCTGGCCCTCACCACGGTGATGCGGGAGTTCCGCCCGATCGCCTTCAACCGGGTGATCGTCTGGGCGCGGGAGCGCCGGGGGCTGGAGGTCTTCACCCCCGGGCGCGCGGCGCGCGGCCTCCTCCACGCTCTGCGCCGGGGCCGCTTCCTGGCTCTCCTCGTCGACATCCCGGAAGGCGGCTCGACCGTCGAGGTCCGGTTCCGGGGCGGCCCCGTCCTCTTCAGCACCGGCCCGGCGGCGATGGCCCTGCACAGCGGCTGTCCTCTCCTCCCCGCCGCCTGCTACCGCGACGGGCGCCACTACCGGATCCTCATCGACGCCCCCATCCCGACCGGCACGGTGGCGGAGATGACCCAGGCGCTCGCCGAGCGCCTCGACGCCCTGATCGGCCTCGCCCCCGATCAGTGGTATCCGTTCAACCAGGTGTGGACGGACGAGGGCCGGCCTCCGATCACGGCATGACGCCGCACCGGGGTGGCGCTGGCCCGCTCAGGGATCGGTGCGGTGCCCGATCAGCGGACGCCCGGGCCGGCGGTCGTGAAGGACCCGGTCCAGGATGACGTGGCGCGCACCCCCGTAGTGGTTGACGTCCCCCACCACGCCGTCGAGGCGCCGGGCCAGGATCAGCACCAGGAGCACGACGAAGCCCAACGGCAGCGCATACCCGGTCTGGAGCGGGGTGAGCGCGAGCACCACGCCGGCAATGGGCAGCACGATGAAGCCGACCAGCACCCCCTCCGCGATCCGGCCGCGGAGAGCCCCCACGGCAAAGCAGACGAGGAGCACGGCGAGGGCGATCAGGTTGAGCCCGGCCACCACGCCGGTCGACACCGCCACCCCGCGACCGCCGTCGAAGGCGAGGAACACCGACCAGCCGTTGCCGACCACGGCGGCGACCGCGACCAGCACCAGGCCGGTGGTGCCGAGATCGCCGATGAAGCGGGCGAGCAGGAGCGGGAGGAGCCCCTGGGCGAACTGGATGGGCCCGACCACCGCGGCGAGGCCGAAGCCGGCGTGGCGGTAGACGTTGGCCGTCCCGATGTTGCCCGAGCCGTAGCCGCGGATGTCCAGTCCCAGCCGCCGCCAGCGGGTTGCCCAGTACCCTACCGGGAGGCTTCCGATCAGATAGCCGGCCGCGCAGAAGGTGACCAGGGTCCAGCGCGCGTCCATGATCCCCCCACCGATCCGCCGGAGGGCGAGTCGCACCCAGAGCCCATGACTATCATCTTAGGCAGCGGCCTCCCCGTGGGGCTCGACCTCCGACCGGCGCCGGGTGCGGCGGCCGTGGTCGCGTCCTCGAACGTTGCAAGCAAGGACGTCGGCCATCTCGTGCTCAGCCAGCCCGTCTAGCGCGTCGGTGGGTCGCCAGTAGCCGTGGAGCTCTCCCCCCCCGCGCCGGCGCAGCGGGCGCGCCCTCCCCTGGTCGGCGCCGGCCTGCGCTGCGCGCTGGTGACCGGCAGCGGCGCCCTGGTACCCCCGGAGCTGGCGACCACCGTCGGCATCGTCGACCTCCCGGTCCGGATCGGCGACCAGGAGATCGACGGGCTCAGCGACGAGGAGCTGCACCACTTCTATGCCCGGCTGCGGGCCGGGGAGACCCCGGAGACCTCGGCCACGCCGCCCGGGGAGTTCCTGGAAGCCTTCCGTCGCTGCCAGGCCGAGCAGGTCCTCTGCCTCACCATCCCGGCCCGCTTCAGCGGAATGGACGACAGTGCCCGGCTCGCCGCCCGGATGCTGGCCGAGGAGGAGGGACGGGAGCGGGTCACCGTGATCGACACCGGCACCGCCGCCGCGGGACTGGGGCTGATCACCCGGGCCGCGGCCCGCCTCTGCTCCGCAGGCGCTGAGCTGGCGGAGGTGGTCGAGCGCACCGAGCGCGCCGTCGACGAGGTCCGCATGTTCGGCGCTCTGGAGGCGCTCGAGTTCGTCGCCCGCAGCGGCCGCATCAACAGCCTGCTGGCGGGCATCTCGGACAGCCTCCACGTCCGCCCGGTGTTCCGGCTGAGCAACGGCCAGACCGGGCGAGTCGCCCTGACCCGCACCCCTTCCGGCGTCCTCTCCGCGCTGGAGAAGACCGCCCGCGACCTGTCCGGGCGGCTGTGGGTGCTGGTCTTCCACGCCGACGCCGCCGAGCTCGCCGCCGGGCTCGAGGCGCGGCTCCGCGAGACCTGCGATGTCGCCCGCTGCGAGACCATCGCCCTTGACCCCGTCATCGGGACCCACACCGGCCCGGGGGCGATCGGGTACGCCGCCCTCCCTCTCCGGCCGGACGAGATCGTGGATGACAGCAACGGCCTGCAGCGCGTAGAACCGGATCAGTGACGAACCGAATGCGCCCGGCTCGAGGGACGGCACCCCGACCGACGATGTCGCGATGAGCCGCGCCCGCCGCGTGCGCCTGATCCTTCAGGCGGGGGTGACCATCGGGATCCTGGTCGCCCTCATCCTGATCCTCAATCCCGGTCAGCTGGGTCAGGACATCGCGCGCTTCCCGATCATCATGGTGCCGGCGGCACTCGGGCTGACCGCCTGCTTCTACCTCACCAAGGGGCTGCGGTACCACCAGCTGCTGCGCAGCGAGGGGGTCCCGGTCACCCCCCGGGCCTCGGTGCTGTTCACCGTGGGGGGCGAGGCGTTCGGTCTGCTGCCCTTCGGGGAGCTGGCCCGCGCCGAGCTGGCCAGTGAGGCGACCGGCGCCCCACTCGGCACCACGGTCGCCGGGGTCACGGTTCAGGAGCTGCTCTACACCGCCGTGATCGTGGCCGTCGCCATCCCCGGTGCCCTCGCCTACGCGGCCGGGATCTCGGGGATCGCGGTGTCCCTGGCCGGGATCCTCGCCATCATCGGCATCCTCACCATCAACCCGGTCTTCCGAGCCGTGCTCGCCCTGGTCGGTCGCATCCCCGGAGCGCGCCGGGCCACCCGCCAGCTCGAGGTGCTCCATGAGCAGGTGGTGCGGTTGATGCGCCGCCCAGAGACCTGGCTCTGGCTGACCCTGAGCGTGCTCGGCGCGCTCTTCGAGCTGACCCTCTTCTGGCTGATGGTGAGGGGCACCAGCGGCCAGCCGGTGCCGTGGGTGACCACGACCTTCATCTACGGCGCCGCCTACCTCACCGGCGCGGCCACCAGCCCCGGCGGCGGGGTGGGCGGCTTCGAGAGCACGGCCATCGCCCTGCTCCACACCCAGGGCGTGCTCGGGCCGGCGGCGGTGGCCGCGGCCCTGCTCCAGCGCGCCGCCGACAAGGGGGTGATCACCCTGGCCGGCTTCGCAGCCTGGTACTGGGTCCGCCGTCACATCCGCCGCCGCCGTGGCCTCCTGCTCGGCGACGTGGTGACGGAATCGGTCGTGCCGCGACCCGCTCCGACCCCCGCCACCCCGCGGCCGAGCCCGGCCCCGGCGCCCCTTCCGGCGCCGCGACCGCGGGCCCGCCCGGCCCCGGTGCCGATCTGGTCAGAGGCAGCGCTGACCCGGATGGCCGGGCACGGCGGCCCAGGCTCAGGCTAGTCTGGCGCGTCGCGGCCCCGGCCTCGGGAGCCGGCGGTGGGAGGTCCCCCACTCCCCCAGAAGGGTTATGGACATCGATGTCCGTAACTCGCGCTGCGCGGGTGAGTGACCACCCAGCGCTGATCGTCCGGTCCTGCACATCACCCCGTACCGCAGGAACCGCCAATGGGTGATGTCAGATCCTGCCCATCACCCCGTACCGCAGGAAGAGGTGATTGCCCGACCAGCGGAGTGAGCGCAGATGGAGGCGCGGCGCGAGGTCCGCGGCGAAGGTCGTACCGGCGACCACGCCCGGCCGTCCGTCCGGCCCGGAGCGGCCGGCGAGCTGGGGCGAGACGGTCAGGAAGAGCTCATCGACCAGGCCGGCGGCCAGGAGCTGACCGAAGAGCCGGGGGCCGCCCTCACAGAGGATGGTCACGGCGCCGAGTTGGGTGCTCGCCGCGGCGACGATGGCGGCCGGCCGGATCTCGCCGGCCTCGCCAGCGACAGCGACCCGGACGCGAGGGTGCAGGGCGGGGAGGTGAGCGGCCCCCTCCGGGGTGGTGATGATCAGGACGTCGGCCTCCGGATGGCTGAGGGCGGGGTGGGAGGCGGGGAGAGCGCCGCTGGCGCTCACCACGGCGAGCGGCGGTGGCTCCGCGGTGCCGGCCACGCGGACGCGGTGGGCGGTGAGCTCTCCGGCCAGCTCCGGGAGCGGGGTGCTCTGGGTCCACTGGTGGTGGGGGTCGTCGCGCAGCGTGCCGGCCCCGATCAGGACGCAGTCGGCGGCGCAGCGGAGCAGGGCCATCACCAGGCGGTCGGTGACGTCGTGGAGGCTCACGGCGATCGCGCCCTCCCCACTCCCCTCCCCGAAGGCGGTGACCCCGTCCGCGGTGGCCACGAAGTTGGCCACCAGGCGCGGGGTGTCCCGCCTCACCCGGAGCGGGCCTCCGTAGAGGCGGAGCAGCGGGTCGCTCGGAGGGTCACCCTCGTCGTCCAGGGCGACCGAGAGGGGGTGCTCCCCGGCGAAGCGGGCCAGGGCTTCCTCGGTCATGGCGGCGAGGCGGCGGAGCGCCGGGGGCCTCGGGTCTTCACGCAAAAGGGATAATGGCCCACTCGGGCGGGCCCGCCGCGTCCCCGCCCCCTTCGCGCCGACGTAGCTCAGTGGTAGAGCAGCGGTTTCGTAAACCGCTGGCCGGGAGTTCGAATCTCCCCGTCGGCTCCGATTCGGCTCCGATTCCGTGTAGTGATTCGGGCGCGGCTTGACGAAATGCCTTCGCC
>Ga0209415_10005528_pt1 | contig 22669 bp, 25 predicted proteins | sample PeaSoiSIISIP2007_FD_187696 | JGI IMG/M metagenome (GOLD analysis project Ga0209415, IMG submission 187696) | Peat soil microbial communities from Weissenstadt, Germany - SII-SIP-2007 (SPAdes) (version 2) | ecosystem: Environmental > Terrestrial > Soil > Wetlands > Peat | place: Germany... | reverse complement strand
ACAGTGGGCTCCATCGGAACTGGACTAGTTATTCTCTTGGGTGTCACTCAAACCGACCGGCAAGAAGACGCCGTGTACCTGGCAGACAAGGTGGTCCAGCTTCGCATATTTCCCGATGAAGCGGGCCGCATGAATCGTAGCTTGGTTGAAGCGGGCGGCAAGCTGTTAGTCGTTTCCCAATTTACGTTATACGGTGATTGCAGAAAAGGACGGAGGCCGAGTTTCGACCATGCCGCCCCGCCCGAGCAAGCGCGTGCCTTGTATGAATACTTTATTCAACGGCTAAAATCAAGTAACATTACAGTAGAAACAGGCGTCTTTCAGGCCGAGATGGAAATTGACCTTATTAATGACGGCCCAGTGACTTTCATACTGGATTCCAAGAGAAGCCTCACGGAACATTCTCCAACGGGAAGCGACGTAACAAGGTAACAGACGATAGTAATCCCAGCCTCGCGATCGGTTGGGTATCATCCAGATAGGAGCACCAATGCCTCGTACAGGAAACTCAATTCAGAATTATTCCTTGTTGACGGCGGCTCTCGAGGGCCTCGAGCTGCAGAAACAGAGAATCGACGAGCAAATCCAAGAGGTGCGTTCACTGTTGGGGAAAACCCCCGGCCGACGTGGACGTCCGCCCGGTTCCAGAAACAGCAGTTCAACGAACAGCGGTTCCACAAGCAACGGTGGGGCGACCAAACGTTCGGGGACCCGGCTCAGCGCTGCGGCGCGCAAACGGATCGCTGCCGCTCAGAAGCGCCGGTGGGCCGAGTACCGCAAATCGGCCGGCGGCAAATCCGAATAGGTCCACTCAAAGCGCCTGGCAATCTCATCGACGGGTCCGCTGGCCACTAACTTGCCTTTCTCGAAGAAGACCGCGCGGCTGGCAAGCGACGCCGCTAAGCGGACATTGTGCGTCACGATCAACTTAGCCTGGGGAAGCTCCCGCAGTAACTGAAGTAAGTTGCGTTCGGCTGGAGGATCCAAGAAAGTAGTCGGTTCGTCCAACACCAGGATTTCAGGCTCCATGGCCAGCACGCCCGCCAGCGCTACGCGTTTTTTTTCGCCGGCGCTCAAATGATAAGGCGCCTTGTTCGCGACCTGCGCCAACCCGGCGCGTTCCAGCGCTGACTTCGCCTTGGCCAGGGCTTCTTCCTCCGGAATTCCCTGATTGAGCGGGCCGAAGGCCACGTCGTCCAAGACGGTAGGCATGAAGAGTTGCTCGTCGGAGTCCTGAAAAACCATTCCGATTTTTGAGCGGATCTGCGGCAAAGTTTGCTTCGTCAGTGGAAGGCCACAGACCGTGATGCTGCCTTGTCCGCGCAACACGCCATTGAGTTGCAGGACGAACGTCGTCTTGCCGGACCCGTTGGCCCCCAAAAGCGCGACGGTTTCGCCCGGTTGCAGCGTGAAGTTGACGCCTTCCAAAGCCTGGGTGCCGTCTTCATATTGGAAATGAAGATCGCGGACTTCGATGAGCGGTGAGCTATCCACGACCGGCGTCATCCCAAACGCACCAAAACCAGGAATGCCGAGACGCCCAGCAGAAACAGGCCGTCTCCCGTGCCGAAGCGGGCGGTACGGAGGAGCGAAAAACGTTCGGAGAATCCGCGCGCCTGCATGGCCCGATGAATCCCCTCAGCACGCTCGTAAGAACGCGCGAACAACACGGCCAATGTTCCCGTGGCCGCGCGAAAGCTGGACCTCCGCCCGCGGCTCGATCCTCCAGCGCGACAGGCGGTAGCCAATCGCATGTGCTGAGCCTGCTCGGAAAGCACGAATAGGTAGCGATACAAGAACTGCGCCACCAACACCAGCAATCGTGGAGTCCCCAGCCTTTCCAAGCCGCCGAGCAACAACGGCAAGGGAGTGGTGCCGGCGAGCAACAGCACGGCGACTGTGGATAAATAGCTCTTCTCCACCAGTGCCAGCGCGCGCCACGGATCGCCCGCCAGCCAACTGATGATCGCGAAGGTAATTGAGAACGGCAGCACTACCATCGCGCGCAACAATACACTGCCCAGTGGAAGCCTCGCGATCAGGATAGCGGCGGCCAACAGCAGCGCATAGGTCGCCAGAACCGCCACCGCATCGGCGGGTGTTGTTGCCAGCACCACCAGGAAGACCACAAGCGTGAGGATCTTAGCGCGCGCGTCGCGGCGATGCAGCGGACTAGCTCCTTGACTCCACCGGTCCAACAGAACGTGGTGCAATCACACGCTCCTGCGGCGGACCAGCCATCGTGCCGTCGCCGCGCATACTGCGTATATCAGCAGCAGCCCGGCCAGGCCCGCCGTGGCCCTTCTCACCCACGCCGATTCAACGAACGATCCGATCGTGTAATCGGCCAGCGGCGCATGGAGCACGGTTTTGGTCGTCACGCCCAACTGGATGCCTAGCCGTTCGATTGCATCGGGCGCCGCCGAAGCCAGCAGGAAACCCACGGCGCCCAGAGCAATCGCTACACTGCTAAAGACCGCCAGGATGCGGCCGTTGGAAGCTCCCGGCTTTTGAACAAATCCTGGATGGAGCTTTTCGATCGCCAGGAGCACGAAAATCGTAATGACGCCTTCGGCCGCCGCGTTGGCCGCAAAAAAAACCAGAGTCGCCCCGATCATTAGCCGGGACATGGCGACACCCGATATCAGCAACTCGCCGAGGGCGAGCGAGCCACTGACCAACACCGATAAGAAAGCTCCCGCGAAGATGGCCGACCGGCGCCAGCTCGCACCCCACATATGAAACGGCCAGTAACCGGCCAGCACGCCGGCCACCGCCATATTAAAGACATTGGCGCCGAGCGCGAGCACGCCTCCGTCCTGGAACACGAAGGCCTGAATAGCGACGATCACCGTCATTACCAGAACTGCGGGAGCCGGGCCCAGCAGGTACGCCAGTAAAGCTCCGCCCACCAGGTGCGCGCTGGTCCCGACGCCCACCGGGAAATTGATCATCTGCGCCGCGAAAACGAAGGCGCCCATCACACCGAGCAGCGGAATGCGCGTGTCGTCCAATTCGCGGCCGGCCTGACGAACCATGAGACCCACAGCCGGGATGGCTATGGCGTCCAGCGTCGCCCACACGGGCGGCGACAGAAAATTGTCTGGAATGTGCATCGCGCCGCAGTCTCAAAGTAGCACGATCGTCCGAAGCGTGTGACGCCTTGCCGCAAGGGGCTGGCTCCGCTAATCTGGCTATACCGATGAGCGATCTCAGCCGCATAGGAGTGGCGATCGACGCCAGCCTTCTGAAGAAATTCGATCACCTGATCGCCTCTCGCGGATACACTAACCGTTCGGAAGCGTTTCGCGACTTGATCCGCGACGAGCTGATCGAAAAGATGTGGGAACGTCCCGACGCCAACGTCGTCGGCACCGTGACTTTGGTCTACGATCATCATGTGCGCCTGCTGAACAAAAAGCTGACCGATCTTCAACACACCCACTTTCACAACGTCCTTTCCACCATGCACGTGCATCTCGATCACGACAACTGCCTGGAGGTTTTGGTTGTCAAAGGAAAAGCTGGCGCCGTAAAGAAGATCGCCGATGCTTTGATCAGCACTAAGGGCGTCAAGCACGGACGCCTCACCATCACTTCCACTGGCGCCGAACTGTGATCGTGGGAACAGGCGTGGATCTAGCGGAGGTGGACCGCATTCGCGCGGCGATCGAACGCCACGGACGTCGCTTCATCGAGCGAATCTATACGCCCGCTGAAATTGCCTACGTCGAGCGCAAGGCCAACCGCTACGAGCGTTATGCCGCCCGATTCGCCGCTAAGGAAGCGGGCATGAAGGCCATCGGAACAGGGTGGCGGCGCGGTGTCCGGTGGCGGGACTTCGAGGTAACGAACCTGCCCTCGGGGCGTCCTACGCTGCAATTCCATGGGGCGGCGGCGCGATTCGCCGACAGCCTGGGAGTCCGGAATATCGCGCTTTCGATCACCCACACGGCGGTCCAGGCCTTGGCGATCGTCATTTTGGAATCCTAGCGGGCTCCGTGCGCTCACATTCCTGGTGAGACGACAGCCTTCTTCCGGCTACTTCCCAAGCATGGGAATGAAGAAGCAACCTATCCGCCCCCGCCGGACATCACTGGTTCGGTCTTCGTCCATCGAGAGGCGCATCTATTTTATCCGCGGACAAAAGGTCATGACCGATGACGATCTTGCGGTGCTGTATCGCGTGCCCACCGGAACCTTCAACCAAGCTGTTCGCCGCAACATTCAGCGTTTTCCGGCGGATTTCATGTTCCAGCTCACTTCCGATGAGGCGGAAATCTTGAGATCACAATTTGTGATCTCAAGTTGGGGCGGCCGCCGTTACCTGCCCTTCGTATTTACCGAACAGGGCGTCGCGATGCTCTCCAGTGTCCTCAAGAGCGATCGAGCGATTCAAGTGAATATTGCGATCATGCGTGCTTTTGTGAAGCTGCGTGAGGTCCTCGCTACACATAAGGAACTCGCCCGGCGCCTGGAAGAGCTGGAAGGGAAGTTTCAGCGGCATGACGGACAAATCCAGGAAGTCTTCGACGCAATTCGGGCACTTCTCGCTTACCGGCCAAATCCGAACAAACGCCCCATCGGGTTTCCCGATCGGACCTCTCAGCAGAAATGAGAGAACTTCGGCCACGTCGCCACTAGTCCTTTATCTAAGAGGCTGCATGGTTCTCCGAATCACGTCCACACTCGTGTTGACCGTAGCCTCGTTGATTGCCCAACCGGCCGATCCCGCTTATCAGCCCCTAGAGCGCGCCTATCAAGCTCTGCGCGACAAGAACTACGATCCAGCCATCGCCGGATTTCAGCAAGCGATCGCGCTCGCGCCGGACCGCGCGTCCATCCGCAAAGACCTCGCTTACACGCTCCTGAAGGCCGGAGAGAATGAAGGGGCGCGCGACCAATTCGGTGAGGCCATGCGCCTGGATCCCACGGACCAGCATGTCGCCTTGGAATTCGCATTCCTGTGCTTCGAGACCAAAAAGCAGGCACTGGCGCGGCGCATCTTCGACCGCATCCGCAAAACCGGCGAGGCTTCTTCTGATCCTAGCTCTCAGAGCACGGCCGAGCAGGCCTTCCAAAATATCGACCAGCCTCTCGCCGCGGGTATCGCGCGGTGGCAAAAGGCCGTCGAAATGGAGCCAGGCAACTTCAGCGCGCATCAGGAACTCGCTGCCCTGGCCGAGCAACGCGATGAACTCGATCTCGCCGCGGAACAGTATGAGATCGCTTGGAAGCTCCGGCCGGTTGAGCGCTCGCTCATGCTGGATCTCGGCCGTGTTTGGAAGCTGCTGGGCCGCGACGAAGACGCATTTGTCCTGCTGCTTGCGGCGTCACGCGGCAAACCTCCCCGCGTTGCCGAGCAGGCCCACGAACTTCTGCCCGATCGCTATCCGTATGGCTACGAATTTGAGAAAGCCCTTCAACTCGATCCGAGTAACTTCGAGTTACGCCGCGAATACGCCTACCTGCTGCTCGCGATGGGGAAAAAAGACGAGGCTGAACATCAGTTTCAGCTCCTCCACGATAGCGCGCCGAACGATTTGCTCACATCGGCCCAACTCGGCTTCCTGCTTTTGAATCGGAAAGATTTCGCCGGCGCGCAGCCCTTGCTGGATCAAGTGCTGAAAGGTGGTGACGAGGAGCTGGCCGACCGGGTTCGCGTCACCCTCAAGCTTCCGCAAACTCTGCACCGCTCCGAGGCATCGGCCCAACAGACTTCCGAAGAAGCCAAGGCATTCGCCGAGAAGAGTATGAAGGCGGGCTACCTCAAAGATGCTTTGAAGTATCTCAACATCGCCCACGAAAACGATCCGGTCGACTTCTCCACCATGCTCAAGCTCGGCTGGGTCTACAACGTTCTGCATGACGATCGCGAGGCCGTCAAATGGTTTCACCTGGCGAGTCAAAGCTCCGACCCTTCCATTTCCGATGAAGCCAGCAAGGCGTATCACAACCTTGCACCCCAATTTCAGAGTCTGCGTACTACGGTTTGGATCTTTCCGTTCTTCTCCACCCGTTGGCACGACGTTTTCGGTTACGGCCAAATCAAGACCGAGCTGAAGCTGGGCCACCTTCCCATTCGTCCTTATCTTTCCGTGCGATTTGTGGGCGATACGCGGCAGACCATCGGGCCCACCACTGGTAACGCCGTCCCTCAGTACCTCTCGGAAAGCTCCTTCATAGTAGGGGCCGGCATCGCCACTCTTCCGTGGCGAGGCGTTACGGGATGGTTTGAAGCGGGCGAAGCGATCAAGTATATTCCTAGCCGCACCGACGTCGGCGCGATGATTCCCGACTACCGCGGTGGCGTCTCCTACGCCAAGGGCTTTGGCCACCTGATGAACAGCTCCCGGGGGCTCTTCTTTGAAACCAACGACGACGCAGTCTTCGTCAGCCGTTTTCAACGCGACATGCTTTACTATTCGCAAAACCGCTCAGGCTACACATTCGCTTCCGCGGAAGGCTTGGGTGGCCTGCAAGCGCAGCTCTATTGGAACGCCAACATCACCGCGGACCGGCTCCATCAGTATTGGGCCAACTACGCCGAAACCGGTCCCGGCCTGCGTTTCCGCTTTCGCGACTTGCCCAAGGCCCTGTTGTTTTCTGTGAACTTCCTGCGCGGCGCCTACACCATCAACCAGGACAACCCGCGCCGTCCCAATTTCTTCGATCTTCGAGTCGGACTCTGGTATGCATTTTCGCGTTAAGCTCACTGTTGCTCTGATCAGTTGTGCCGGCTGTCTCTCAGCGGCTAGCGTGGCTGCCGCGACGTTCCACTACCACATTGCGGGCGACGATCCCGGCCCGTGGCCGCAAATTTTTTCTTCGATCGGAATCGCTCGCGCCGCCGGGGGGCCGGCGAATCTTTTTGTTGTTCGCAACGTCGCCGCCGGATCGGTCCCGCAGTGGATCCAGCGCATCGAGCAAGGCGGCATTGTGGTGCTGGAAGGCCAGGGGGAACTCGCCAATGCGCTCGGCATTACACCCAGCGGCACCCCGGGCGTCCCATCGAGTAACCCACGCGTGGTGGTACGCAGCATCGTCGACCAGCATGCGCCCAAACTGCCCATCGTGTGGGAGGCACCGCTCGAAATTCCCGTCTTCAATGTGCCAAAGGATGCGAGCATTCTCGCGGCCGAGCGCTGGGGTCATGCGCCAGTTACGGTAGCTCTGCATCGCGGGACCGGTGCGGTGCTGTGGATCGCCGCTGCGCCCGGGAAAGAAGGATACGAGCGGTTCCCCTACTTGCTGCAGGCCCTGAACGATCTGGGCATGCAGCCTCCCTTCCAAAGCCAACGCCTGTGGGCGTTCTTCGATGGTTCCTACCGCTCGCGTGTGGATCTGGACTACTTCGCCGATCGCTGGCGCAAAGCGGGCATCGGTGCGCTTCACGTCGCCGGCTGGCACTACTACGAGCAGAATGCCGAGTCCGACGAATACCTTCGGCGGCTCATCGAAGCCTGCCATCGCAAAGCGATCCTGGTCTATGTGTGGCTGGAATTGCCGCATGTCAGCGAAAAATTCTGGGACGCACATCCGGAATGGCGCGAGAAGACCGCCATTCTTCAGGACGCGCAACTCGATTGGCGCAAGCTGATGAACCTGAACAATCCCGATTGCTATGCCGCCGTTTCGCAAGGGGTGAAGCAACTCATCGGCCGGTTCGATTGGGATGGCGTGAATCTCGCCGAGTTGTACTTCGAATCGCTCGAAGGCGCGGCGAACCCCGCCCGTTTCACGCCCATGAACCAGGACGTTCGCGCCGAGTTTCGCAGGCTACATGGCTTCGACCCAATCGAGGTGTTTCAATCTGCGAACCTCCCTGGGAAGTCCGATGAAGCGCGCCTCCGGACATTTCTCGGCTACCGCGCCGATCTCGCTCGCAGCCAACAGGAGAAATGGATCGGCCAAATCGAATCTATCCGCGCCGCGAAACCCGATCTGGACTTGGTCCTCACTCACGTGGATGATCGCTTCGACACCCGGATGCACGATCTCATCGGCGCCGACGCCGCGCGCGTTCTCCCCCTGCTCGATCAGCACGACTTCACGTTCCTGATCGAGGACCCCGCTACGATCTGGAACCTCGGCCCGCAGCGCTATCCGCAAATCGCAGCGCGATACAAGCCGATCACCGCGCACTCGGATCACCTGGCGATCGACATCAACATCGTCGAGCGCTACCAGGACGTATATCCAACCAAACAACAAACCGGCACCGAATTGTTCCAGCTGGTGCATTTAGCTGCGCAGTCCTTTTCGCGGGTGGCGCTGTATTTCGAAAACTCCATTCTCACGCCCGATCTTCCACTGCTGGCGTCAGCCGCCGCCAGCGTCGACAAGGCGGAACAGAACGGATCCCGGCTCATGATCGAATCTCCCCACGGAGTCGGCGTGCCGTGGCAGGGGCCTGCGCTTGTCAACGGCAAGCTCTGGCCTGTTCACAACGACACGACCCTTTGGCTTCCCGCGGGACCTAACATGGTTGAGCCAGCACCTAAAGACTCGGTTCTCCGGATGGTCGACTTCAACGGGGATTTGCGCTCCGCCGGCGTCGTTACGGATGGTTTGCGCTTCTCCTACGCTAGCAGTGCCCGGGCCTTGGCCTTATTGAGCGCACGCCCTGGTAAGCTAGAAATCGATGGCGCGCCCAGTATTCTGAAAATCGGCGCGTCCGGCGCCGGATTCGTTCTGACTTTACCGCGGGGCCAGCACGTCGTGCAGTTGACGCTATAGTGGTCGTGTGGTCGTTTTGATCCCCGCGCGCGTTTTGCTGCGTGCAATGAGTGTGGCTGCACTGCTTGTCTCGATTCTCGCTGCGCAAGTGCCGTTGGCAATTTTCAGCGGTACGATCCACGGCGTATCCAAGAAACAAATCACTATCGAAAGCGCGGAAGGAAATTTACTCGATTTCGATATCAATCGAAAAACCAAGGTGATGCGTGGCAAAACTGAGATCAAGCCCGAGGAACTTATGTCCGGCGACATAGTGGCCATTCAAGCTCGGCGGGAAATGTTGAAGTTCCTGATTGCCGTCGTCATTACGGTGCAGACGCCGCCCGCAACCCAACCGAAGGACAGTCGCTAGCTCTCGAACATTTCAAACGCCAGTTGATCGCCAGGAGTGGTGTGCGTGGCCGCCGCCGTGCCGCTGGGCAGCTCCAGCACCGAATGCGCCCACAAACATGCCGCCATCCGCCAACGTGGCATCGCTGCGCGAATCTTCACCACTTTGCGTCGCTTGTCCAGGAACAACACGTCGATGGGAAACTTCATGCCCACGGTATGCACGCCCTCGCAGGGCGTGATCCACAAGCCCTCGCCTGGTTCTAGCCGGATATGCTTCAATAGCCCGGTTTTTCGCGTCTTGCTGGTGTCGGCAATCAGGGCCCGGTCAGCGAGCGTCGTCTCCCGGGATGGATTGTGTACACGCAGCTGTCGCATCAAAGGGTCCCCATAAATTATCGGTTGTTACGGCCGATGCCATTAGTCGTCCAAGATGGCAGCCTGTATCTACGCCTGCGTATCCGGATGCAAACAGGTCGAATCTGCCTTGTCGAATCTGCCTTGCATGCAAGCTGGTCGAACGTAGTATGATGGCCAAGCGACAAGGAGACGAAGCTGTATGAAATCTTCCGGATTAATGTTGTTAGCCGCAATTCTGGCGTTGTCGGGCAGGGGGCCCCTTTCGGCTGAATCCATCAATCCGCCCACCATGCCTCAAACCGCACCCATGAACAAGCAAGAGAAGAAGAACCTGGACATGGCGTTGGAATGGTGGCGCGTCGTAATCGAAGGGGGGCACCTCGATCAGACTCCCAAATACCAAGCCGAGGATTATATCCAGCACAATCCCAACGTCAATACCGGGCGCGCTGGATTCGTTGAATTTTTTAGCAAGTTCAGCAAGCCCAAGAACCCGATCCCCGCCAAGCTGGAAAATCCGCCCGTGGTGACGGGCGCCAGAGGCGATTTCGTGTGGCTGATCTTCGAAACCGAACAGAAGGACCCGCGTGATCCCTCGAAGACTTACCACTCCAACAGCTTCGAGGTGCTCCGTATTCAAAACGGCAAGGTCCAGGAGCATTGGGACAGCGCGATGAAGATGCCCGGCTCAGGCAACATCAACACCGGCGTGTCCCCCAAGCCGCCGTCGCAATGGAATACCGGCAAGCTTTCCAAAGAGGAACAACAGACGCTCGCGCTGGCCACCGAAGAACTGAAGGACATGCTGCAATACGGCCACTTGGAACTGGCCGACAAGAGCATGGACCCGGGCTACATCCAGCACAATCCTAACGTTCCGCAGGGCCGCGACGGCTTCAAAGTATTCATGAGCCGCATTCCCGGACGGCAACCGCAAGAGATCAAGCCCGAATGGCCGAGAGGCGCGCCCGTATTGACGTTGATCGATGGCTCGTATTCGCTGATGATGTGGGACCGCCAGGCGAAAGACCCGGACGATCCCAGCAAGATGTACACCTGGAATCACTACGACGTGGTGCGCGCGGAGAACGGGAAGATAAAGGAACACTGGGACGAAGCCCGCATCAATCCGCCTCAGCAGGGCGCGAACAAATAGTAAAGTCTCGCGTTGAACAGCCGCTCCCCTGGGGATAGAGCGCCTCGGATCGGTACCTCCATTTCCAGGCTCCATTAGCTGGGCCTCCAGAATCCCTCGGTTACTTGGGGGCGGCGTAGGTCATCGGTTTCTCGATGCAGTTGTCGCGCAAGTCCGGTGGAACATGGAGTGCGTTGCCGGCCAGCCAGACCCGAGAGATGCCGCCCGTGTTCGCGCCGTAGAGTATGACGTGAGCCATATCTCCGGGGCGAAGATAGTCGCCGATGGCTATCAAGGCTCCGCGAAAATGATCGTGGACGAGGATCGGAGCGTTGTTGCCGGCGTCACGCTCGTCGGCCAGGACGTCGGCGAACTGATCCATGCTTTTACAGTTGCCGTCGTTGGCGAGGTCCCGCTCGATCGTCTGTGGCACGCCGTCCCTTGTTTCCCGACAATGAGTGAAATTTGGCTACGGCTGCTGGAGTCATACGGTTTATAGATCTGCCGATATAGCATTCATGCTTCACAATCAAAACTTCGAGATTCGTCAAAGAGAAAGGGAGGAGATCGTCATCCTCGATCTCCACGTCAAGCTGGTCATGGGTAGCGGCGACATCGCGCTGAGCGATTTCGTCGAAAACCTGCTCGGCCAGGGCAACCGGAGGCTCATTCTCAATCTCGAGCAAGTCGCGGAAATCGACACAGCCGGGTCCGGAGTCCTCTTGCTGTTGGCCCAGCGTTATCGGACGGAGGGTGGAAGGATGGTGCTCTACCACGTCGACCGGGTGCATGCCGAAATCTACGAAATCGCCCGCCTCGAAGCGGTAATGGAAATCTATCGCGACGAGATTGACGCCGTTAACGGTTTCTTTCCCGATCGCACGCCGCCGCACTACGACATTCTCGAATATGTCGAATGTCAGAAAAAATCCAAATGATCAAACGGAAAGCCGCACCGCTGAAAGAATACCGAGAGAAGCGCAATTTTGATGTCACCGCGGAGCCCAAAGGCGGCCTTCCTGATGACCCGAAAGGCACGCGTTCCAGTAACTCAAAACGCGCGCACTCCAGCACGAACTCGCCCGGCGACTTGCTGTACGTGATTCAGAAACACCAGGCGTCCCACTTGCATTACGACTTCCGGCTGGAATGGCGCGGCGTTCTGCTTTCCTGGGCAGTGCCAAAAGGACCAACCCTCGATCCTTCCGTCAAACGCCTGGCGACTCCTGTAGAAGACCATCCGGTCGAATACGGAAGCTTTGAGGGCGTGATTCCAGAGGGTGAATATGGCGGGGGAACCGTGATGCTATGGGATCGTGGCACGTGGACGCCGGAGGTCGCGGACGTCGCCGCTGCCCTTGAAGAGGGCGATCTGAAATTCACGCTCTTTGGAAAAAAGCTGCGCGGCTCCTGGGTGCTGGTTCGAACCAAGCTCGGTTACGGTGGCTCCGCAAAACCCCAGTGGCTGTTGATCAAACATCGCGATCGTTACGCGTCTACCGAAGACATCCTTGCGGAACAGCCCCGCTCCGTTCTCACGAACCGCTTGTTAGCCGAAATCGCGCACGATGAAGGCGGCGATATGGCGAAGGCCGCGAAGGGTGATCCGGTCAAAGCAGCCGCGGGCCGATGAGCGTCCACATCCCATTTCGCGTCCAGCCCATGCTCGCAACACTTGTCAAAGAGCCCTTTCACCGGCCCGGCTGCGTTTACGAAGAGAAATACGACGGTTATCGAATCCTCGCGTATAAAGAAGGAAGTAAGGTTACGCTGCTTTCGCGCAATGCGAAGGATCGCACCGCGCATTTTGACGCGATTGCCCTTGCCGTGAGCGCCCTTCAACACGAGACTCTGCTGCTGGATGGCGAAGTTGTAGCCTTCGACCGCAGCGGCGTCTCCCGTTTCCAGCTTCTCCAAAACCTCGCCAATAAACCGCACTACGCGGTGTTTGATTGCCTTTTTGTAGATGGCCGCGATCTCCGCACCCAGCCACTTCGATTGCGCCGCGCCACACTCGAGAAAATTCTGGGGAAACCTGCGGGCAAGCAGCCCACTCTCCTCTCCTCCGCTCGCCTGGCTGCCGACGGACTGGAAGCGTACGAAATCGCCAGTAAAAAGGGATTCGAGGGGGTGGTGGCGAAAGATGAATCGTCTCCCTACGTGGAAGGCCGTTCCACGAAGTGGCTTAAGTTCAAGGTGAAACAGGAGGACGAGTTCATCATTGTCGGGTACACCGCGCCCGCCGGCGCCCGCGAATATTTCGGAGCGCTTCTGCTCGCGGCGCATGACGGGACTGAGCTGAAATACGTCGGAAAGGTCGGCACCGGCTTCTCACTAGAAACACTCGCAAAACTCTTCCACAAATTCCAACCTCTCGTTCGCGGCAAACCTTCGGTGCTGCATCCTCCGCGCGAGCGCGACATCACTTGGCTGGCGCCCCGTCTGGTCGCACAAATCGCCTACGGAGAATGGACCGACGATCGCAAGCTGCGCCAGCCCGTTTTTCTCGGCCTACGCGACGACAAGCGCCTCGAAGAGGTCACGTTGCCGCAGGCCAAATGAACAAAGCCGGAGGCCAAATGAGCCTGAACGATCTGATCACGCATCCCGACAAGGTTTTCTGGCCAAACGAAGGTTACACCAAGCTCGACTTAGCCCGTTACTACGACACCGTGTTCACCAAACTCAAGCCCTACGTCGACGATCGGTTGCTTTCCCTGGAGCGTTGTCCGGACGGAATGCGCGGCGATTGCTTCTATCAGAAAGCTGCACCCAAAGGACTGCCGAAGGACACGGCGACGCATCGCATCCACCATCAGAATCGCGATGTCGAATACGTAGTCGGCGGCTCGAAAGACACGCAACTCGCGCTTGTGAACCTGGGGTGCATTCCAGTGCATGTTTGGGCCAGCCGGGCGAGCCACCCGCAGCAGCCGGATTGGGTGGTTTTCGATCTCGATCCCACCTCCGGCAAGTTTGCCGACGCGGCCAGGGCCGGCCTCGCGATCAAGGACGCATTGGACGAACTCGGCCTGACCTCTTTCCCGAAGACTTCCGGCAGCCGGGGCCTGCATGTTTTCGTTCCGTTGCGGCTTGGACCTACCTACGAAGAAATGCTCCCGTTCGCCAAGGAGCTCTGTGAGCGCTTGGCTGCCGATCATCCCAAGGAGCTTACGGTCGAACAGCGCATCGAAGCTCGCGGCCAGCGCGTATATCTGGACCCATTTCGCAACTCCTTCGGCGCCACCGTGGTCGCACCCTATTCCGTTCGCCGCCGCGACAAAGCGCCATTCTCCATGCCGCTGGATTGGTCGGATGTGAAGCCGTCGCTCGATCCATCCGATTTCAACCTCGGCAATTACAAAACAGTTCTTGCCGGGCCCGATCCCTGGAAGGATTTCTACAAAAGCCGGCAGGCACTGAACTTGAACTTGCAGGCGATTAACTCAAAAAAGATTAACTCGAAAAGAACATCCTCCAGGTAGTGGCCACCAGCGCATGCGTCACCATGCTGGCCCGCACGCTGCGCGCTCTCAGTAGCGACAGCCCACAGAAAATGCCCAGCGCCCAGGCGACGGTCGCAAGCCGCCAGTTTGGGAATTTCCGGAACGGAAGGTGCGCCAGTCCGAAAAGCGCCGCAGCGGACAACAGCCCCACGGTCTCGCTGTGCGCGCCGCGCGCGATGACGCGTTGCAGGAACGCACGAAAGAAGAATTCCTCAGCCAGCGAGACCACCCACAGGAGCCCCCAAAAGGTGAGTATCAAGAACAGACCGAACTTCCACCAGGGGAGCGGCTGCGGGTGGAATTTCCCTAAGCGGACCAGATAGGCGAGCACGGCGCCGATCGGCAGGAAGAACAGAAAATGTTGCACGCCGATTCGCCATTCCTCCGGCGTCGGGAGGAAGCCAAAACGCGCATCATCGAGCGATCGCAAGGAAAGCACCGCCATCAACCCCAGCCGGATCCACATGAGCTGCCCAAGAATCCCGAGCGCGGCGTGCGGCGCCGGTTGCCCATAAATATGATCGAACGGCCTGCTCAAATAGACTGCCGCCATGAAGCTGAGGAAGAGAACGTCAGCGACTATGCCGCGGCGAATCCATGCGTACCAGAACGCCGCCACCAAAACCAACGCGAGCAATTCCACGAACGAGACCAAATGAAATGTCCCCGTTCGCAGGCTTTCCATCAGATAAGGAAGGATACCGCTCGCCGCCAAAAGCGCCGCTCGCAAGGGCTTCGATCCGAGCGAGTCAAAGCTTTTAAGAACCGCGGCGAATCCCGGGACAAGATAAAAGGCCAGCTCAACCAGGAACGCCGGCACCACCGCCACTGCGAGCATGAACGATATATGCTGTTGTTGAGAGTAAACGTACGCTGCGATGCAAGCTGCTATCCAAACCAGGGACAAAGTCGTCAGGAACGGGCGCATTCGCTTCATCCTAGCATCGGTACTTTCGATTCCTGCCTGGACCGCGGCCGAAGAACCTCCTGCGAATCTCACCCGCTTGATCGCCGCGCGAGAAACGGAAACGGCGCAGATACAGGGCAATTACACCTATCGCCAAACCGTCACGCTGGACGAGCTGAATCCCAGGGGCTTCACCGAAGGCACATACCGCGAGGTGCGCGATATTATCTTCTCGCCCTCCGAGGAGCGTATCGAGCAGATAGTCGGCAAGCCCTTCGCCACTCTGACGCATCTTAAATTGACCGATGAAGATTTTCGGGACATGCGCGAGATCCAGCCATTCCTCCTCACCAAGGACCAAGCGTTTCTGTATGAAACGCGGTTTCGCGGCGAGGAAACCATGGACGGCGTGGATTGTTTCGTAGTCCAGATTAGTCCCCGGCAGATTCTGGAGGGGCAGCGATTGTTCGACGGCATGCTCTGGGTATCGAAGAAGGATTATTCGGTGATCCGCAGCGAAGGCCAAGCTGTGCCGCAGATCCACACGCTAAAGAGCGAAAATCTGTTCCCGCATTTCACCACGCTGCGCCAAAAGGTGGACGGTGATTACTGGTTTCCGGTCACCACCTATGGCGACGACACCCTGTATTTCCGCGGCGGAGCGCAACGTGTCCGCCTGACTATTCGGTACAGTGAGTACCATCGATTCGGCGCCGACTCGAAAATTACTTACGACAAATAGCGCGGAACCCTTGGGTTAGGGTCTTCGTATAGAGAGTAGAATCGAGATATTCAGGAGGGCGCATGGCGCAGCACGTGAAAATCTTAGGAATTTTGCACATTGTGTTTGGGGGACTGGGCGTTCTCGGGGCGATGATCGTGCTCCTGGTCTTCGGCGGCGTATCAGCTTTGGTGGCGGCCAATCACTCCTCCGATAGTTTAGCGGCCATTCCCATCCTGGGCGCCATTGGCGGCTTCGTTTTCATTCTGGTGATGGCTCTGTCGTTGCCGGGCCTGATCATCGGTATCGGATTAATGCAATTCAAGCCTTGGGCGCGTATCGGAGGAATTGTTCTCTCGGTCTTCGATCTGGTCGGCTTTCCGTTCCATACCGCCTTGGGGATCTATGGTCTGTGGGTACTGCTGAATCGCGAGACCGAACAAATGTTCGTAGCGCCGCCCGCACGGGTGGTCTGAGCTCCGAGAATTCCTACTGCTTGTTGCTTTCGTAGCACCAGCGCACGAGCGCCTCGGGATAAGCGGAGCCGTCGATGGCGCGGAGATCATCGATGCTCAGGCGTTGGAACTCGAATGACACTGCGCCGTCAGGGGCGACCGTTGCCACCATGTAACCGTAGACATTCGTCTGTGCGTGTTGCGCGGGCGTGGTTTCGGCCGGAAGTTTGTAGCGTTGTGCGCCGGCAGTGCCGACAATCCAGCCGGGCAGCACTTTATCCTTCCAATCGGCGGTTTCGAAAATATTGTCCATGTAAAAGTGCGAGTGGCTGGCCAGAACATACACTCGCTTGTGGGCGGAATCGTGAGCGTGCCACAGCGCTTCGTAGGCTTCCCGGCCGCTTTTATCGCCGAGCGGCGACTCGCTCATGCTGTGCATGCGGCCCATGCTGCCGGGCAGTGCTTCGTGCATGCCAACCACAATAGTCCGAATTTCGGGGGATGTTTCATCGCGCGCGAGCACGTCGTGAAGCCATTTCATCTGGTCGGGATCGAATTGATCCGGGGTGGCATTGTCGAGCGCGATGAAATCGATATTCTGCTCCATCCAGTGATAATATGCGTGCAGTTTGTGATCCGATGGGTCGTCTTTTAGGCGCTGCGCGCGGAGGGTGGGCTTCTCCAGCCAGTCGGCGAACTGCACCAGCCACGCTTCGCGCGACTTGGGTGGAATGATTTCATGATTGCCTATGACTAAGTAGACCGGCAGGCCGCCGAAAGGCATAATTTGATGCGCGATGAAATCGGGCCACGCCTCCTTTAAATAGGTGGGTGTTTCGAGCGGTTGGTTGTGAAGGCCGAGGTCGGCGGGCGGCGACATGTCCTCGTCGAGCCTGTAAATGACGCGGAAGTCGCCCAGATGCCAGTAGAAAACGGCGCCGCTTTTGTGCACACCGCTGGCGATAGCCGGCATGACAATGTCACCGCAATCGCGCGAGTCGCCGGAGACGGCGAACTTCCAAGAACGGCCGGGCCGATTCTGCGCCACGAGCGAGCTGGTGCAGATCAGGATCAGCCCGAAGAAATATCGCATTTGAAATTCGACTGTAGCGCGCCCGGACTTACCGCGGCAAGCGTGCAGGGAGTAACCTGAGTAAGGAATGAAACGCCGCGAATTCAGCCGCGCTCTGGCTGCGCTTACCACGGGCGCCGCTCTCTCGCCGTCGGCGCCTGCTGCGGAAAGCAAGGACGGCGGCATCACCGATGTTCAAGGCGTGAAGGTCGGTCACTTCACCGAGTCGCGCAGGCCCACCGGTTGTACCGTGCTGTTGTTCGAGAAGGGCGCGACGGCAGGTGTGGATGTACGTGGGTCGGCGCCCGGGACGCGCGAAACGGATCTTCTGAATCCCACCAACACCGTGCAACAGGTGCACGGGATTGCGCTCTCGGGCGGCAGCGCGTTTGGATTGGACGTGGCGTCGGGCGTGATGCGGTATCTCGAAGAACATCGGATAGGCTTCGCCATGGGAGATATCGTCGTGCCGATTGTGCCGGCGGCGATTCTTTATGACTTGGAGATTGGCGATTCGAGGATCCGGCCGACCGCGGAGTCGGGATATAAGGCCTGCCAAGCTGCGACGTCGGCGCGAGTAGCCGAGGGAAACGTGGGCGCCGGGGCCGGCGCAACCGTCGGCAAGATGTTTGGAATGAAGCAGGCGATGAAGTCGGGGCTGGGCACTGCGAGCCTGCGCGTGGGCGACACAGGAATTGTGGTGGGCGCGATCGTAGCGGTGAACGCCGTCGGCGATGTCGTCGATCCAAAGACCGGGAAGATCGTCGCGGGCGCGCGCAAGCCGGACGGGTCAGGCTTCATGGATTCGATGGCGCGCATTCGGGAAGGCTACCGCGTGCGCGCCGATGCGGCCAAGAATACGACGTTAGGCGTTGTGGCGACGAACGTCGTTCTCGACAAAGCGCAAGCCACGAAAGTGGCGCAGATGGCGCATGATGGGCTGGCGCGGACCATTAATCCGGTGCACACGCCGAACGATGGGGACACGATTTTTGCAGTGGCGACGGGCGCCATAGCAGCGCGGGCGAATCACGGGGCGATCGGCGCGATCGCCGCGGAAGTGATGGCTCAGGCCGTGCTGCGAGCGGTGATGAATGCTCGCGGGATCGCCGGGTTACCCTGCTACGCCGAACTGCGGTCGCGGGGCTAGGGCGCTCCCGAAACTCCCGGCAGCGCGCCTACAGTCCCACCGAATACGGGACGCAACCGGGGAGCCGGTGCGATGGGCGTTTCCACCTTACTGAAGGACCCAAATGTCCACTGTATTCTGATTGTCGTTTACGACAGCCAGGCGGAAGCTGTCATCATCGATCCCAATGGCCAGCCCGAAAGCGGCGCCGACAGCGCCTGGGTCCACTTGATATTGGGCAACAAATTTGCCGAACGCCGTGAACTCGACCAGCGCGTTCTGCGTGCCGCCGGGGTTCACCGCGTCGCCGTTGGCCGTGATCAAGTGACCATTGGGAGCCAGAACCAAGCCGAGTGGTCCATGCAAGTGCGTGCTGTCCTTATAAACCGGCAGGCCTTTAACCACGTCCTTGTTCGTATGGGCGGCAAACGGAATCGCGAAGATTTCATTGTCGCCTGTGGAGGCCACATAAAGTAAGTCGAGAAAGGGATTGTAAGCCAGACCGGTGGGGCCGATAACAAGAGCCGCCGGATCGGTGCGGTGCAAATACCCGTGGGCGATTTGATTAGCGCCGATGACATGGAACTTGCCATCTCCCACGAAGACGTCCAGACGAGTAACGGTTCCGCTCAGAACATTCGAAACGAAAACCTGAGCGTTGTTTCCTTGATCGTTGATCGTAAGATCCCAGGGGCCATCAAGAAATGTCGCATTCGCGAGAGTAGTCACGAGGTTCCCGAGATGATCGATTACCAGCAACGAGCCTTGTCCCGCGGTAGTGCCGCCATTTGTGGGAACGTTTCCTACCAAGACAAAACCGGCACGCAGAACACCAAGCGCCGTCGTGAGCCCGAGGCCCGGCTGGCCTTGAAAGAATACGGTTGCTTGGGCCCCTGGAGCAATATTCACGATGGTGGTTCCGGTTCCTTGTCCGCCCGTGCTGTTGTTGAAATTGGAAACCAAGATATTACCTGGAGCCAGCATCCCGCCGGCAGGAAATCCTTTGGGCACGACGGCAACGCCATAGGGGTTGACGTCGCCGTTGGTGGGCGCCACCGTCGACACAATTCGTTCAGGACTGGTTGGAAGCTGAGCCAGGATGGACCCAGCTGGATTGTGATCGTCGGCGCTCGCGGACATAAACGCTGCGGCCGTCAGCGCGAGAATTGCTGCAGTTCGATTTGCGAGAGTCATAGCATTTCCATTTTTAAATGGTTGGCCGCCCTGGCGGGTTATGGGCTTGTGAAAATTTTGTAAAAGGCTCTGTCCGCGGCTGCTAACCTTGTCGCGGAGTGGTTACAAGAGCGTGAAGCCGTACAAGGTATCGCCGGCGCCAACCACAACATACTGGCGGCCGTCGAGTTCGTAAGTGATCGGACCGTTACTCACATTGCTGACCAGATGCGCGTGCCACAGGGTTTTGCCGTTAATGGGATCATAAACGATGAAATTGCCTGAGGGATCGCCGGTGAATAACAGCTTCCCGGCGGTGGTCAAGATGCCCATGGACGGCCCTCCGCGATTGTATTCGTGCGTCCAACGGATTTGGCCCGTGCGGTAATCGATAGCCTTGAGTGCCAGTGTTGAGTAGACGCCGGAATCGCGTCCGCCGTAGCCTTCCGGTTTGTCGGCGGTATCGGTGAGATAGAACACGCTGTAGGACGACGACGCGTTGACGTAGAACAAACCAGTGTCCGGATCGAAGCTCGGAGACGGCCAATTCGCTGCGCCGCCGAGAGCCGGGATCACGAGCGTGCCGTCGGGCTTCGGCTCTTTATCGGGATTTCCGATTGGCTGGCCCTTCGCGTCCAGGCCTTTGGACCAATTGATATCGATGAAGGGCTTCGAAAGAATGCTTTTGCCGTTGGTGCGGTCGAGCACGAAGAAGTAGCCGTTGCGGCTGGATTGCGCCAGTAGCTTGCGCGGGCGGCCTTCCACCTCACCGTCGATCAGGACCGGAGTCTCCGCCGCGTCCCAATCGTGGGTGTCGTGTGGCGAGGCCTGAAAATACCACGCCAGTTTGCCGGTATCTGGATTCAGCGCCACGATGGAACAGGTCCAAAGGTTCTCGCCTTTTCGGCCTTGGCCCGCCATCACGGGATTCGGATTGCCCGTGCCGAGGTAATAAAGATTGAGTTCGGGATCGTAAGTGCCGGGAACCCAGGTCATGCCGCCGCCGTGCTCCATGGCCTCCGGATTAGGCCAGGTTTCGGCGCCCGGCTCGCCTTTGCGCGGCGTGGTATTCCAGCGCCATTGCAATTGGCCGGTCTCAGGATCGCGCGATTCAAGATAGCCGGGAACGTCCAGGGAATCGCCGCCCACGCCGACGATAATGTGATTGCGAATGACGATGGGCGCCGGCGTTGAAAAATATTCCTGTTTCACGTCGGCAATTTCAACGTGCCAGCGTTCGGTGCCGTCCTTGGCATTGAGCGAAATGAGGTAATTGTCGGGAGTTTCGAAATATAGCCAGCTTCCGTACATTCCGAATCCGCGGTTCCCGATGTGGATGCCGCCATGCGATTCCCATTGGTAATGCCAGAGTTGGCGGCCCGTGCGGGCATCCACGGCCCAGGCGTGGTCGGGGAGTGTGAAATATAGCACGCCGTTGACTTCGAGCGGAGTCGACTTAATGGCGGAGGTGAGCGTCCCGTTCCCCGGATCAAGGCGATATTCCCAGGCCAGAGTCATCGCGGTAACGTTCGAGGAATTCATGCGCGCCAGGGGGCTGAAGCGGCGGCCTGAGTAATCGCCGTTGTAAGTGGGCCAAGTGTTGGTCGGCGGCTTGAGTAACTGCGCGGGATCAAGACCTTGCGCTCTCAGCGAAATTCCAGCCATTAACAGTGCAATCGGCGAGAATATAACCGGTGTGAGCTTCATTTCAAGGTCACCAGGTAAGCGAGGACGTTGTGCATGTCGGCGTCTGTGTATTTCTTGAGCAGCTCGGCATGAGCGGCGAGGGGGTCGTGGACTTCCACTTTCACGTGCGCGTCGCGCGAGAAGGAATGATATTCGCCGGAGGCATCGCGGAAAGCCACATTGAAGTCGTCGAGGTAATCCAACGTTCCGGAAAAGGACTGTCCGGACGCCGGTGTCACGGTGACCTGCGGACGAATAGGCGTCGCATCGCTGGAGCGGGGGCGTGGGTATAAGAAGCGCGATTGCAGGGTAACCGCATCGTACTTTTTCGCAATGCCCGCCAGGTCGCTCGTCGGCGAATGGCAAGTGTGGCAGCGGCCGGCGCCATTGAAATACTCGCGGCCTTTTTCACGGTCGCCTGTGACGACGTTGAGAATGGTATAGGCGGTGCGATCGATGGCGGCTTGCTGGCGTGACCGGAGGAAGGCCGCGATATCTTGGATCTGGTCGGCGGGGAGATGGAACGCTGGCATGCCTTTGCCGGGGCGGCCCTGTTCGATCACCGGACCGATCTTGTCGCCGCGCTCGTCATCCAACGCGAGTGCCGAGCGAACCAGGTCGGGACCGCTATCGCCGCCTTGCGCCGTGGTGCCGTGGCAGAAAGCGCAGTTGCCTATGAAGATTTTCTGCCCGCGCTCGACGGCCGCCGCATCGGGAACCGCCCGGCTGATGAGCATGTTACCGCCAGGACGAGGAGCGGAGACCGGGGACTGGGCGACAAGCAAAGCCGCGGTAAGCAGCGATAAGGCCGCGAGTGATTTCATAGCGTCAGTCTTTACAATAACGGGCCAGCGGATATTGTTTCACTTTTGCCGGGTGCCGTCCACGGTCCCCGAGCACGACTACAAACGCGAGATGGATCGTGCAGGTAAGCTGTTATCTATGAAGGCAGATAACTCTCGGCATCTCATGACGGCACGTTTAAGAACGCGAATGCCCGAGCCCAGACTGCGTTCGCTTTGTACAGAAAGACTTTCGCAGAGTTTACGGACGAAGAAATTGCGATTCTGGATGGCGTCATCCTTAGAGCCGGCGAGTAGATCCGACGAGGCCTGAACATGAGTAAGGTATCGCTCGGTCTGTTTCTAGGAGCCAGGAATCAAATAAGTGGGTGTTCGTGTTCGGAATTCCGAACAAACGGCTTGCATTCGCAAGAAAACTAAAGGTTGCTCGGCTCCGACTGGGGGTTGTTCATGCCGCTGTGTGTTCGGAAAACCGAAATAGGAAAATTGCGGCGCGTGCGGTAATAATGTTGAAAAACCAGCAATAGTACTTTTGTGAGAAATTCATAGGATTGTTTCTTGATTCGGGCTCAATTGCCGAGCTACTATCATTACATCCTCAAAAGAGGGCAATGGAGGCAGGATGCGTTATATTCTCTCTCTGCTCACTTTCG
>Ga0209415_10005526_pt1 | contig 22671 bp, 22 predicted proteins | sample PeaSoiSIISIP2007_FD_187696 | JGI IMG/M metagenome (GOLD analysis project Ga0209415, IMG submission 187696) | Peat soil microbial communities from Weissenstadt, Germany - SII-SIP-2007 (SPAdes) (version 2) | ecosystem: Environmental > Terrestrial > Soil > Wetlands > Peat | place: Germany... | reverse complement strand
CCACACATCAAACTCGCCACCGCTCGCACCCCAAAGAAAATCGCAATCAGTGCAGAGTTTTTCAGCAGCCTGCTAGATCGTCTCGACGATGATGCTGCTCTCGGCGCTGGGCACTCCGGCGGCGGGCGCGTCAAGCAGCAGCACCTTGGGATAGAGGCTGACCGCAAGGTGTTAGAATGCGAAAAGACCCGGCTCTGCGACAAGCGATGCGCGAGCGGATTGCCTCAACGAAATTGGCAATCTATGAGGATGACTCGCCCATCAAGGATCTCGCTGATTTCATCGAGCGCGCAGTAGAGGCGAGATCATCACGGAGCGTATGGCTGCTTCCTTCAGGCCGGTCGCCTTCGAATCAGACGCCCATCCATGGCGAGCACATCGATAGCGTGCGATAGCAGGAAGGTTAGGGCGTGCTCAGGAGTCTCAACGATCGGCTCACCGCGACCGTTCAGCGACGTGTTGATCAAGACGGGTACGCCTGTCCTCTTGTGAAAGTTGGCGAGCACGTCGTGGATTGCCCCGCAATCCGGCGACACGGTCTGGATGCGGGCGGACTTGTCGACATGAGTGATCGCAGGGATCTCTCGAGCACACACTTGGGCGGTGAACAGCATGTAGGGAGATCGCTCGGGGGCGCCGTGAAACCAATCCGCCGCACTCTCCTGAAGCACGATGGGCGCGAGCGGACGCCACATCTCGCGTTGCTTGATCTCGTTGAGGCGTCGCCAATTGTCGGGATTGCGCGCGTCTGCAAGCAGCGACCGATGACCCAGGGCGCGTGGACCCACCTCGCTTCGGCCATCGAACCAGCCAACGACCTTGTCCTCCGTCAATAGGCGCCCGACTGCCTCGGCAAAATCCTTGGGTCGGCTGACTTCGATCTCGCTTTTACGTGCCTCGATAGCAGCCCCCACCTCGCCGGCGGAGATGCGTCTTCCGAGGAAGGGAGACTGATTCGTCCGAACCGCAGCCTCGCGCAATGGATGATCGAGAACATTGTGATAGAGGTGCAGTGCGGCGCCGGTGGCGACGCCACCGTCGTCACAGTTCGGCTCGACGAAGATATTCGGGAATGGGCTATCCTGAAAAATGCGAGAGTTTGCCGGGCAGTTCAGCGCCGTTCCACCGGACATGCAGAGGTTGCCCGACGTCTCGCCGAGACCTGCAGCGATGCGACTGAGCGATCGACTGGCTTCCAGAAATGTCTCTTCCAGCAATGTTTGCGTGCTGGCCGCGAGATCTCGGGCGATGGGTTCGAGGCAGCGACGCGGGTCCCCGAGCGGCGGCAACGCGTAGCCCAAGTCGCGCGCACGCTGGCGAACCAGATCGAGCCATACCGCCTCCTGAGGTTTGCCGAACCGCGAAAGATAGTCGAAGTGATTGCCGATCAGGCTGGGAGAGTAGAAGACCGGGCGCCCGTATGGCGCCAAACCCATGAGCTTTCCCGCGCCTCCGACCGCGTCGAAGCCTATCGCGAAGCTCACGCGATCGTAGAGCGCGCCAAGCTGAAGGTGATGAGGCGTTACCGGGTAGATCTTGTTGCCTCTGCCAAGGAGGAACATTCCCGCGAGCACGGACTCACCGCCGCCGAAGCCGTCATGCGTCATGATCGCCGCGCTGGCGAACCCCGAGCGGTAGTAGACTGAGCCTGCGTGAGCCATGTGGTGGTTCACGAAGATCGCGGGTATCCGGCGCCCATCCAAGGTCAGCGTCAGCGGATAGTGAAAGCCGAGATCCAGCTTTGGAGGCGCCGTAGCTCCTTTGACCCGCTCCTCCAGCTCGCGAAGTCCCTGCGGTCGCTCCCAAGTCGAGAGCCGCATGTGACTTTCGACGATGCCTACGCCCTGGATCTTGCCGGCCAAGATCTCCTTGTGCTCAGGGAAGCACATCTCGTGGACTTGCCGGGTAAAGTTGCTACGCGGCAACTTCAGAATCGCCGTGAGGTTCGCCACGAGCGATGGCGTTGGATCCGGCAGAAATTTCGTGAGAGGACACGGGAATGGTGACGTCGCTGGATTGTCATAGGCGATTTCGAGCCCATTGCACAGCCCGACGAGCATCTCGATGCCCTGGGTCGACGTGAGGGCGCAAGCGTCGATCTGCGAGGCTGTAATGCCCGCTTCCGCCAGGATCAGATCGAGGACAACACGATCGATGCCACCGGCATGTTTCACTCTGACGTACCGCTCGCGAGAGATGTCCGCGACGATGCGACCGTCCTCGACGACGACCGCGCTACCGTCGTGGCCAAAATTCAACCCAAGAATCACCATATTGGACTGTCTCTGCGAGGATTCTGGAGGAGTCAGCTCGTCCAAGGAGGACTTGCGAAAGCAAATAGCCCCCACAGGAAATCTACTGTCCCACAGCGGTAAATTCAATGTTACGCCTGGAGCTCTTATCCCGCGTTGCGCGTGGGGCCGAGCTACACCTCACCGCGGTCGTGCCTCGCGTGCGCGCCCTGCCACCCCCATGAGCGCCGCCAGGCGCTCGGGCGCTTTGAGGAGCCCTGCGCTGGAAGCGGCATGGACGACGGCGCCGCGGTCGAGCACGATCGCTTGGGCCGTGACGCCGAGCGCCAGCCGAGCGTGCTGCTCCACCAGCACGAAAGCGAGGGCATCCTCGCGCCGGAGCCGCTCGATGCCGGCGAGCACGGCGTCGACGATCACCGGCGCCAGCCCCTCGAGCGGCTCGTCCAGCAGCAGGAGGCTCGGATTGCCCATGAGCGCGCGGCCGATCGCCAGCATCTGCTGCTCGCCCCCCGAGAGCTGATTGCCCCAGTGGTGCCGGCGCTCGGCGAGGCTTGGGAAGAACGCGTAGACCCTTTCCGCCGTCCAGCGTCCGGGCTGCTCGGCCACCCGCAAATTCTCCGCCACGGTCAGCGAGCGAAAGATCTCGCGCTCCTGCGGGACGTACCCGATGCCGAGGCGTGCGCGGCGATAGGGCGGCAGGGCCTCGATCGCCTGGCCGCCGACACGGATCGACCCGCCGTGCAGAGTCGTGTGGCCCATGATGGTCGCGAGCAGCGTGGTCTTGCCGACGCCGTTGCGTCCCAGCACGGCGAGCGTGCCGCCCTCGGGCAGATCGAGCGAGATGCCGTCGAGCACCACGGTCTCGCCATAGCCCGCGCGCACGCCCTCGAGCCGCAAGCCGCTGCTCATGCGTGCGCGGGCTCGCCCAGATAGACCTCGCGCACGCGCGGGTCCGCGGCGATCTCCTCGGGGGTGCCCTCGACGAGCACCGAGCCCTGCACCAGAACCGTGATGCGGCGGGCGATCCGGAACACCAGGTCCATGTCGTGCTCGATGATCAGCACGGCGATCTCCGGCGGCAGGCTCTCGATGGTCTCCACGATGATGCCGCTCTCGGTGCCGGGCACGCCTGCCGCGGGCTCGTCGAGCAGCAACACCTTGGGCTCGAGGCCGAGCGCCACCGCGATTTCCACCAGCCGCTGACGCCCATAGGGCAGCGCGCGCACCAGCCGGGCGGCGTCCTCGGCGATGCCGAGCCGCTCCAGCGCGGCGTAGGCTTCCTCGACCACACCGCTCCGTCGGCCCGCCGGCCGGAACAGCTCGCCCGCCACGCCCCGATGCTCGCCGATCGCCAGCGCCACGTTCTCGAGCACGCTCAATCCCCGAAAGAGCGTATTGATCTGGAAGGTGCGGGCGAGGCCGCGCTTCACCCTCCGGGCCTGGGAAAGCGCCGTCACGTCCTCGCCGGCGAGCAGGACGCGGCCGCGGCTCGGGCTGAGCGCACCGGTCACCAGATTGACGAAAGTAGTCTTGCCCGCGCCGTTGGGGCCGATGAGCGCATGCCGTGCGCCCGCCTCGAGCCGAAAATCGATGTCGCTCGCTACCGTGAGCGCGCCGAAACTCTTGCAGAGGCCCCGGGTCTCGAGCGCGGCCTCGCTCACCGGCGCCACCCTCTCAAGCGCGCCAATCCCACGTCCCAGAGGTCGAGCATACCGCCTCGCGCGCCCAGCGCCACCGCGATGAGCAGCAGGCCGATGCCCGTCGACCAATAAACCGGAAACTGCTCGGCCAGCTGGTCCTGCGCCAGCATGTAGAGCGGCACGCCCACGAAGGCGCCGTAGAGCCGGCCGGCACCGCCGAGGATCAGCATGATCACCACCGCGCCCGAGCGCCCGAAGCTCAGCACCTCCAGCGAGACGAACTGCTCGGTCTGCGCCAAGAGCGCGCCCGCGACGCCCGACAGCGCGGCCGCGATCGCATAAGCGGTGACGAGCCGGCGCAGCACCGGCGATCCGATCGCGTGCATGCGGGCGACGCTCTCCCGGATGCCCGTGAGCGAGCGGCCGAAGGGGGAATGCACGATCGCGCGCACCACGAGCCAAGCCAGGAACAGTACCCCCAGCGCGTAGAAATAGGAGGTGCGCCGATAAATATCGAAGCGGAAGAGGCCGAGGATCGGCGCGATGCTGACGCCTTGGAGGCCGTCGGCGCCGCCGGTCCACTGGCCCGCCTTGTTGGCGCCCTCGCGGATCATCTCCGCCACGACCAGGGTCAGCATGAGCAAGGTCAGGCCCTCGGTCCGCAGCAGGATGAGCCCCGTGACCGCGCCGAGCACCGCCGCGACGGCGCCCGCCGCCACCAGTCCGCTCAGCGGCTCAGTCCAGCCGTGCACCGCGAGAATCCCCGCGGTGTAGGCGCCCACGCCGAAGAAGGCCGCTTGCCCCAAAGTGACGACGCCGCCATAGCCCAGGATGAGGTCGAGCGAGAGCGCGAACAGGATCGAGATCAGGATCTGGGTACCGAGCGCCAAGTACTCGGGGAAACCGAAGAAGCAGGCGAGCGCGATGACCCAGGGCAATGCTTCCGCAGGGCGCAATCGGTGACGCCGATAGAGGGCCTCGATCGCGGAGCCGGATGCCGGTGACGCCGGGGCCAGCGACGTCATCGCGCGCGCCCGAAGAGACCGTGCGGTCGCCACAGCAGCACGGCCAGGGTCATGGCATAGATGAAGAAGGCTCCGAATTGCGGCAGCAGGTACTTGAAGCCGATATCGGCGGTGCCGAGCGCCAAGGCCGCGATGAACGGCCCCTTGATGCTGCCGAGGCCGCCCACCGACACCACGATCAGGAAATAGACGAGGTGCTCGAGTGCATAGTCGGGATCGATCGCGAGGATGTCGGCGCCGACGGCACCGCCCAGCGCCGCAAGCGCGCTCCCGAGCGCGAAGGTCAGGGTGAAGAGCCGCCTGGTGTTGATGCCGACCGATTGCGCCATGCGCCGGTTGTCGACCGCGGCGCGCACCTGGGCGCCGAACCGCGTGCGCTCGAGGCCGAGCCAGAGCAGCGTCACCAGCAGGGCGCCCGCCACGATCAGGAAGCTGCGATAGGCCGGAAAGCTGCGGAACAGCAGGTCGAACTCGCCCTGCAGGTAGCTCGGCGGCCGGAGCGGCTGCGAGAGCGGGCCCCAGATCCGGCGCGAAACCGCCGTGGCGACGAAAATGAGGCCGATGGTGAACAGGACCTGATTGAGCTCGGTGCTGCCGTAGAGCCGGCTATAGAGCGTGCGCTCCAGCACCATGCTGATCAGCCCCACCGCGAGCGCCGAGATCAGGAGCGCGAGCGGGAACGGCACCTGCGCGTCGTTCATCAGCGTGATCGCGATGTACCCGCCGATGGCGGCGAAAGCGCCATGCGCCAGGTTCACGAAGCCCATCAACCCCATGGTGATGGAAAGCCCCACCGATACGAGGTAGAGCACCATCGCGAAGGCAAGGCCGTGAAAGGCGATGCTGACGGCGGAGTCGAGCGCGGCGTCCATTGCGGGATCTGGCTAGCGAGCCGCAGCCGCCTCTAACTCGAGAATCACCCTTGCCCTCCCCTTGGCGTCGCTGTCGGCGCGCGGCTCACTTTATCGGCATGCCGTATTGGCACAATGATCCGTGATGCCGATTGTTGGTGCAACTAACTCTTCTAGAGCCCCTGGGGCCGCCCGGAGCCGACCCCCTCGGGATTTCCCCGCGCTCGCTCGTCGCCCGTCCGCTGCCAGTCCTTGAAGTGCTGCAATGACCAGCGCACCGACGGGAAGGCGAGGTCGTCCCAGGGAATCTCCTCCCAAGCGAACAGCCGCACCTCGAGACTTTCCGGTCCGGGCTCGAAGCTCGGCTCGGCGAGGCGTGCGCGGTAGATGACCTGTACTTGGCTGATGCGGGGAATGTCATAGACGGCGAGCAGCCCGTCGATCTCGATACGGGCGCTTGCCTCCTCAAGGGCTTCGCGCGCCGCACCGGCCATGGTCGATTCGTTCACCTCGAGATAGCCCGCGGGCAGAGTCCAGTAGCCGCGCCGCGGCTCGATCGCGCGCCGGCACAGCAGGAAGCGGTCGCCGGACACCACCACCGAGCCCACGACGACCTTCGGATTCTCATAGGCGATAAAGCCGCAATCGGGGCAAACCATGCGCTCGCGCGTGTCGCCGTCCGGAATGGTACGCACGCTCGGACCGGGCAGGGAATTCGGTGTCGTCGCCATAAGGAAAGCATGGCCGGGAAGGGCCAGCGCCGCAAGCGGATCGGACAGAGTGACCGGCTTCAGCGCCTCTGGTAGAAGGCTTCCTGGTCGGGGGCATTTGAAAAGGGAGAGGCATGCGCGTACGAAACCGCGCGCTCACCGTGCTGGCCGCCGCCGCTCTCGCGCTCTCGGCTGCGGCGGCATCGGGAGCCGAGCCTCTGACCGTACGCGCGGGCTGGGTGGTGGCGCCCGCGACCATGACCCCGATCCTGTTCGCCAACAAGAGCATCCTGCGTCACTACGGCGTAACCTATGTGGTCGAGCCGATCCACTTCGGGTCGACGTCACCGGAAATCACCGCGCTCGCGACCGGCGATCTCGATATCGCCTCGCTCGCGTTCTCGTCGTTCGGCGCGGCCGTGCTGAATGGCCATATGGAGGATCTCCGCGTCGTCGCGGATGGATTCCAGGACGGCGTCGAGGGTCACTACTCCGGCGACTACCTCGTCTTGAAGGACAGCCCGGTCAGAACCATCGAGGATTTGATGGGCAAGACCGTCGCCTCGAACGGCATCGGGGGTGCCACCGACATGGGGATCCGCGCGCTGCTGCGCCAGCGCGGCATGGAGGACAAGCGGGATTACACCGTCGTCGAGGCGCAATTCCCGAGCATGCGCGCCATGCTGGAGGAGCGCAAAGTCGATCTGGTGGGCGTGGTGCCGCCCTTCGCTTACGATCCGCGCCTCAAGGAAACAGCGCGCGTGCTGTTTCACATGCGGGATGGGCTCGGCACCACGCAGATGATCGTACTGGCGGCGCGCACGGGCTTCCTGGAGCAGAACCGTGCGGCGCTTTACGATTTTTTCGAGGACCTCGTGCGCGCGCTCCACTGGTACCTCGATCCCGCGCATCGGGAGGAGGCGATCGGCATCGTCGCCGGCTTCACCAAGCAGCCGAGGCGAATCTTCGCGGAGTATCTCTTCACCGGCGCCGACTATTATCGCGACCCCGACGCGCGCCCGAATCTCGAGGCGCTTCAGCGCAATCTCGATGTGCAGCAGCAGCTCGGCTTTCTGCCGGGTCCGCTCGACGTTCGCGCCCACGCCGATCTCTCCTTCATCGAGGAGGCGGCGAAGCGGCTGAAGTAAGCGGGGATCAGACCGTCAGGTCGAGGGATTGGCCGCGTCGCCCTGCCGGCGCCGCGGCCCCCTCGCGTGAGCGCCTCTTGCTCAGGGTTTCCGTGCCCTCTCGGCTCGCCGTGACCTTGCGAGCGGGCTCTATCGCCTCGGCACGCTCCGCCTGCGGCAACACCGCGGCGGGTGTGACCGGATTGGGTGGCAAAGCGGCTTGGCCAGGCGGGATCTGCATCGGGAAATATGGTTAATATTCAGGTGGTTATTATACCGCAGATCGCGGTACCCGCGAACCCTGATTACCTAAGAAGTTCCGGATCAGCGCCTACCCAGCGCCGCAACGCCCGGAAGCTCCCGACCTTCGAGCCATTCGAGGAAAGCGCCGCCCGCGGTCGAGACATAGGTGAGGTCCCCCGTGACGCCTGCCTGCGCCAGGGCCGCTACGGTGTCGCCTCCGCCGGCGACGCTCAAGAGCCGCTTGGCGCGCGTCAGTTCGGCGACGCGTCGCGCAACCTCGACCGTGCCGCGCTCGAAGGGCGGCGTCTCGAAGGCGCCGAGCGGACCGTTCCAGACCAGGGTCTTGCTCGCCTCGAGCTTGGCTGCGATCGCGGCGACCGTGCGCGGGCCGATATCGAGGATCATCGCATCCTTCGGCACGCTCTCGATGGCGACCGTCTCGGCGGCGGCATTCGCCTTGAATTCGCGCGCCACCACCGCGTCGACCGGCAGCGCGACGGCGCAGCCGGCTTCGCTCGCCTTGGTCAGCACGCCGCGAGCGGTCTCCGCCATGTCGCGCTCCGAAAGCGATTTGCCGATCTCGATGCCTCGCGCGAACAGCAGCGTGTTCGCCATGGCGCCGCCGATCACGAGAATGTTGACCTTGCGCACCAGGAAATTCAGCAGGTCGAGCTTGGTCGAGACCTTGGCGCCGCCCACCAGAGCCGCCACCGGGCGCCGCGGCGTTTCCAGCGCAGCGCCGAGAGCCTCGAGCTCGGCCTGCATGAGCCGGCCTGCCGCGGCCGGCAGCAGATGCGCCAGCGCCTCGGTGGAAGCGTGCGCGCGATGCGCCGCCGAGAAGGCGTCGTTCACGTAGAGATCGCCGAGCGCCGCGAGCCCACGCGCGAAGCCGATGTCGTTCGCCTCTTCTTCCGGATGGAAACGGAGATTCTCCAGGAGCGCGATATCGCCGGGTTTCATCGCCGCGACAACGCGCTCGGCTTCCGGGCCGACGCAATCGGCGGCGAACGCGACGGGCTTGCCCGCGAGCGCCTGGCTCAAGGGCTCCACCAGAGGCTTCAACGAGAACGCCGGGTCGGGCTTCCCTTTCGGGCGGCCGAAGTGCGACAGCACGATGACCTTGGCGCCCTTCTCGCTGAGCTCCCGAAGCGTGGGCGCCGCCCGCTCGATCCGCGTGGCGTCGCTGACGCGTCCATCTTTCAGCGGAACGTTCAGATCGACGCGCACGAGCACGCGTTTGCCCCGGGGAGAAAGGTCGTCGAGAGTGCGGAAACGGGGCATGGTTGGGAGGCTGCCGAGAAGTTGCGCCGGGGGTTCTGCCCTATCCCCAAAGCTAGGTCAATTTGCCGGCACGGCACCCTAGACCAAGGCCGCGGCCGGTTGACGAAGCGCTGTCGTCAACGTGCCGTCTTGCTCTGGATCGGACGGAAAATCCGGCGGCTGATCGGCGCCGGTTCAGGCGTCGTTCGGCGGTACCCAGGGGACGCGATGGACGTCGATCCCTTCCTCGGTGAGCTCGCGGTGTTCGGCGTCCGTCGCCTCGCCATAGATGCCGCGCTTGTCCGCGTCGCCCTTGTGGATCTTGCGTGCCTCGTCCGCGAACTTGTCGCCGACATACTCGCAGTTGGTTTCGACGTGCTTGCGCACCTGCTGCAGCAATCGCCGCACGTCGGCGGGGGAGGGCTCGGCCTTGGAGCGCGCGACCCGCGGCGCCATCGGCGCCTTCTCGATCTCCACATCGCCGCATTCGGGGCAAGCGATCTCCCCGGCGGCGGATTGCGCCTCGTAGGTGGCGCCGTCGCGGAACCAAGCCTCGAACTCGTGGTCGGCGGCGCAACGGAGCGTGTACAAAATCATGTGCGGAACCGGTCTCTGTTCGCTCTTAGCCTAAACTGTGCCCGTAAACAGGTGGTTTAGCAACGTTGGGGTTCAAGTGCCAAAGCCGGACATCCATCCCACCGATGTTCCTCCATCTCGTTGGATCATAAGGTTTTTATCCCTGATCCCCCGAGGCGGCCGAGTGCTCGATTTGGCCGCAGGGGGTGGCCGGCACACCGCCTTGCTGAGGGATCGCGGCTATCGGGTCGTGGCGGTGGACCGCGATACCGGTTTGCTCGTGCGCCGCTTTGCCGACGACGCCGCAGTCGAGATCCGCGGCCTCGATCTCGAGGACGGCGGCCCCTGGCGGCTCGGCCAGGGCTTCGACGGCATCGTCGTCACCAATTATTTTCATCGGCCGCTGTTCGCGCCGATGATCGATGCGCTGGCGCCCGGCGGCGCCGTGCTCTACGAGACGTTCATGCTCGGCAACGAGCGGTTCGGTCGCCCGAGCAATCCCGATTTCCTGCTGAGGCCCGGCGAATTGGTCGCGGCCTTCGGCTCGGCGCTGACGGTGGTCGCCTTCGAGCAAGGCATCGTCGACGAGCCGCGCCCGGCCGCGCTCCAGCGCATCGCGGCGATCAAGGGACCGCCGACGATGCTCCCCGCTACTCCGCCGCCACCGGTTTCTTGAGCGCCGCAGGCTTCGAGAAAGGCCGGTCGTGGGACAACGACGGCACCTGCCGGCGCGCCTCCAGCACCTTCGCTGGATCGATCTCGGCCACGATCAGGCCGACGCCGTCCTCGGCCTCGGCGAGCACCTCGCCCCAGGGTGCCACGATGAGCGAGTGCCCATAGGTCCGGCGGCCTGTGGCATGCTCGCCCCACTGAGCCGGCGCGAACACGAAGCACCCGGTCTCGATGGCGCGCGCCCGCATCAGCACGTGCCAATGCGCCCGCCCCGTCGGCACGGTGAAGGCGGCGGGTATGCTGAGGAAATCCGCGCCCGCATGGGCAAGCGCGCGGTAGAGATAGGCGAACCGCAGGTCGTAGCAGACGGTCATGCCGAGTACGCCCCAGGGCAACGCCGCGGTAACGGCGCGGTCGCCCGGCCGGAACACCGCGGATTCCCGATGGCGCTCGCCGCTCGCGAGATCGACGTCGAACATGTGAATCTTGTCGTAGTGCGCGGCGATGGCGCCGTCGGGCCGAATCAGGAACGAGCGATTGGCGAGCGTGGCCTCGTCGATCTTGACCACGATGGAGCCCAGAAGGAGATGCGCGCCGAGCTCGCGCGCGAGTTCCTGGCCCGCCGCCAGCATCGGATGCTCCGCCTCGAGCCGTGCCTTGCGAAAACGCTCGGCGCGATCGGGCTCGATCATGTCGCTTACTTCCGGCGACATGATGAGATCGGCGCCGGCGTCGCGCGCCCGGCGGGCGAGGGTGCGCAGGCTCTCGATGTTGGGCGCGACGTCGCGTCCGGAGGTCAGCTGCAGGCAGGCAGCTTTGAAAGGCGTGCTCATGGCGTTGCGTGCCCCAGTTTTGGGTCGAGCTTGCCGGCGCGATCGAGCGCATAGAGATCGTCGCAGCCGCCGATATGCTCGCCGTTGATGAAGATCTGCGGCACGCTGGTGCGGCCGTTTGCGCGCTTCAGCATTTCCTCGCGCTTGGACGAATCCTCGATGATGTCGAAGTTCTCGTACTTGACGCCCTTGCGCTCCAACAGACTCTTCGCCCGCGCGCAATAGGGGCAGAACATCGTGCTGTAGATCTCAACGCGGGGCATGAGGCCTCCGGGGCGGGTGCTCGCGTTCATGCCGGCGCCCGACCGGCGCCGTCGCCCGTTGAATGTCGGTTCTGCAGGCGGGCTGTCAAGGGAATTGGCGGGGCTCACGCCGCCGTGCGCAGGCTGCGGGCGAGCGCCAGGGCATCGACCCCGGAGGCACCCGCTCGCTTCAGCACGCGGGCGCATTCCTCCACCGTGGCGCCGGTGGTGAGGACGTCGTCCACCAGCACGATCTTGAGGCCCCGGACCGACTTGCCGGGCTTGAGAGCAAAGGCGCTGCGCACGTTGCGCTGGCGGCCCTCGGGCCCGAATTCCCCTTGCGACGGCGTTCGCCGCCTGCGCACGAGCCAGTCCGGCGCCACTCTCGGGCCGCCGGCCCGGTGAATGGCGTAGGCCAGGAGTGCCGCCTGGTTGTAGCGACGGCGCAGCAGCCGGGTCCAATGCAGCGGTACCGGCATCAGCAGATCGGCATCGGCCAGCAGCGGCGCGCCCGCCCGGCGCATCCAGTCGCCGAAGGCGGGCGCGCCGTGCAGGCGGTCGCCGTGTTTGAACGCCAGAATCAGCGGGCGGCTGCCGTCGTCGTAGCGCAGCGCCGAGCGCGCGCGGTCATAGGCGGGCGGAGCCTCCGCGCAGGCGCCGCAGAGCGCCCCCGCGCCGAGATCATGCGCGAAGGGCAGACCGCAGCAGGCGCAGCAAGGCTCGCCCAGAAACGTGATCTTGCGCCAGCAGGTCGCGCAGAGCGCGTTGATCGCCTCGACCTCCGCGCCGCAGGCAAGGCAGCGCGGCGGCAGCACGAGATCGAGGAGCGCGCCGCCGGTGCGTTTGAGAGCGGAGGGAACGAGCGCAAGCATGCGCCCCGATGGGACAGCGCCTCCGCACCGCTGTCAATGAGTAGCGCCTCGCCATTGCGCCCGCGAAGGCCCGCGCCTTATATGGCGCCATGGCCGAGGATGAGATCCTGATCTTCGATCGTCGGGCGGTGCGGCAGCACCGTGAGCGCGCGGCGCGCCTGGGCACCGCCGAGTTCCTGTTCGAGGAGGCGGCGGAGCGGCTGGCGGAGCGGCTCGACGACATCAAGCGCGCTTTCGCGCGCGTCTTGGTGCTCGGCACGCGCCGCGGCACCATGGCCCGCATGCTCCGCTCCCGCGCCGACGGCGAACTCCTGGTCGAGGTCGATGACGCGATCGGCTTCCTGAGCCGCGCTGAGCCCGGTCCGCGCGTCCTGGCGGAAGCCGAGGCGTTGCCGTTCGCGGCGGCAGCGTTCGATCTGGTGGTGAGCCCCCTGGCGCTGCACTGGACCAACGACTTGCCAGGAGCGCTCCTGCAAATGCGTCGATGCCTGAAGCCCGACGGGCTGTTGCTGGCCTCGGTGCTGGGCGGCGAGACGCTGGACGGATTACGCCGCGCCTTCCTGGAAGCGGAGCTGGCCGAGGAAGGCGGCGTCGGCCCGCGCGTCTCGCCGATGGCTGACGGCCGTGACCTCGCGGGCCTGCTGCAGCGTGCCGGCTTCGCGCTTCCCGTGGTCGACAGCGACCGCGTCTCCGCGACCTATTCGGATGCGCTCGCGCTCATGGCGGAGCTGCGGGCGATGGGCGAGACCAATGCGCTCCGCGAGCGCCGGCGGCACTTGACCCGGCGCGCCACTCTGCTGCGCGCGGCGGAGGCCTATCGCGAGCTCGCGGGCGCGCCGGATGGTCGTGTCGCCGCCAGCTTCGAGATCGTGACGATGACGGCTTGGGCGCCCCATGAGAGTCAGCCGAAGCCGCTGCGGCCCGGCAGCGCCGTCGCGCGTCTTGCCGACGCGCTCGGCACCGTCGAGCGGCCGGTGGGCGACAAGGCAAGGCCCTGAAGCCTCAGCATCGCTCGTTCGCGTAGTCTCGATCGGTGCAGGCCTCGTCGCCGGGTGGGTCCTCGTCATCCTGATGCACGAAGACACCGGCGGCGGGAGCGAGCGACCATGGGCTTGCGGACGAGCTCTCCCTGCGGTGGCTCGGCAGACTCAGGACCAAAGCGCCCGCCAGCACCGCCGCCGCGGCCCAAGCCACGACAACCTCGCGCCACGCGCCCCGGCCATGCCGACCCTCGGGACCGGTACTTGTCATGTTCCACCCATCCACGATCGCAAGACTCGTCATGGCAGACTCTCCCGTGGCCAAAGATCCGGCTCAAAATCGCGCTGCCCGGCGCGGGTAGATTGTCTGGGCTTTCTGCCGCGCAGCGGCTTCGATCGGACGGCGAATCGACCGGCGGTTGGTCTCGCCTATTCCCGGCTCCACGAATGTAAGTAGGCAGCGGCGGCGCGAAACGTAATTCCGGGCGCTTTCACATTAAAGTGACGGAGATGTGAGCGGCGCGGATCAGAGGAGATCGCGAAGCATGGCCACGAGCGGCTTGTCCGCCGGCGGCATCGGATAATCGGCGAGGCGCGGCGGCCGTACCCAGGTCAGCCGCTGCCCTTCGTGCGGCGTCACCATGCCCTGCCAGCGGCGGCAGACATAAAGCGGCATCAACAGATGGAAATCCTCGTAGGCGTGCGAGGCGAAGGTAAACGGCGCGAGGCAGCTCGCGGTGACGTCGATCCCGAGTTCCTCCTTGAGCTCCCGGATGAGCGCCGCTTCCGGCGTCTCGCCCGCGCGCACCTTGCCGCCAGGGAATTCCCAGAGGCCGGCCATCGGCTTGCCAGCCGGACGTTCCGCAAGCAGGACGCGACCATCGGCATCCACCAGCGCCACCGCCACGACCAGGACGACAGGAAGCGGCCGCTCAGCTCCGGTAGCTGGCATTGATGTCGATGTAGCGGTGCGTGAGATCGCAGGTCCAGACCGTGGCGGCGGCTTTGCCGACGCCGAGGTCGACGGCGATCGCGATCTCGCGCCCCTTCATATGGGCCGCCACGGGCGTCTCGTCGTAGCCCGGCACCGGTCCGCCCTTCTCCGCGATCTTGATGCCGCCGACCCAGATCTTGAGCTTGTCCCGGTCGGCTTTCTCGCCGGCCTTGCCCACCGCCATGACGATGCGGCCCCAATTGGCGTCGCCGGCCGAGAGCGCGGTCTTGACCAAGGGCGAATTGCCGATCACAAGCCCGACCCGCCGCGCGGCTTGAGCCGAGGCTGCGCCTTTCACCTCGATGGCAATGAATTTCTCGGCGCCCTCGCCGTCGCGCACGATCTGCTGCGCCAGGTCCACCATCAGCGATTTGAGCGCTTCGCGGAATCCCTTGAGGCGCGGATCGCCGGCCCGCGCCACCTTCTTGTGCGGAGCCCTGCCCGTCGCGCACAGCAACACCGTGTCGCTGGTGGAGGTGTCGCCGTCGACGGTGATCGAGTTGAAGGACGCGTCATTGGCGCCCCGGAGCAGCGCCTGCAGCACCGGAGCCGGGATCGCGGCGTCGGTGAAGATGTAAGCCAGCATCGTCGCCATATCCGGCGCGATCATGCCGGAGCCCTTGGCGAAGCCGTTGAGGGTGACGGGGACGCCGTCGATCTTCGCGCTCCGCGTGGCACCCTTGGGGAAGGTGTCGGTGGTCAGGATCGCGCGCGCGGCCTCGGACCAGCCATCGGCGGAGGCGGCGGCAAATGCGCCCGGCAGGCCCGCGAGGATCTTATCGGCGGGGGGCGGCTCGCCGATCACGCCGGTCGAGGAGATGAAGATCTCCTGCAGCGAGCATTTCAGCAATTTGGCCGCGGTGCGCGCCGTCGCCGTCACCACGGCGTGGCCGACGCGTCCCGTGAAGGTGTTGGAGTTGCCGGAATTCACCACGATGCCGCGCGCCTTGCCGCCCTTGAGGGCGCTCCGGCACCAGGCGACCGGCGCGCCATGGGTCAGCGAGCGCGTGAGCACGCCGGCGACCGTGGTTCCGGGGTCGAGCACCGCGACCATCAGGTCCGTGCGGCCTTGGTAGCGAATCCCGCAAGCGGCGCTCGCAAGGCGCACGCCCGCGATCGGCGGCAGATCGGGAAACCGCTCCGGCGCCAGAGGCGAGGGCGTTGCCATGGGCGTGCGATCAGGGCTTCGGAGCGGCGGGCGGCGCCGCTGTCGGCTTCGAGCCGTCGAGATTGAAGGTCTCGATCTTGGCGCCGGTGTGCAGCTCCTTCACCTTTTGATCGAGCAGCTCGCGCTGGAGCAGCGCCGCCACTTGCGGCCGCGCCTCTTCCATGGTGGGCGGCGGCGCGGTGCGGCGATCGACCAGCATGATCACGTGGTAGCCGAACTGCGTCTTGACCGGGGTCTCGGTGTATTGGCCCTTTTGCAGCTTGAAGGCGGCATCCGCGAACTCCGGCACCATCTCTTCCTTGGTGAACCAGCCGAGATCGCCGCCGGTTGCCTTGGTGCCGGGGTCGTTGCTCTTCTCCTTGGCGATGGCGGCGAAGTCGCCGCCCTTCTGCAGGTCGGCGATCACCGCTTTCGCCTCGTCCTCGGTCTTCACCAGGATGTGCTTGGCGTTCACTTGATCCTGCGGCTTCTGCTCCTTCAGGAACTGGTCGTAGCGCGTCTTGATCTTGTCGTCGGTGATGGAGGTGCGGATGTAACGGCTAAGGTAGACCTCTTCGATGATCTGATCTTGCGCCCATTGCAGGCGCTTCTTCACCTCGGGGTCGTCCGCGAGCTTCTGTTTCCGGCCCGCCTGCGCGGCCAACATGTTGGTCACGAGATTGTCGAGCAGTTGGGGATAGACCTGCTCGAACGGGATCTGCTGAACCTGGGCCGGCAGCATCTGACGGGCGGCCAGCACCTCGGAGCGGTGAATCTCGCCGCCGTTGACGCGGGCGACCACCGGGTCCGGCTGAGCGGCGCTCGCCGCCGGCGCCTGCGCCATGGCTGGAGTGACCACGAGCAGCATAGCCGCGAGCGCGAGAAGAGAGCGAACGGTCATAATGGGAGGGTTTCCTTGCATGCAGGCCGGCGCCGGCTCAGGCGCGGCGGCGCACATCTTGCACATTAGGGCCGCCGGGACAAGGGAGCCGGTGAAGCTCCTCCGCGCAGCCGCGGCATTGCCGTCAATCCCCTGGAAATGAAGGAATTGTGGCGCTGCCGCGACCCCGAGTGAATTGACAGAGCGGTGATCTCCGCCTATCTGTCAGGCAACCCGCGCCGGCGGCCGCCGGTGCCCGCCCATCCTTGTCCGAGGTCCTGATGCTAGGCGCTCTCGCCCGGCGACTGTTTGGCTCCGCGAACGACCGCTACATCAAGAGCCTCCAGCCTCTCGTCGATGCCATCAACGAGCTCGAGCCCGAGCTCGAGAAACTCTCCGACGAGGCGCTCGCCGAGCGCACGCCCTGGCTCAAGGGCCGCCTCGAGAACGGCGAGGATCTCGACGATCTCCTGGTCGACGCCTTCGCGACCGTGCGCGAGGCATCCAAGCGCACGCTGGGCCAGCGCCACTTCGACGTCCAGCTCATGGGCGGCGTCGTGCTCCACCGGGGCATGATCTCGGAGATGAAGACCGGCGAAGGCAAGACGCTGGTGGCGACGCTCGCGGTCTACCTGAACGCGCTCGAGGGCAAGGGCGTGCACCTTGTGACCGTGAACGACTACCTCGCCAAGCGCGACTCCGAGTGGATGGGCCAGATCTATCGTTTCCTCGGCCTCAAGGTCGGCTGCATCGTGCACGATCTCAACGACGGCGAGCGCCGCGACGCTTACGCCGCGGACGTGACCTACGGTACCAATCACGAGTTCGGCTTCGACTACCTGCGCGACAACATGAAGTTCCGGCTGCAGGACATGACGCAGCGGCCCTTCAACTACGCGATCGTCGACGAGGTTGACTCGATCCTGATCGACGAGGCGCGCACGCCGCTCATCATCTCGGGCCCGACCGAGGACTCCTCGGAGCTCTACCGGCGCGTCGACGCGCTGATCCCGAGCCTCCTGCCGGAGGATTTCGAGAAGGACGAGAAGCAGCGCGCCGTCACGCTCACGGAATCGGGCGTCGAGCGCATCGAGGCCTTGCTGCAGCAGACGGGACTGCTGACCGAGGGCACGCTCTATGACATCCACAACATCGCGCTGGTCCATCACGTGAACCAGGCGTTGCGCGCCCACAAGCTCTTCTCGCGCGACAAAGACTACATCGTGAAAGACAACAAGGTCGTCATCATCGACGAGTTCACGGGCCGAATGATGGAGGGCCGGCGCTACTCCGAGGGTCTGCACCAGGCGCTCGAGGCCAAGGAAGACGCCGAGATCCAGACCGAGAACCAGACTCTGGCCTCGATCACCTACCAGAATTATTTCCGGCTTTTCCCGAAGCTCGCGGGCATGACGGGCACGGCCATGACCGAGGCGACCGAGCTCGGCGAGACCTACCGGCTCGAGGTCATCGAGGTGCCGACGAATCTGCCGGTGATGCGCAAGGACTCGGACGACGAGGTCTACCGCACCGAGCGCGAGAAATTCGACTCCGTGCTTCAGCAGGTGCTGGAGTGCCGCGAGCGCCAGCAGCCGGTGCTGGTGGGCACCGCCAGCATCGAGAAGTCGGAGCAACTCTCCGAGCTTTTCAAAAAGCGCAAGATCCCGCACCAGGTGCTGAACGCGCGCTATCACGAGCAGGAAGCCTTCATCATCGCGCAGGCCGGGCGGCCTGGTGCCGTCACCATCGCGACCAACATGGCGGGCCGCGGCACCGACATTCAGCTGGGCGGCAATCTCGACATGCGGCTCAAGCAGGAGACGGGCGCAATCGACGACCCCGTCGAGCGCGAGCGCCGCGCTAAAGCGATCCGCAGCGAGATCGAGGCGGCGCGCGACGTCGTGATCAAGGGCGGCGGGCTCTTCGTCATCGGCAGCGAGCGGCACGAGAGCCGCCGCATCGACAACCAGCTGCGCGGCCGGTCCGGCCGTCAGGGCGACCCCGGCGCCTCGAAGTTCTTCGTCTCGCTCGAAGACGACCTCATGCGCATCTTCGGCTCGGACCGCATGGACTCGATGCTGCAGCGTCTCGGCCTCAAGGAGGGCGAGGCGATCATCCATCCCTGGATCAACAAAGCGCTCGAGAAGGCGCAGCAGAAGGTCGAGGCCCGCAACTACGAGATCCGCAAGCAGCTGCTGAAATACGACGACGTCATGAACGACCAGCGCAAGGTCGTCTACGAGCAGCGCAAGGAGATCATGGCGTCGCCGGACGTGGCCCAGATGGTCGCCGATATGCGCCACGAGGTGGTCGAGGCGCTGGTGATGCGCACGATCCCTGAGAACGCGCTGCCGGATCAATGGGACATACAGGCGCTCCACGAGGAGTGCCTGCGGCTCCTCAACTGCGACCTGCCGATCCAGGACTGGGCCAAGGAAGAGGGCATCGCCGACGCCGAGATCCGCGAGCGCATCTTGCGGACGGCCGACGACAAGATGGCGGCGAAGGCCGCGCAATTCGGCGTCGACGTCATGCGCATGGCGGAGAAGAGCCTGCTGTTGCAGATCCTCGACCAGGCTTGGAAAGACCACCTGCTGACCCTCGACCACTTGCGCCAGGGGATCAACCTCCGCGCCTATGCGCAGCGCGATCCGCTGAACGAGTACAAGCGCGAGGCCTTCGAGCTCTTCGAGAAGATGCTGGCGCAGCTCCGGGACACCGTCACCGGCGTGCTCTCGCACGTGGAGCTCCGCCTGCAGCGAGCAGAGGACGTGCCGCAGCCGCGCGAGCCGCAGCGCATCCGCGAGAGCCGCGAGGATCCCGTCCTCGCCGAAGCCATGGCGGGCGACGATGGGGACGGGGACACCCGGACCCAGCGATCTGGCTCGTCCGGTGGCGGCAATCCCTGGGCCAAGACGCCGCGCAACGCCCTTTGCCCCTGCGGGTCCGGCAAGAAATACAAGCACTGCCACGGCCGGCTCTAAGCGCGCACGCTGCTCTTGCGGCGCCAGCCGCCGCGCCTATTTGTCATTACGGCGATTTAATCCGGGTGAAGGTGGGGCGTAATCAGCGATGCCCTAGTCTCGCCTGTCATACCGATGGGACGCGGTCTCGGGGAGCCGCCGCCCACGGGTGCGCCGTTCAATGAGTCAAAAGCTTCAGGAGAGAGGAGTCCCATGGTTCACGTGTTCTTCAGCCAGCCGCGCCTCGGGCGGCTTCGCGCCGCGGCCCTTGCCGCGGGGTTGGGCGCCAGTCTGGCCTTTGCGCCCTTGGCTCAGGCTCAAGATGGAAGCGCCGACCTCGTGCAGATGCCGAGCCTGTCGCCCCTCGTGAAGAGGGTTCTGCCGGCGGTGGTCAATATCTCCGTGCTCGAGAAGGCCGATGCGACGGATCAGACCGCGGACGAAGGCGATGGCGGCGACTTCCAGGGCCTTCCCCAGGGTTCGCCCTTCGACGAGTTCTTGAAGAAATTCTTCGAGGATCGGGGCATCAACCCCGGTCATCCGATCCCGCAGCCGCGCGCGCAGCGCATGGCGCTGGGTTCCGGCTTCATCATCGACCCCTCGGGCTTGGTGGTGACCAACAATCACGTGGTGGGCGACGCCCAGGCGAACAAAGTCACGGTGATCTTCCAAGACGACAGCAAGCACGTCGCGAAGATCCTCGGTCGCGATCCCAAGACCGATCTCGCGCTCCTGAAGATCGACGCCAGCAAACCGCTGCCTTACGTCAGCTTCGGCGACAGCGGCGTCGAGCAGGTGGGCGACTGGGTGGTGGCCGTGGGCAATCCCTTCGGCCTCGGCGGCACCGTGAGTGCCGGCATCGTCTCGGCGCGTGGCCGCGACATCCACTCGGGTCCCTACGACGACTTCCTTCAGATCGATGCGCCGATCAACCGTGGCAATTCCGGCGGCCCCACCTTCAACCTCAAGGGCGAAGTGATCGGGATCAACACCGCGATCTATTCGCCCAACGGCGGCAGCGTCGGCATCGGCTTCGCGATCCCGTCGAATCTCGCCAAGCCCGTCATCGGGCAGCTGCGCGAGCATGGCAAGGTGAGCCGCGGCTGGCTTGGCGTGCAGATCCAGGAAGTGTCGCCGGCGATCGCCAAGAACCTCGCTCTGCCTGGCGATCACGGGGCGCTCGTCGCCGACGTGACCAAGGGCGGCCCGGCGGAGAAGGCGGGCATCCAGCAGGGCGACGTCATCGAGAGCTTCGCCGGCCAGGACATCGCCAAGCTGCGCGATCTCACTCGCGTCGTCGCCGAGACTCCGGTGGGACAAGCCGCCAAAGTGAAGGTGTGGCGCAAGGGCCATGAAACCACGCTCGACCCCGTCATCGCGGAGCAGCCCGCCAATATGGACCTCGTGGCGAGCAACAGCGGGAACGACGAGCAACAGCCCGCCGCGCCGCAACGCGCGAGCGCCCTGGGCCTGAAGCTCGCGCCGCTGACGCCGGAGTTGCGCAAGCAGCTGAAGGTGCCGGCGGGCGTCAAGGGCGTGGTGGTGTCGCAGATCACGGACTCGAGCCCGCTCGCCGACGTCGACTTGCAGCCGGGCGATGTGATCGTCTCGGTGAACCAAGATCCGGTGGCGACGCCCAAGGAGGCCGTGGCGAAGCTCAAGGCCGCTCAGTCGAGCGCGGACAAGAGCGTGCTCCTGCAGATCAATCGACACGGCGTCAATGCTTTCGTTGCCTGGTCGTCCGACCAATCGGATAACGGGTAGCGGGACGACGGGGGCTGCCGGCGACCTTCTCGAGGCGGAGGTCGCCGGCGCCGCTCCCGGTCTGGTGGGGCAAGCACATGAGAATCCTGGTCATCGAGGACGACGACGAAGCCGCCGCTTATCTCCTCAAGGGGCTGAGCGAGAGTGGGCACCAGGTCGATCTGGCGGCCGATGGCCGGCGGGGCCTCGAGCATGCGACGAACGGCGAGTTCGACGCCTTGGTGATCGATCGAATGCTGCCCGAGCTCGACGGCCTTGCCATCGTGTCCGAGTTGCGGGCGCGCAACAACGAGACCCCGGTTCTGATCGTGAGCGCGCTCGGCGACGTGGATAACCGCGTCGAGGGGCTGCGCGCGGGTTGCGACGATTATCTCTCCAAGCCCTTCGCGTTCTCGGAGCTGCTGGCTCGCCTGGAGGCGCTTCAGCGGCGCAGCCATTCGACCGAGACGCGACTCAAGGTCGCGGACCTTGAGATGGATCTGCTGAAGCGCACGGTGAGCCGCGCGGGACGGCCGATCGAGGTGTTGCCGCGCGAGTTCCGCCTGCTCGAATATCTCATGCGAAACGCCGGGCACATCGTGACGCGCACCATGCTGCTCGAGAAAGTCTGGGATCATCACTTCGATCCGCAGACCAACGTGATCGACGTGCATGTGAGCCGCTTGCGGCAGAAGATCGATCGCGATTTCGCGCCGCCGCTCCTGCAGACGGTGCGTGGCGCGGGCTACAGCCTCAGGGTCCCGGACTCGGCCTGACGCCCTTCAGAGGCCGCGCGTCCCCATGGCGAGGAACTTTTCCCGCCGCTGCTCCCGGAGCTTCGCTCCCTCGAGGCCGAGGAGCGGACGCAACGCCGCTTCCATGCTGGCGCCCAATGCCCCGACCGCGGTCGCGGGGTCGCGGTGCGCGCCGCCGAGCGGCTCCGGGATCACCTCGTCGATGACGCCCAGCCGCTGTAGGTCCTGCGCGGTGAGCTTCAGCGCCTCCGCTGCGTCCTGAGCCTTCTCGGCGCTCCGCCACAGGATCGAGGCGCAGCCCTCGGGCGAGATCACGGAATAGACGGCGTGCTCCAGCATGAGCACCCGGTTGCCGGCGGCCAGCGCGACCGCCCCGCCCGAGCCGCCTTCGCCGATGATGGCGGCGATCAGCGGCACCTCGATCGAGAGGCACGTCTCGATGGAGCGCGCGATCGCCTCGGCCTGACCCCGCGCCTCCGCATCGATGCCGGGATAGGCGCCGGCGGTGTCGACGAAGGTCAGGACCGGGATCCGAAAGCGGGCCGCCAGCTCCATGAGCCGCCGCGCCTTGCGATAGCCTTCGGGCCGCGCCATGCCGAAATTGTGCCGCACGCGCGATTCCGTGTCGGCGCCCTTCTCCTGCCCCATGACCACGGCGGAAAGCCCGCGAAAGCGACCGAGGCCGCCCAGGATCGCATGGTCCTCCCCGAAGGCGCGGTCGCCTGCGAGCGGCGTGAAGTCGGTGATCAGCCCTTTGATGAAGTCGGAGGCGTGCGGCCGCTCGGGGTGCCGCGCCACCTGCACCTTCTGCCAAGGTGTCAGCCGCGCGTAGGTCTGGCGCAGCTGGCGATCGACCTTCGCCTCGAGCCGCGTCACCTCTTCCGCGATGTTGAGATCGGAGCCGTT
>Ga0209415_10005524_pt1 | contig 22676 bp, 15 predicted proteins | sample PeaSoiSIISIP2007_FD_187696 | JGI IMG/M metagenome (GOLD analysis project Ga0209415, IMG submission 187696) | Peat soil microbial communities from Weissenstadt, Germany - SII-SIP-2007 (SPAdes) (version 2) | ecosystem: Environmental > Terrestrial > Soil > Wetlands > Peat | place: Germany... | reverse complement strand
TCCTTCTTGTGAAGCCCGTAGTGCCCGTCGGGGGTCGCCCGGTAGCAGGCCTTCTTCAGGCTGCGCAGGAACTGGGTCCGCAGCGTGTGGCCCTGCGGGTGCGATTGGAGGATCTTGAGCAGCCTGCCCACCTCGTCTCTGCGCGTCAGGTCGCCGACCTTTATCCCGAACGTCGCCACGAACTGCCGGTAGTCGCCGAGCTTCTCCGGGTCGGGCTCGTCGTGGACGCGGTACAGCGACGGCAGGCGATGGGTGCGCGTGAGCCGGGCGACGGCCTCGTTCGCGGCGAGCATGAATTCCTCGATGAGCTGGTGGCTCTCGTCCTGCTCGATCTTCTCGAGGCGATCGGCGTAGCCGAGCGGGTCGACGAATATCTTCGTCTCGGGCATGTCGAGGTCGAGGCTCCCGTGCGCCATGCGTTCTCGCCGAAGGGCGGAAGCGACCCTCCAGAGCGCGCGGATCCACGCCTGAAGGTCGGAGAGCTCACGGTCGTCGAGCTCGCGCAGCGCCCGGCCGGTGGACCCCGTCTGGTGCTTCGGCGGAATCGGCAGGGCCCGGATCTTCTCCAGGCTGTTCTCGAAGAGCAGCGCATAGGCCTGCCGGTAGGTGAGCCGCTTGCGGCTCTTGATGACGGTGTTGGCGTAGTTGGTCTCCTTGAGGCGGAAATCCGCGCCGTAGGTGAGGAAGACCGCCTTGCAGATGCGGTCGTGGCCCTCGACCAGGGAGCAGAGCCCGTTGGACAGTTTCTCCGGCAGCATGGGGATGACCGTGCCCACAAGATAGGTGGAGTTGCCGCGCTCCCGGGCCTCGCGGTCGATGGCCGTGCCGGGTTTCACGTAGCTCGACACGTCCGCGATGTGGACGCCCACGCGGAGATCGCCGCCGCCCAGGTCCTCGATCGAGAGGGCGTCGTCGAAATCCTTGGCGTCGTCGGGGTCGATCGTGAAGACGGGGACGGCCCTGTAGTCGAGCCGGCCCTCGATATCCCTGGCCCCGACCCGGTCGGGGAGCGCAGAGGCCTCGCGCTCGACGTCGGCCGGAAAGTTCGGCTCCAGGCCGTGCTTGACGAAGATCCCCAGGAGCTCCGCCCTCGGCTCGTGCGTGCGGCCCAGCCGGTCGACGACCTCGCCGACCAGGGGCTGCTCGCGGCGCCGCCATTCCCCGAGCTTCACGACAACCTTGTCGCCGGGGTGCGGGACGGGCCGCGCGCGGGAGCTGGCGGGGTCGGGGACGGCGATCTCGTAGACGAACCGGGGGTCGTCCGGGGCCACGAAGTAGTTGCGTCCCTCGCGCCTCAGGTCGCCGACGATGTTCGCCCGGGCGCGCTCGAGGACCTGGACCACGCGGCCGACCCGTTCGCCGGGCCGTTTCCCCGCGACGCCGCGGTAGATGCGCGCGACGACGGTGTCGCCCGGCAGGGCGACGCCCGTGTCGTCGGGAGCGATCTGCACCGACGGCTCGTCCCGCTTTCCGTCGACGATAACAAAGGCGGAACCGCCTGCCCTGAATTGGATTACGCCTTTGACTGAGTCATCGGCATGGGGCCCCTTGGGGCCCGGCTTGGTATTTGACATTTCTTGGTGGGACCCGCAATCGGCGAGTCAACCGGATCCAATCTCCCTCAACCGGCGGCAATTGGCGAGCGCATTAAGCAAAAATGCGCCAAACACAGCGGATCCGGGCCGCCATTCGGCGGCTGGCGGCGCCGGCTCACTCCACCGGCCGCATCTGGATTGAATCGATCGTCTTCTCCCCCGCGAGGACGTTGGTGACAACGACCATCCAATCGCCCGGCTTCACCCACTCGCGCCGCACGAGGTAGGCGAAGGCGTCGCAAATCGTCTCCTCGGGAACGGGCCTGATATCCATAAGGAACGGCTCGACGCCCCAAAGGAGCAGCATCTGCCTGAAGACCTGCGGGTCGTCCGTGAATGCGTAGACAGGGCACCGCGACGGCCGGAATGCGGACAGGGTCTGGGGCAGCAGGCCGCTGCGGGTGAACACGACAATGCCGGCGTCCCCGAGCTCCTGCGCGAGCACGACCGCCGACCTTAGAAGGCGGTCCTTGTGGGTCTTCAGGGGGAGGGCGGCGTTGTAGCCCTTGGTCGCGCTGGCCTCGATGCGGCCCGCCACGCGCTTCATGATCTGCACGCACTCGAGCGGGTACCGGCCGGTGGCGGTCTCGCCGGAAAGCATGATGGCGTCCGCCGTGGACCACACGGCGCCGGCGATGTCGCTCACCTCGGCCCTGGTGGGCACGGGCGACGTGATCATGGATTCCAGAAGCTGCGTCGCGACGATGACCGGCTTGCGGTGCCGGATGCATGCGTCAATTGCCCGTTTCTGGAACAGGGGAAGGTCCTCCATCGGCACCTCGACGCCAAGGTCGCCCCGCGCGACCATGACCGCGTCGGCGGCGGTGATGATCTCGTCAAGGTTTGAGATCCCCGACTGGTCCTCGATCTTCGCCACGATGCGCGCCGTGCTCTTCGAGTCGGAAAGCAGGCGCCTGAGGATGTCGACGTCATCGGCCTCGCGCGCAAACGAGAGCGCGAAGAAATCGACCTGCTCCTCGACGCCCACCGCAATGTCGGCGCGGTCCTTTGCGGTCAGGGCCGGCAGGCGGACCTCTGCGCCGGGCAGGTTCAGATGGCGGCGGCTGAAGAGCTTCGCCGGCACCACCACCCGGCAGCGCACGCGCGCGGGCGAGGAGCTCAGCACCTCGAGGCGTATGAGGCCGCTGTCGACAAGCACGACGGTTCCTACCGAGACATCCGCCCCCATCATGGGGTAGTTGACGCTCACCGCGAGCACCCCGTCCTCGGCGTTGCCGGGCGCGGGAAGAAGGTCGATCAACTGCCCGGCGGCCAGGTCGACCGGCTCCGGCAGCTCGCCCGTCCTGATCTCCGGGCCCTTCACGTCCATCAGGAGCGCTATGTGCCGCTGCGTCCTGCGGCAGACCTCCCGAACCCGCCGGATCATGGCGCGGGTCCACGCTTCGTCGGCGTGGGCCATGTTGAGCCTGCAAACGTCGACTCCCGCCAGAATCAGCTTCTCAAGCATCGCCTCGTCCTCCGTCGCCGGGCCCAGCGTGAACACGATCTTGGTGAGGCGGTAGGCCGCCTTGGGCATCGGCGCGGGGGACGGGTTCACCCCAGGAATCTAAGCAGGACGAGTGCCGAACTCCAGTCCGCAAGCCTCCCGCGTGTCACATTCCGGAGGCGGCGGGCAGGCCGTCGGGCAGGGCAGGGGTGCGGCCGCGCGTGGCGCCCGCCCCGCCCAAGGCCTGCGCGCGGCCGACTTCGGACCCGTCAGGAATCAGCCCCTCGGGACTTTGCCCCTGGCGGTGGCAAGCTTGTACCATTTCCTCTCGGAGCGCCGCCATGCCGGGCTCGTCGCGCGATACTTGGCCCGGATGGCCTTCCAGATTTCCGCTGCCTTCTCGTGTCGACCCGTCTTCTCGTAGACGATCGCAAGGCCTGCACGCACGGCCTCCCCTATATGCCTGTCCACCACGGCCTCGTAGGCGAGTTCCGCCTCCGGGTAGCGGCCCAATCCCGCAAGGCAATCGCCCTTCAGCAGGCCAATATCGATGGACAACATCCTGTCCCCGGTTGTGTCCACCCGATCAAGCAACGCCAGCGCATCGTCATAGGCCGATACCCCGATCTTGAATCTTGCCACGTCAACAAGCGTGCGGGCATCGTCCCTAAACACTCCCTGCAGGCATTCCACGGCAGTTTCATGGGCCTCGCGCGCCAGGCCTGCGTCGGACAACTCCCGGGCCAGGGCCAGGCGATTCTTCACGGTGTCGGCTTCCTCCAATCGCCGCCGGCAATCCGAGACGCGCCATTTCCTAGGTTTGAGGCGGGCCAGGAATCCCCGCGATCCCCGGAGATCCGGAGCCAGCTCGACGAAGAAGTACGCCAGCCCGCCGATCAGCGGCGCGGCAAACAATATCCATATCCACCAATAGGGACGTCCTGTGCGCAGCACGTGGACGATCATCGCGAGCTGCACGATCCAGAAGACAACGGCGAAAGGACCTAGCACGCCAATAGGGAGAAGACTGGATGTCACCAGCCGCAACATAACCCGGTTTGACGGCTTCGGCACGCCCGTTATTGCTCAAGGATACGCTGAGCCGGATCATCGGAATCCCCGGCGCCGTCAGACCTCTCGCTCTGCTTCCGTGGCCCACATGAAACCCCGCGCCCTCCTCTCCCTCCTCCCTGGAGCGCTAGTAGCCAGCTTGCCGCTCGCGGCCGGCGACGCCCCTGACGCGCCCCGGCGGTTCTTCTCCGATGACAGCTTCTGGAACCAACCCATCCCGGCTGATGCCGAGACCGACGCCCGCACGGAGCGCTGGATCATGCTTCTTGAGACCGAACCCAGCAAGGAGAACTGGCTGATCAACTGCGTGCAGTGGACCATCCCGTTGTACGAGGTGGACGACTCCACGCCGCGGGTAAGGGTGGGGCTCCACACCCTCACCCCGGACGAAAGACGCATCTGGCACACGCAGCACGACCAGTTCGGACACGGGAAGGGGTTTGGGCTCGTTCCGATACCCAGGGAAGCAACCCCCGATCCCAGGGGGGACGCCCACCTGGCGGCCGTGGATTGGAAGCGCAGGCTCGTCTGGGACATGTGGTCCCTCACCAAGAATCCTGACGGCGGCTGGCAATCCAACACGGGCATGGTCTACGCATCAGACGGCCCCGGCGTGTTCAGGACCGAGGACCTCGGCGTTGTGGACGGAGAGAGCGTCCACTTCCACGGCCCCAGCAGGGCCGCCGGCGTACCCGCAGTGGCGGGCCTTATCCTGTACGATGAAGTCGCGGCCGGCGAGATCCGGCACAAGATCGCGGCCGCCTCACGCTTCTGCGCCTACAAGGAGTTCGTGTTTCCCGCGGCCTGGACCGACGGATTTGTCGAAGGGGGCATACCCGAGGGCACGGTCATCCAGCTGGACCCCAAGCTCGACCTCTCGCGATTCCCGCTCACTGCGGAGGAGCGCATCGTCTGCGTCGGCCTCCAGCGCTACGGCATGGTCCTGGTCGACATCGCCCAGGGCCAGCCCGTCTACGCCGAGGGACTCTGGGGACATCCCGGCAGGTCATGGACGGGCAAACTGCGTCCGACCGGCGGCCTTTCGACGATTCCCTACCGGCATTACCGGATGCTGAGGATGGGACCCGTGACGCACAAGGGAGACGGGCGCTCGAAGTTCGTGCCTGTCTGGGAAGACCCTCAAGCCAACAGGTAGATTCCCGCCCCGTCCTGAATCGGCGCCGCGAGCTGATGCCGGAGGCCCGCGCCGCCGACCCTTGGGGCGGGCAATTCCTCATCCCGCTCCTGATAGTGAGTAACCGCGCCCCGAGCGCAGCCATGCCGTGCCAGCCGGCGCCTAGACGCCGTAGATCTCCGCCGCCTTGGTCGCCAAGTGAGCGAGCAGCGGGGCCGCAGAAAGGGGTTTTCCGGTCACCCGTTCCACAAGGTTTCTTGCGGAGTAGCGCTGTCCCTCCGCGTGGATCTTTCTGCGGAGCCACTCGAGCAGCGGCGCAAATTCCCCGCGGGCGAAGGATGCATCGAGATCTCCCAGGTCGGCCTGCGCCTGCGCGAAGAACTGCGCCGCGTACAGATTTCCGAGGGTGTACGTCGGGAAGTAGCCGACCGAGCCCGTTGCCCAATGGATGTCCTGGAGGACGCCGCGCGCGGCATCGGGCGGCGTCAGGCCAAGGTAAGCCTGCATCCTCTCATTCCACGCACCTGGCAGGTCCGCGACCGAGAGGTCGCCCGTGAGCAGGGATTTTTCCAGTTCAAAGCGCAGAAGCACGTGGAGATTGTAGGTGGCCTCGTCGGCCTCGACCCGGATGAAGCCGGGCTCCACATGGTTTACCGCCCGGTACCAATCACCCTCGGCAATGTCGGCGGTGCTGGGAAAGGCGGCCTGCAGCCTGGGAAAGTAGTGCCGCCAGAACGAGCGGCGGCGCCCGACGAGGTTCTCCCACAGGCGCGACTGGCTTTCGTGGATCCCCATGGAAACAAAGTCGCCACGGGGCGTCCCGAAGTGCTCGGCCGGCAGGCCCTGTTGGTAGAGTCCGTGGCCGGTCTCATGCAAGACGCCGAAAAAGGCGCCGCCAAAGTGCTTTTCGTCATAACGGGTGGTGAGGCGCGTGTCGAATGGCCCCAGGTTGGTGCAGAACGGATGGGTGCTCACGTCAAGGCGGCCCGCCTCGAAGTCGAAGCCCATGGCGACCGCCGCCTGGCGGGCCAGGCTCTCTTGGGCCGCCCGAGGAAAATGGCGGCTAAGCAGCGCGCCCTGACCTTTGAGCGGGGAATCCGCAATCCGCCCTACAAGGTCGACAAGCCGTCCCCGCAGCGACTCAAAGACCGCCGCCAGGTCCGCAGCCGTGTCCCCGGGCTCAAATTCGTCAAGAAGGGCATCGTAGGGATGCTGCCGGTATCCCAGGCATTCGGCCTGCTGACGCTTGAGCCGGAAGACCCGCTCGAGCCACGGCGCGAAGGCGGCGAAGTCCGACGACTTGCGCGCCTCGACCCAAGCCTGCTGTGCGAGGACGGACACCCGCGCCAATTCCTCGACGAGGCTCGAGGGCACCTTGCGCGCCCGGTCGACGGTGCGGCGGGTCTGGCGAACGTTGACCGCGGCGTCCGAATCGCCGGCCCCGAGGAATGAGGACGATTCAAGGCAGGCCAAGAGGTCCCCAAGCTTGGGGGAGACGAGTCGGTCGTGTGCCAGCCTGGCGAGGAGGGAGAGCTGGTCGCCGCGGAAGCTCGCGGCCTTCCGCGGAAGATGGGTCTGCTCGTCCCAGCCGAGGATGCTGGAGGTCGACGAGAGGAGGCTGATTTCGCGGAGCTCAGCCAGGAGAGCCGCATACGACTGGGCTTGGGACGTCATGCTGGTATTTGTGAGGAGCGCCCCTTCTGGGTAAAGTGCCAAGCGCATTTGCGCGAGTTCGCGGAAGTTTTCCGGGCTCCGCGGCCTCGACAGTCTGCCTGTGCCTGGGGTGGGTTCGGCGGTCCGTGTCCGCGAGCCAGTGCTGGTCCAAGACTTATGATAGTTGCGCTCGAATGCATTGTCGGCCTTGTAGCCGATCGCGACAGGGTAAATTAACGGAATGTCCGGGATCCATCCGGCGTCGGCCGGCTGGGTCTCAGGTTGAACTCCAGGCGGATGGGCTCGGGTCACCGCTTCTCGTCCCGGGCGGGCCTTGGATGTGCAAATGGCTGGCGCCGCTTCGGCCGCATTGAATCCTCGACGTCATTCTCCGGGCGACGTTATACCCGCTCCGTCCAGTTCAACCCCGAAAAACGAAGGAGACGATTGTGAAAAACCCCAAATGCTGGTTGGCCGTTCTTGTTGCGTGCATCGTTGGCAACGGGCTCGATTACCTCGTCCAGGGCATGTGGCTGACGAGCGCCTATTATTCGAAGATCGATTCAATGCGGACGGACACGCCGATCTACCAGTTCGTCATTGGTGGTCTTGCCGCCGTGCTGGTCCTGGCCTGGGTCCTGAAAAGGCTGTCGTCGTCCTTTGGAGGCGGAGGCGGGGGCGGCGCAGTTGCCGGCTTCTACCTTGGCGTGCTGGTCAACTTTCCCACCTACCATTTCATATTTCTCACGTTCAAGGGCTATCCCTACCCACTGGTGTGGATTAACACGATATACGGCATCGTCTGGTACATGATCATCGGAGCCGTGCTGGCCGCTATCATGAATAAGCCGCAGGCTGCGGATGCGGCCGGCTAGGGCGTTCTCCTTCGCAAGCCGGATTCGGCCGGAGCACGGTTTTCCCATCCTGGTCAGTGCCAGGTGAGGCCCTGGCGTTCGGGCGCGCCAGCGTTGCGCGCGGAGAAACCGACCTGGATTGCCCTGCATCCTCTCCGGATCCCTGCTGCGCAGAGGATTGCTAGGAGCATGCCAATGCGCCACTCGGGCCCGCAACGAAGCAGTGCAGGGGGAAATCGAACCCGTCGTACCGAGCGGATCCCCATTTTAGGGTCGCCCCCAGATCCGGAGGGCTCTCTTCCGTTCTCGTTCTCGCCAAATCAGCCGTGTTCGGGGCGATCTAGACTTCCGGTTTCCGCGAGCCGGCAGCTTGCAACGGTCGGCGCGATGGGTCGTTGCATGGCCCTGAAAAAGAGCAGATCGGGGCGCGGATCTGCTTTTCGCGAGTATGTTCGAAACTTCTAAAGTCTTCCAACGTGCAATCGCGAAAGACAAGGCTGCGCATCCATGCTAGGATTCGGGATCGGCAACAATGCAATAACCCCCTGTTTGAGCTCACACTGCGGTGCGTAGAAATAGCGAGCCGGAGAATCACCATGTCCCAATCAAATCTGCCGCAAACTGCCGGCCCTGTCCCCGTCACTCGCCGTGAATTCCTTGGCACCACCGCGTGCGCGCTCGTTGCGGCCACGTTTCCTTCCATCATTCCGTCTTCGGCCCTTGGCAAGGACGGGGCTGTCGCCCCTAGCAACAGGATCACCGTCGGGGTCATCGGCTGTGGCCCACAGGGCCGCGGCGACATGCTCAATTTCCTCGGCGAAGAGGATTGTCGCCTCGTTGCCGTGTGCGACGTCAAGACCGACCAACTTGGGCTCGCGAGGCAGGCGGTCAACGACTTCTACGGGAATCAGGACTGTCAGGCCTACCATGATTTCCGGGAGCTCGTTGCCCGGAAGGACATCGATGCCTGCCTGATAGCAACCCCGGATCATTGGCACGTCCTGGCTGCGCTGGCGGCGATCAAATCCGGCAAGGACGTTTATCTTGAGAAGCCACTTGGCTTGACGCTCGAGGAGGGCCAGGCGCTGCGCGCGATGGTCCATCGCAAGAAGCGCGTTTTTCAATTCGGCACCCAGCAGCGATCTTCAAAGAATTTCCGGCTCGCGGCGGAATTGGTGCGCAACGGACATATCGGAAGGCTCCAGAACATCAACGTCTGGGCGCCTGGCAGTTCGCCGGGCGGCTCGCGAAGGCTGGTGCCGCCGCCCCCTGGGCTGGACTACGACTTGTGGCTCGGTCCCGTGGCGTTCAGCCCCTACACCGAGAATCGCTGCAGCGCGGACTCGACCCTCAAGACATGGTGGTTCAATTCGGATTACACGCTTGGCTTTATCTCCGGCTGGGGCGTCCATCCGCTCGACATCGCCCTTTGGGGCGGCTCTGGATTGCTCGGCGGTTCCGTTTCCGTTGAGGGTCGCGGGAACTTCCGGCTGGCAGAGGGCGCATGTGACACGGCAACCATCTGGGAGGTCGACTACGCGTTCGCGAGCGGCCTGACGATGAAGTTTGTCGGTGTGCCCAATGGCGAGAACAGCGGCAAGCCGACGGGTGAGCCTTTCCTCCACCGCGATGTCTGGAACCAACGCTATCGCCGCATCGAAGACCACGGCACCGCCTTCGAAGGGACGGACGGCTGGGTTCACGTGGACCGCACCGGCATCAACCTCCAGCCCGAGGACCTGATCCAGCTCAACCCCGACGACTTCAAGTTAAAGCTTACCCGTTCCTCTGGTCACGCCCGCAACTTCCTCGACTGCGTTAAGAGCCGGGCCGAAACCATCAGCCCCATCGACACAGCCGTTACCGACGATGCCCTCTGTCACATTGCCGACGGCGCCATCCGCCTAAACCGCAAACTGACCTTCGATTTCAAGAGCGAGAGGTTTTCAAACGACGACGTCGCGAACCAGCGCCTCAGGGCCCGCCCAATGCGAGGGCCGTGGCATCTGTGACTGCGGATCCAGGCTCAAAGACGATCGACCCGCCTCCTTGAAATCACCCAAGCATGTTGTAAGTCTGCTGGCGGCGGCGCTGGCACTGAGTGTTACGCCTCCCGCATCCGAGGCGGCGGATGCCGAGGGAGCATTCCGGGTGCTGGTCTTCTCGAGGACACTGGGTTATCGGCACGCGTCCATTGCAGATGGTATCAGGGCTCTCCGCGAGCTGGGCCGGGACAATGGGTTCGCGGTCGATGCCACCGAGGATTCCGGCGCAATCTCCCCCGCGAATCTCCCTCGATACCAGGTGGTTGTGTTTCTGAGCGTCACGGGCGACGTACTGAATCCCGATCAGCAAGCGGCCTTCAAGAGCTATGTGCTCAGCGGGGGCGGATTCGCGGCCGTTCATGGCGCGGTCTTCGGGCCGCTGGCCTGTGAGGATAAATGGGCATGGTATGGCGAGATGTTCTGCTGCGCGTTCAAGGACCATTCCGGCATCGTGCCGGCAGTGGTGGTTATCGAGGATCCCAAGCATCCCTCCACCGAGGGCTTGCCGAGACGGTGGCAGCGAACGGATGAATGGTATAATTTCAACGGCACGCCGCGCGGGTGCGCCCACGTGCTTGCTACCGTGGATGAATCAACCTACAGCGGCGGCAGCATGGGCGCCGACCACCCGATAGCGTGGTGCCGAGCTGTTGGCAAAGGGCGGATGTGGTATACGGCGATGGGGCACACGGAGAGCAGCTTCGCCGAACCGCTCTTCTTGAAGCACCTTCTAGGAGGCATACGGTATGTAGCTGGAATTCAGCCGAGCGAAGGCATTCCACCTCTGGAATCACCTGCCGCTTTTGCCTGGAAACGTGAAGCCGGCGCGGTGGCCTTGATGCAGGATCCTCAGGTTGTCTGGCGATTCAACTTCGGAACAAGCGCGACGAAACCGCACTTCCATCCCGTGGCGCTGCCGGGAGGGCCGGTGCTCACGTGGGATCAGCCGGCCGACCACCGCTGGCACCGCGCCTTGTGGTTCTCGTGGAAATTCATCAACGGCGTCAACTACTGGGAGGAGGATCCGAGTACCGGCGTGGCCAAGGGGCAGACCGCGTGGCGTGAGCCGCAGGTTGAAACCCGCCCCGATTTCTCGGCGCGCATCGTGATGGATCTCAGTTATCGGCCCGCAACCAAGGCACAAGCCGTCCTGAACGAGCGCCGGGTAATCGAGATTTCAACGCCGGACAAGGACGGCACCTACCGCCAGGATTGGGCGATGACGTTCACAGCTGGGGACGAGGATGTGATTCTGGATCGCACGCCGCTCCCGGGTGAACCGGGCGGCCAGTCGTGGGGCGGTTACGCCGGGCTTTCGGTTCGGCTCTCACCGGAGATAAGGGATCCGCGGCCGATCACGACCTCGGGGCCGGTGGAATTTGCCGACGGCAAGTTCCGCGGCAAGGCGACGGCGGCCGATTACTCGGGATCATTCGGGGGGCGCGAGGCCGGGATTGCCATCCTTGATTGGCCCACCAACCCGAACAGCCCGTCGCCATGGTATGTCATCAGCGAAACCCCCATGCACTACTTCTCGCCGGCCGTCATCTGCTACCAGCCGCGCACCCTGAAGGCGGGGCAGCGGATGTCCCTGCGCTACCGAGTCATTGTCCATCCCGGTCGATGGAGCGTGGAACAACTGAACCAAGCATCCCGACGTTACACGTCCGTCAGCCCGCAGGAAGAATTCACCGTAACACATACGATCAACCGCGCCATCTCTTATGGGGAAGATCCACGTTGGCATTAACCTGGAATTCGTCCGCCACGCGGACAAGAACTTCGAGTGGGCCGTCGCGAAGGCTGCCCAACTCGGCTACGATTACGTCGAACCTATGGTTCACTTGGGCCGCGAGCTCCTCAGCGAAGCCGGCTATTTTCACAGTGTTTCGATGTTTGACGACCCATTGCGCATACGGCGCGCATGCGCCAGCGCCGGCGTCAAACTTTCCGGGCTTTCGGCGCACACGCCGCTCTGCAAGCCGGAGATCGGTGTCGAATACCTCAAACAGGCTATTCGCGTTGCTGCCGAATGCGGCGCCCCGGTCGTCAATACCGACGAAGGGCCAAAGCAAGCGTGGACAACCGAGGAAGAGGACCACGCTTTGATGCGGTACACGTTGATGGAGGCGGCGAAGGTGGCGGAGCCGCGCGGGATTCTCATTGGCCTCGAGCCGCATCAGCAGTACAGCAGGCACCCGGCCGGCCTCGACCGCATTTACAAGCTGGTGAGAAGTTCGGCCATCGGCATCAACTTTGACACGGGAAACAGTTACCTGAGCGGCCATGATCCCTGCAAATGGCTCGCGAAGATCATAGGCCGGTTGGTGCACCTTCACGCCAAGGATATCTCCGCGGCGCAGTCCGAAGCGGAACGCGGCAAGGTCAGCGGCACGCCCGTTGGTTGCGCTTGCGGTGATGGTGTAGTTGACTGGGCGCAGGTTATTGCCATCTGCAAGAAGGCGAAGCGTGACATCGTCCTCTCCGTTGAGTGCGGCACCGTCGAGCAGGCTGAACGATCCATCGTCTACTTGCGGGCTCTTATCTAGATCCGTTCGAACTGCGGCTTTCCTTTTCTGAGTTCCTTGGGCCTCCCCAGTCTTGGCAATTCGGCCCTCTCGGAAGCAAAGTCGATCGGTGGGGCTGCGTTGGATTTGTTCTCGTCAGGCGACAACACCGGTGGCACCCAAGAAGGTGTTGTCGAATCCCGCAATCGCATCCATCACGCAGGCCCGCGCTAGAAGTTCCGAGAATACAATCGGCCGTCAAGGAATCCTCCCGCACGGGAATCACGCATAACGCAGATCACGATGAGCGGCAACACCAGGGCAGTCTTCGTAAGCTATGCTTCGCAGGACGCGGAGTCGGCAAAGAAGATCTGCGACGCGCTGCGGGCCGCGGAAGTCGAGGTGTGGTTCGATCAAAGCGCACTTGTTGGCGGCGATGCGTGGGACCAAAAGATCCGCAGTCAGATCAGGGAGTGTTCGCTGTTCGTGCCGGTGATCTCCGCGGCGACACAGGCTCGGCGTGAAGGTTATTTTCGGATCGAGTGGAAACTGGCCGCCCAACGCACGCAGGCGTTTGCCGACGGCACGCCATTCCTGCTCCCCGTTGTGATCGATGCGACGCGCGACGTCGAGGCGCTCGTACCGGATGAATTCCGCGCGGTGCAATGGACGCGGTTAATGAGCGGCGAGGCGAGCGCGGCGTTCGTGGCGCGCGTGAAGAAGCTGCTTGGAGCCGAGACGGAAGCAATAGGCACGGTTCCTGGCGACCAGAGGCAGGGAGCAAGTTCGGCATCGTTTCGACCGACTGCGAGCGGCCCCGCTGCGGATCTCAAATCCGTCGCGGTACTCGCGTTTACGAACCTCAGCGGGGACCGAGACAACGAGTATTTCTCCGACGGGATCAGCGAGGAACTGCTCAACGTGCTAGCGAAGATCCCCCGCCTGAAGGTTTCGGCGCGCACGTCGGCGTTTCACTTCAAGGGAAAGGACACACCGATTCCGGAGATTGCGCGCCAACTTGGCGTGGCGTATGTGGTCGAAGGCAGTGTGCGCAAATCCGGCGACCGGGTTCGGATCACCGCGCAATTGATCGAGGCTGCAGACGGCTTTCACGTCTGGTCCGACTCCTTCACGCGGGACTTGAAGGACATCTTCGCCGTGCAGGACGAGATTGCGGGACTCATTGCGCAGAATTTGAAACTCAAGCTCGAGACCGCGCTCGCGGCGCGCATCGTCAACCCCGAAGCTTACCAGTTGTTCCTGCAGGGCCGCGCGATCTTCAACCGAGAGATTCCAGGCGAATATGCCAAGGCGATCGAGTGCTACAAGGCGTCCCTCGCCATCGACGGCAATTCCGCGCTCACGTGGGCGTGCCTCGGAACTACCTACGCGATGTCCTCAGCCTTGGGCGTGTTGGCGGTCGAGTCCGGCTTTGAAGTGGCCCGCGATGCCGCCAACCGCGCCATCGCCCTGGATGCAGGGCTGACGACCGGTTATGCGACCTTGGGGGTGGTGCAATTCGCGTATGATTGGGACTGGACGGGAGCGAAGCAGTCGTTGGAGCGAGCCGCGGCGCTGGCGCCCGGCGACGCGGGAACGATGAGTTTCCAGTCCAATCTGGCCCAGGCAGTCGGGCAGACGGAGCGGGCTCTGCAGCTAGGCCGCCGTGCGCTGGAACTCGATCCGCTGAACACGCTGTCCGGATATATCTTTGGCAAGGCGCTCTTTCAGGCCGGTCTTTTTACGGAGTTGGAGAGACAAGGTGAGCATATGGTCACGCTGAATCCCGGGGGGATTTATGGTCACGTCTTCCTTACCTACGCGCGTTTGTTGCAGGCCAAGATTGACGCCGCCGCCCAGGCAGCCGAGCGGGTGCCACAGGGCTTCTACCATCTCGTTTGCCAGGCTCATGTGCGCCACGCGCTGGGCCGGGCAGCCGAGTCAGAGGCCGCGCTCGGTGAGCTTGAGACCAAGCATAGCGCCGAAGGCGCCTATCAGATCGCCGAAGTCCACGCTGGGCGCGGCGAAGTGGACCAGGCCTTCGAGTGGCTGGAGATCAGCTATCGCCAGCGCGACCCCGGGATGACGTGGCTAAAGAACGACGCGTTTCTGAAAAACCTGCGCACCGATGCCCGCTGGCCGGCACTTCTGCGCAAGATGAGACTCGCGGGCGACCAGCTGACATGAGCGACGCGACCACGGCATCTGGCTCACCGCCGGTGGGCGCGGGACGCGACGACCGGGCCATTGCCGGCCCAGGAGGACGCGTGGGCCGGCCGGTCGCGTCACCCAGCGGAGGCGCGGCATTCTCGTTCTTCCATTTCTCGTTGGCACTCGGCGTGCAGCTCGTCCGCCCATGCCGTCGTGCGCCGCCATCCACTGCACGAGGTCGGAACGGCCGTGTTTCCAAAGCAATGCCGCAATTTGTTTGTCCCGCTTGAGATGAGTGGCGGAGAGGTCCATGGGCACCCGGGGGAGTGAAGGCCGATTGCGCGTGCGCGTGTTGGAAGGAAAGGACGGCAATCAGAACGAATCGGTCGCCAAAGCGGTGTGGGGCGTTGCCCGGATATCGCTGCAGGGAACGTGACCGAGAGGCGGGCTCGCCACCGCCGCCCGACAGATGCGGTCACGGCTTGGTGAGGGAGGGGAGAAGGCCGGTCCTGCTCGGCGGCTCCAATGCGCTTTCCGGGGACTTTACGGGAATCTTCGGCGACCACTTGAGCCATTCCTTGTCGGGCTCCGATGCTAGACTGAACTGAGCGCCGTCGGGGGCGGCGGGCGCGAGGGGGCCGGCGTCAGGGGTGGCGAATGCCACGCCGCCGGTGACCAGCGATTCGAGCGAGGTATCCTTCAGCTCGGCCCCGAACAAGCTTACCTTGAAGGAGAAGCCCCCGGTGTTCCAGAACCTTGAATTGGTTCGCACGAGATCGGCATAGGGAGCCTCAAGGTGCACGCGGACGAGCACCGCAGTTGAGTCCTCGGAGAGCCGGCTGGTCTCCACCGCGCCCACCTTCAGTTCGCGATAGAAGACGGGCGCGCCGGATGTGAGCGAGCCGAGCTTGTCGCACTGCAGGATGAAGGACCGGCCCTGGTCGGTGACAATTGGAGGCGGCGTCGTGTCAAGGCCCCTGAACTGCTTCGCGGGTGGCCCGCTGCCGGGCAGTACGTTCAGGTGCACCCCCCTGACGAGAGTGTCGAGTCCGTGCACGCCGGAGAAGCCGATCTCCGGGCGCACGATCCAGAACTGCCCGCCGGCGCGGGCGAGCGCCGCCGCATTCCTATCGAGGCGCAGTCGCAGGGTGACGCCGTCCAGTCCCGGCTTCAGCTCGACCTTCTCGACCTTGCCTGCTGAAACCCCCTTGTACTCGAGCGTGGTCTTTCCGGCCTCGACGTCCGACCCATCGGCAAAATCGATCGTTATCTCGGGGCCGCGGTGGGACAACTCGCGATAACCCATCCATCCGCCCACCGCCAGCGCTATCAGGGGAACGACCCAGATGAGCGGCAGGGTCGGCGCACGGGAGACTTCTGGAGCGGGGAGGGAGTTCACAGTCGGGATGTGTTGGGGGAGGCCTTCGCGGGCGCGGGCCAGAGAACGCGGGGGTCGAACGCCTGTGTGGCAAGCACGGTGAGCACCACGGCGGCCGCGAATGCGACAATTCCGCTGCGGGCCTGCACGGACGAGAATTCGCCGAATTGCACCAGTCCCGTGAGGAAGGCCGCGAGGAAGACGTCGAGCATCGACCAGCGCCCCACAAAATCGACGACGGCAAAGGTCCGCGTCAGCCGGCGCGAATCGCGGGGGCCGCCCTGGCGCACGCAAAGCAGCAGCCAGCCGAGGCCCGCGAGCTTGAGCAAAGGAATGCAGATGCTGGCAGTAAACACGATAGTCGCGATCACCCACAGGCCTTGGCGCCACAACTCGACGGTCCCGGAAAAGATCGTGTCGCTTCGGCTGTAGCCGGAAGTCTCGGTGTTCAATACGGGAAGCAGGTTGGCGGGCACGAGCATCACGGCGGCGGCCACAGCCAGCGCGGCGGCGGTGGAATTGCTCCTAAGCCTGGCTGGTGAAAAACGAAGGTTCATGGCGCTGCATCAGTCCCGCAGGGAACGGGGGATGGGTCACACAATTCGAAGTCGAAGCTGCGCTGCGCGAGGACGAGGCACACGGCCATCGCGCAATAGCACCAGAAACCGGGTCCGACCGTGAGATCGACAAGGTCTCCAAGCTTCATCAGGGCAACAAGCACCGCCAGCACCTGCACCTCGGGAAACGCCCAATGCTCCAGGAGGTGGACGGTGCGAGACAGAGACGGGATGTCGACCGCGTGCCATTTCAAGCGCGCCGGAACGTGCAGGAGCGCGATAGCGCCAAGGAGGGCCACCGGCAGGAGCGCGCCGCAGAGGAAGACAAGAACGGCCAGCGCGCGCATGCCGTTGTCCCACAGGGCGCCCACGCCCGTGAACAGACGGCAGACCCGCTCGTCGCCCAGCTTGCCCGCAATCACGAACGGCAAGAGGGCTGCCGGGAGCGCGAGAATCAGGCCCGTGATCGAGAAGACGAGCGCAGCTTCCGGCCCGAATCGCCCTTCCGTGGCCATCACTGTTCCGCAGCGCGCGCACAGCGCCCTTTCCCCTGGCGCGAGGCGGATCAGCCGATGTTTGTGGCCGCACAAACGGCATGTCAGGTTCACATCCTTGGCCATGGTGGGATCGATTTGTAACGGGTTATGAACCTTGGACCGCTGCGGCGGTATTCGGTGTTACCCCCGGGGCTGTCCGGTGCCGCCTTAGGTGCCGGATCCGCGGCCACCGTTGGCTCACAATCCCACGGACTGCATCCGACTTTTGGCTCGCCGCGGTTGCTTGGCTTCGAAAGCAAGGAGGCCATGAAGATCGTTCATGCAATCTTGCTTGCGAATCAACAACTTAGGGTTTCACGAGTTTGCCGTTAGAGGGGATAAAATGTGGCAATTTTGTGGCAGCGTTCAAGAGAGCCGCAGTTTCCCGTGGCAGTCCGTGGCAATTCGCTGGAGAAGAAAGGTTGCGGCCTGGTGGTTTTGACGGAGGGCTTCTACGAGCTAGAATTGCCCTGCTTGCCTGAAGCTGTAGAGCTCGAGTCCCAAGGAGTCCTCCGTCGGATTGTCGATCGCCACTTGATTGAGGTGCGGAATCCCCAAAATGTATCTCGCCTCCTTGACCTGGCGATTAGGGCACTACGTAAATTTCTGCCAAGGCAACTCCAGTTATATTGTTTACCCCCGAAATCTGCATCGTGTAGGCCCCCGGCGTCAGGTTGACGACCTGTGCGCAATCGGCGCTGCCCGACGGCAACGGAAAGGCGCCGACAGCGCTTGCGATGCTCGCGATCTGGGACGGGCTGGCACTGTTGCCCCAGCCTGTGTTGGACGCGACCATCGTCTGCCCGCTGAGGACGCTGAGGCTAGGTTGGGCTAGGGCACCCGCGACTCCGAACCCAGTGAGGCTTGGCCCGTCGCCCCGCACGAGCAGCTCTTCGAAGCCGCTCCCCGAGATCACGAAGCCGGCAATCATGATGTTGCCGCCCGTGCCGACCTGCGCGCGGGTGGAGATGTTGACGAGCCGTGTGCCGCTCGACGCCACCTCGTAGACCTCGGCCAGCGCGACTCCCGTTGTGTTGCCCACGCCCGAGATCTCGACCGTGTAGGCACCCGGCGGAAGGCTGACCATCAGGGCGCAGTCGGCGCTGCCGGAAGCGAAGGGGAAGGCGCCCACCTGCGCGGAGACGCTGGCGATCTGGGACGGGTTTGCATTCGTGCCCCAGCCCGTGTTGGAGGCGATGACCGTCTGCCCGCTTAAGACGGTGAGAATGGGCTGGGCCAGGACGCCCGCCACGCCAAATTGGGCCAGGCTCGGCCCGTCGCCGCGGATGAGGAGGGTCTCGGTGCCGCTGCCGCCGATGACAAAGCCGGGGATCAGGATATTCCCTCCGGTCCCGACCTGCGCGCGGGTTGAGATGTTGATCAGCCGAATGCTCGACGGTCCCAAGTTCACGTACAGGTTGGCCGCTTCGCTCGTCACCGAGCCGTCGGCGTCGGTGAGGGTCACCGTGTACGGGCCCGCGTTGGACGCCTGGGCGTTGGTGACGGTGTACGAGGAGCCGGTTGCGCCCGGGATGGCCGAGCCGTTGAAATTCCACTGGTAGGAAACCGTGGAGGAACCGGAGGCCGCGACCGAGAACGTCGCGCTTCCGCCCACGGCGACGTATTGATCGGCGGGCTGCGTCTCAACCTGCGGAGCTCCGGAGAAACTGCCTTTCCGGATCGTATTGTTTGACGAGTCTGCGACATAGACGTTTCCGCTCCCATCAACCACGACGCCGCTGGGAACATTGAACCGTGCGGCGGCTCCCGCCCCGTCGGTGTTGCCGGCTGCCCCCACGGTGCCCGCCAGGGTGGTCACGACCCCGGCCGGCGTAATCTTGCGAATCGTGTCGTTTGACGTGTCCGCCACATAGACATTGCCATTCCCATCGACCGCGATGCCGGAGGGATTATTGAACCCCGCAGCGTTTCCCGTCCCGTCCACGCTGCCTGGATTAGCCGAAATGCTGGTGCCCTGGACAATCGGTGGGAGGCCCGCCAGGGTGGTCACGACTCCGGCCGGCGTCACCTTGCGAATGAGTTCGTTTCCGGAGTCCGCCACATACACGTTGCCGTTTCCATCGACAGCGATGCCTTCGGGTTCGAAAAATGCCGCGGCGCCCCCCGTCCCATCGTTGAAATTTTGAACCCCTGCAGTGCCCGCCAGGGTGGTCACCACGCCGGCCGGCGTGACCTTGCGAATCGTGCAGTTGGTGCGATCCGAGACGTAAACGTTGCCGCTCCCATCCACCGCGATGCCGAACGGTTGGTTGAAACGCGCGCTGACTCCCGTCCCGTCGGTGCTGCCGGCTGCCCCTGCGGTGCCCGCCAGGGTGGTTACGACCCCGGCCGGTGTCAGCTTGCGAATAGTATTATTTACGGAGTCCGCGACATAGACGTTTCCGCTCCCGTCAACCGCGACGCCGCTGGGAGTATTGAACCTTGCGGCGGTTCCCGTCCCGTCGGTGCTGCCGGCTGCCCCTGCGGTGCCCGCCAGGGTGGTCACGACCCCGGCCGGCGTCACCTTGCGAATGGTGCCGTTTCCGGTGTCCGCCACATACAGGTTGCCGCTCGCATCAACTGCCGCGCCTTCGGGATATAAGAACCTTGCGGCGGCCCCCGTCCCATCGGTGCTGCCGGAAGCCCCTGCAGCACCCGCTAGGGTAGTGAAGGTGTAGGGCGTCGCGTAGTCGCTCTGGGCGTGGGCAGGGGCGGTGAGACGCGCGATGGCGGCAACCGCCAGGAATGAATAGGTGGCTTTCTTCATGGCCTTTTCCCCTTTTCGATCAGTTTCATGGTTCTTGGTTGGATTCGGGATACCCGTTTCAACGGTTTACGCCCGTGGTGGCCCCAATCTTTCAAGAAATAGCGCCTATTTGCTTGCGGCCGGCAGCTTTGTTGAAAAATCCAGCTGCCCGGCGCTGTATAGGTAGTATGAGTGACAATGACCCGGGGTTGGGCTCCACCCTGCGCACGCGTCCGACCCTGCTTTTTCGCATCCGCGAAAGCGAGGATAGCGCCGGCTGGGAGGAATTCCACCGGCTCTACTGGCGGCTCATCTATGGGCGCGCCGTGAGGGCCGGCCTTTCACACGTCGACGCGGAGGAGGTGGCGCAGGATGTCTTCAAGCGCGTGGCGGAGACCATCCGCGAGTTCGACTACGACGCCAACCGGGGCTCCTTTCGCGGCTGGCTGATGAAGCTGACCCAATGGCGGATCGCCGACAAATTCGCCGGGCGGCCGAGACCGGAGAGACAGCTGCCGCTCCGCCAGGATGAACCCTCGGACCGAACGTCGACCGCCGAACGCATTCCCTCACCGACGGCGGAGGAGGACGAATGGGACCTGGAGTGGAAGCAGCTCATCCTGGCGGCGGCCGTCGACCGCCTCAAGCGCAAGGTGAAGGCGCGGCATTTTCAGGTGTTCGACTTCTATGTCCGCCAGGCATGGCCCGTGATGCGCGTCTCCCGCGAGCTCGGGATCAACCCGGCCTCGGTCTATCTGATCGCCCACCGGCTCACCCGGCAGCTCAAGGCCGAGGCGAAGAAGCTTCAGGAACAGATGGGCTGAGCGGGTCTTTTTGCGGAGTTTTTCGGCTGGCTTGGCGGCCCCTTAGGTGGCTCCATTCGCCCGATGTCGAGCCAACCGGCCACGGGTCGGTCCGCGCCCGTGTTTCTAAGCTACGCGCGCGAGGACGCGGACGCGTCGCTTCGCATCGCGCAGGCGATGCGGGCAGCCGGCATTGAGGTGTGGTCCGCCCACGACGAGCTTCGCGGCGGCGACGAGTGGAATCTGTCAATCCGGAGGCGGATCCGCGACTGCGCGCTGTTCGTCCCCGTGATCTCCGCCAACACCCAGGCACGCGCCGAGGGATTCTTCCGGCTCGAATGGCATCTCGCCGAGCAGCGGTCACTTACCATGGCCAAAGGCAGGCCGTTCATCGCGCCGGTGACCGTGGATGGCACCTCCGAGCGCGACGCGCTGGTGCCGCAGGCTTTTCTCTCGGCACAGTGGACGCGCGTGGCCGGCGCCGAGTCGTTTGCGGCCTTAGCCGAGCACGTGAAAAGCATGCTCAGCGCCAGGGCGTCGGCGCCGCCGTTCGAGCCAGCCGTCTCGGTGCCGCACGTCGCCGATTACGAATTGCTGCGGATCATCGGCCGCGGAAGCTACGGCGAGGTCTGGCTCGCGCGAGGGGTCACGGGGATCTTGCGCGCGGTCAAGATCGTCTGGCGGGACCGCTTTGCGGATTCGCAGCCCTTCGAGCGCGAATTCAAAGGGCTGAAGGAGTTTGCGGCAATGTCGCTGGACGAGCCGATCCAGCTCGCCCTTCTCCATGTGGGCCGCGACGAATCCGCCGGGTTTTTCTATTACGTGATGGAGCTGGCTGACGACGCGGACCGGGGCCGCGACATCGATCCCGCCCATTACGTGCCGCTCACGCTCAGCGAGCTCCGCGCGCGCCGCGGCCGGCTGCCGGCAAACGACTGCGTCGCGCTCGGCGTCGAGCTGGCCCGCGTGCTCGCCTGCCTGCACACGCGGGGTCTCGTCCACCGCGACATCAAACCCTCGAATGTCATCCTGGTTGGCGGCGTGCCGAAGCTCGTCGACATTGGCTTGGTGGCGGCAACCGCGGATGCGCGTACGTTTGTCGGCACGGAAGGCTTTGTCCCGCCCGAGGGCCCGGGTACGCCTGCGGCGGACGTCTTTGGACTCGGCAAGCTGCTCTACGAGCTTGCGACTGGGCTCGACCGCCAGGAATATCCCGAGTTGCCGCGCGAGGTGACCCAATCTTCCGAGAGACGGGGCATCCTGGAGCTGAACGAGATCATCCTGCGCGCTTGCGACCCCGCGCCCGAGAGGCGTTACCGAGACGCTTCTGCCATCCTTGCGGATCTTCTTGCGCTGCAATCGGGCAGCTCGGTGCGCCGGCGGCGAGTAACCGCCAGGGTTTGGCGCGACTTGGCCACGATGGCGGTCATTGCTGCGGCCGCCTGCGCGGCGCTGGCCCTATGGCAGCCTTGGCGCAGGGGCGGGAAGCAGGCGGCACCGGTACCAGCTGACCCAGTATCCGAGGCCCACCAGCTTGTGCAGCGCGCCGGAGCCGTTTGGGCGGACCTTACGGAACTGACAAACGAGAAGCTGGGTGCCGCCGAAGAACTTTACGCCCGTGCGATCGCGCTTAATCCCGCCGACGCCGAGGCATGGGCGAACGCAGCCCGCCTCGACGCCTGGATGGCCTACTTGTATTTCGACCGTTCCGAGGAGCGGAAACAAAAAGCGCAGCACGAAGCGGCCCGTGCCGTCTCCCTGGCGCCCAACTCGGTTGCCGCCCGCCATGCCCAAGCCTGTGTCTTTGCGTTTGCATACGGATCCGCCGCTATGAGGAGCGAGGCCGAGAAGACCTACCGCGCGCTGGCGCTCCAAAGCCCGGACGACGGGCCTTTGATCGAGGAGTTCGGCCTTGTACTCCGCGACAATGGCCGCTACGAGGAGGCCGCGGTCCTTTTTGAGAAAAACGGCTTTCTTCAGGAAGCCGGGTGGAACTATTACGTGGCAGGCAGATTCGATGACGCGAATAAGGTCGCGGATCGCCTGCTCTCAAGAAAACGCACATTCGGTGTCGTGCGTTTGAAGATGCAGATCGAGTTCAGGGGATTCGAAGACCTGGAGGCTGCCCAGGCAGCCTGCAGCCAACTCACTTCCGAGGAACTTTTCTCGGATGTAGGGGCAGCGATTTCCATTGAATT
>Ga0209415_10005523_pt1 | contig 22678 bp, 22 predicted proteins | sample PeaSoiSIISIP2007_FD_187696 | JGI IMG/M metagenome (GOLD analysis project Ga0209415, IMG submission 187696) | Peat soil microbial communities from Weissenstadt, Germany - SII-SIP-2007 (SPAdes) (version 2) | ecosystem: Environmental > Terrestrial > Soil > Wetlands > Peat | place: Germany... | reverse complement strand
GGCGGCCCTCGTCCAGGTGGCGGTCCTCTCGGTCATCTGGATCCCGCGGGCGTCGACCGAGTTCCTGCAGGTGACCCCGGCCGGGGCCCGCGTGCTGTCCTCGGTGCTGGCCCAGACCCCGGCCGGTGCCGAGGTGGTCTCCTCCAACGGCTTCGTCGGCCGCTTCGCCGGGCGCCGCTGGGTCTACACAGACTTCGGCCCGGCGCCGGGCGTGAAGGTGCGGGACGAGCCGGTGCCGGTCCACGCCCGCCAGCTCGAGCTCGTCCTCTCGGCCCGCCAGGGCATCTACCAGGGACCGCCGCCGGTCACGGCGGCCGCCATCGCGGAGCTCGAGCACCGCCGTGGCGTCCGGCTGCTGGCCCACGGCGCCGGCATCTACGCCTTCCTCTGGCGGACCCCGCCGGGCGCCCGCACCTTCCCCCTCTACGGTTTCCGCGGCACGGACTGAGGCTCGTCCCGCGGCGTCGCGGCCGGCCTCGGGGGCGCCGGCCCGCGCCGGCGAACCCGCGCCCGCCAGAAGATGCGCAGCGTGTCGACCAGGATCGACCGGACCGAGCGGAGCGACACCGTGCTGCCCGCCCGCTTCTCGATCCTGACCGGCAGCTCGACCACCCGGTCGAAGCCCGCCTGGTGCGCCCGCACGAAGAGCTCGAGGTCGAGGGCGTAGCGGTCCTCGGTGAGGCGCGGCAGCAGGACGGCCATGACCGGCCCCGAGACGAGCTTCACCCCGGTCTGGGTGTCGACGACGTCGAGATCGAACAGGAGGCGGACCAGGCGCTGGTAGCCGCGGGAGTAGAGCCGCCGCACCGCCGGGTACCGGGCCTCTGACTCGGGGTGCCGCTTGCTGCCCGAGATGAGGTCGGGATGCTCGGCCCGGGCCACCCGGACGAACTCGCCCAGGACCTCGGGGGGGATCTCGCCGTCCGCGTCGATGAACCCGACGTAGGCGCCACGGGCGCGGGCGAAGCCGACCCTCAACGCGTGGCCCTTGCCCCGGTTGTCGGGCAGGACCACCGCCTGGAGCCAGCCCGCCGGGTCCTCGGTGAGCGCCTCGGCGCTCCCGTCGGTCGAGCCGTCGGAGACGGCGATCACCTCGAAGGTGGCGCCGGCCGCCTCCAGCGCGGCGGCGGAGCGGGCCAGCGTGTCGCGCAGGACCGATGGGCCCGGATTGAAGAAGGGGACGACCAGGCTGACCTCTGGCCCGGCCGATCTGGCGGTGGGCTCGGACGGGTCGGTCACGGGATCCTCAGGCGTCATCGGCGGGCCGGTCGGCGCCCCGGACCAGCGGCGGGCGCCGACGGAAACGGCGGTACTCGCCCAGTCCCGGCCTAGGGAAAGACGAGGCTCGGCGCGCCGCCCATGGTCCCCGTCGGCATCGGCGGGAGGCTCGGCATGGCCAAGCCGCCGGCAAAGCCCGAGTCGATCTGCGGCGCCTGGTCCGGAGAACCGGCGGCGGTGCCGTCCGGGGTCGCGCCGTCGGTGGCGGTGCCGTCCGTCGTCGCGCCGTCGGTGGCGGCGGTCGGGGTCGTCGGGCCCGGCGTGGCGGCCGCGTCATCGGCGGCGGTGCCGAGGGTGGGGTCCAAGAACACGACGGTCAGCTGCGCCATGTTGGCGGGCTCGGTCACCTCGAGCTGGGCCACGAACTCGGTGGCGCCGCCGAGCAGCGGGGCGGCCGAGGGGCTCATCGAGGCGTCCGGGGCCACCTGGCCGCGGAAGATGTAACTGACGTCACCGGCGGTCCCGATCACCTCGACCAGCGTGCCGTTCAGCTGGAGCGGCGCCGCCGTGCCGATACCGGAGACCTGCGCGCTGAACCAGGCCCCTTGCGACGAGGCGCAGGCGTTGGTGGTGAGCGCCACGCTGATCGCGCCGGGGGCGGCCGACGAGAAAGAGCGCAGCGAGGCCCCGGTCGAGAACTGCACGGTCGGCCCGACGGTGGGCACGGAGACGGCCGGCGCGCTGGCCACCGACAGGGCGTTGGCCAGCCCGAGCCCGGCCGAGCCGGCCGACCGGGCCACCGTCGCCGGGACCGAGCACCCGCCGACCGGGAGACCGACCGGCACGCCGGCGGCGACCGGTCGGGTCACCCCGTCGTTCACCCACGGGAAGGAGCTGGCACTCGACGTCAACCCTGAACCTGAACTAGAGGTCGACGGCACCGAGAACGCCAGGGCCTGGCTCTGCTCCGACCCGGTGGCGGACGCCGAGCCGGGCGACAGCAGGGCGGCGGCCGGTGCGGTGTGCGGGGCCGGCGCCGACGGAGCGGCTTGCGGGCTCACCGCCGAGACGACGACGGCGCCGGCCGAGAGCGTCGCCACGGCGGCGGCCATGCCAAAGACGATCGTGGTGCCCCGCGGGGTGCCGGTCCACAGCGCGAGGGCGGACTGGCCGAGGGGCGAGCTCGTGACGCTCGACGCCAACCGGTCGAAGAGGCTCGGGGTGGCGCGACCGAAGGAACCAGAGCCGGCGGCCGACGCGTTCAGCCGGTGCCCCGCGCCGAGGACCCGGGCGACCGAGCGCTCCCGGCGACCCAGGTGGGCGGCCAGGCGGGCGCGCAGCGAACGCAGAACGGGGAGGGCGAGGGCGCCACCGGCCACCGACTCGATGCCGGCCAGGTTGCGGCGCAGCGTCGACTTGGCCCGGTGGACCTGCTGGCGGGCCAGCTCGACCGAGCTGTTCTCGGCCTCGGCCATGTCGGCGTAGGGGACGTCGTCGAGTTCGTGGCGGATGAACGCCCGGCGCAAGGCCGGCGACAGGTCGGCGATCGCCGCCGTGATGGACTCGACGATCTGGGGGTCGCTCACCTGCTCGGCCACGTCGGCGTGGTGCGGCAGCTCCCGGCCCGCACACTCGGCCAAGAGGCGGTCCTTGGAGGCGCGAGAGCGCTGGTCAGAGCACACATTGGAGAGGATCGTGGTCAGCCAGGCACCGACCTTGTACTCCCCGGTCATCCCGAAGCGCGGCAGCGCGCGCAGCGCACGGAGGAAGGTCTCTTGGACCGCGTCCTCGATCTCCCCGTGGGGGCCGAGCAGGCTGCGGGCCCGGGCGGTCAGCTCCCCGTAGTGGTTCTCGGCGATGATCGAGAAGGCGTCGGGGTCCCCCTGGAGGTGGAGGAGGACGAGCTGTCGATCCTGCTCGCTCTTCGAGAGCTCGAAGGGCCGATAGGGGATCGTCGAGATCGGCGGCGACTGCTCTTGGATGGTCAAGGTCGCGCTCGCTGGCATGCCTGCCAGTACTGGCCTGTGGGCCGATCGATCACTCGAACCGTTCCTCTCCTCCGCCTGCCCCGCCCAGGGCTCGAGAGAGAGACTCCGGGATCGCCCGGACGCCCCCGCTCAGGAAGGAACTGTACTGGCTCGGGTGGCCGAGTGGGGTATTTGTTGTCGGGCGCGCCGGAGGGCGCCGCGGTGCCCACGAAAGGTGGGGTCCCGTGACCGGGCGGCGGCGCGTTGGCGGCCGTCGACCGCGGGTGCTACTTGCCGCCGTCCTGGCTGGCGATGCGTCCGCTCAGCGGGCCCTTCGCCAGGGCCCGGGCCGCCGCCAGGGCGTGGGAGTTGAGACCGGTCCAGCCGGCCGGCGAGACGTACCCGATGATCGGGTAGCCGGCGACCGTGGAGGTGGTCGGGTCGAAATAGCCCGACTCCCACACCGCGACGACGTCCCCCTGGGGGTCGACGACCGGGCCCGAGTTGCCGGCCACCACGTCGATCAGGCCCTGGCTCACGCCGACCACGAGGCCCACGTGCACCCCGTACGAGCTGGCCAGGTCGCCCCAGATGACGGCGTCGCCGGCCTGGGGGTTGTTGTCGTTGCCCTGCTGCCAGGCGCCCGAGTGCGACTGGCCCCAGCCGATGAAGGTGAACGACCACCCGTTGATCCCGCTGGTCGGGATGCCGGCCGCCGTCCAGACCCAATCTGCGAAGTCCGAGCACCACTCCTCGGAAGCCGTCCCCGGCGCGCAGCCCGTCGTGGTGCCCCGACCGAAGTAGGCGGTGTAGGGGTTGCAGTTGCTGCCCTGGGGGGTCTCGACCACGGCCGCGTTGTACTGGTCGGCCCCCTCGGCCAGGGCGACGATCTGCCGGATCGCCTTGGCGGGCGGGGGTCCGGCCGCGTACACGTGCACCGTCGTGCCGTAGACGACCGGGTCGGGGTCACCCCCCGCCATGAGGCCGCCCGAGTACTTGGACTGGTCGTAGGAGTTCCAGAGGCGACCGCCCGCCCCGTCGTTGATGAACGCGGTGAGGTCGCTCGTGGTCGACTGCGCGTAGACCTGGACCTCGCTCGTCCCGTAGAGGATCGCGCTCGGGTCCCCCACCATGGCCGGGCCCCCCGAGGCCTTCGTCAGGTCGTAGGAGTTCCAGAGGCGGCCGTGCTGCCCATCGTTCACGAATTCGGTCAGGTCACCGCCGGCGCTCCGGGCGTAGACGTGCACCGTCGTGCCGTAGACGACCGCGCTCGGCCGGCCGCCGGTAGTCGCTCCGGCTGCCCCGGTGGTCAGGTTGTAGGCGTTCCAGCCCCGGCCGGCGGCCCCGTCGTTCACGTATTCGATCAGGTCGGCGTTGGTCGCGGTGCCGTAGACGTGGATCGCCCCGCTGCCGTAGAGCACGGCGAACGGGTCGGCGGCCAGCGTCGGGGCGGCGGCGACCTGGGTCAGATCGGTCGAGGTCCAGGCGTGACCGCCCGGCGTTCCGCTGAACTCGATCAGGTGGCCCGCGGCCGAGCTGGCGAAGACGTCGAGCGAGGTGCCGACGACGAGGGGGGACGGGTCACCCGCCACCTGCGCGCCGAAGGTCGCCTTGGAGAGGTCGGTGAAGCTCCACGACGGGCTGCCCGGGGTGCCGCTGAACTGGACGAGGTCTCCCCCGGCCGCCTCGGCGAAGACGGCGAACGAGGTCGGGGTGAGGAGCAGGGCCGAGGGGTCGCCCACGATGGCGGGGCCAGCGGAAAGCCCCGAGACGTCGTAGGCGTTCCAGAGCTGTCCGTGGGCGCTGTCGTTGGCGAATTCGGTGAGGTCGCCGTTGGCGCCTCGGGCGAAGACGTAGACGCTCGCGCCGTTGAGCACGGCGCTCGGCCGCCCGGTGATGCTCGGCCCAACGGCGTTGACCGTCTGGTCGTAGGCGTTCCAGAGCCGGCCGCCGGCGTCGTCGTTCACGAACTCCTGCAGCGGCATCACGGTCTGGACGCCGGTCGCCGCGTCGGCGAGCGTCGGGGAGCCGGGGCCCGCGGCGACGAGGAACGGGACGAGCAAGGCTGGGGCAAGCACCGCCAGGGCCCCCCGTACCACCACTGAAAGTGGTGAGCGGGGGGCCGTGCTCGAGGCAGCCGATGGTCGCCAAAGATGCATCGTTCACCAGGGAAAATAGAGGACCGGACACTGGGCCCGGCTGCGAGGTCACCCCCGACAAGCACGAACCGTGGTCAAACGGTAGCAGACAGCCACCGATTGTGGCGGACGGTTCCCGCATCTAGGCAGGTGAGACCACTCTCAGCGGTCTGTGGCCACGCCGGCTCGAGCCACACCCCCGGCGTCCCACCGCCGGCCGGCCAGTGGACGACCCGAGAAGGGGGCTGGACGGTGCCGAGCCACGCCCTCGCGGCGTCCGGCGAGCCAGGCCGTCGGACCGAAGCGCCGGTCCCAGGGCGCCTAGGGAATCGTGATCACCTGGGCGCCGAAGGACAACCCACCACCGAACCCGAGCAGTAACGCGGCGTCGCCGGAGTGGACCAGCCCGTCCGTGAGGGCGCGGTCGAGGGCGAGCGGGATGCTGGCCGACGAGGTGTTCCCGGAGTCGACGATGTCCTCGGCGACGACGACCGACTCGGGCAGGTCGAGTGCCCGCACGATGGCCTGGGTGATCCGGAGATTGGCCTGATGCGGGATGAAGATCTGCACGTCCTTCAAGGTCAGGCCGACGGCTTCCACCGCGGCCAGCGCGACCTTGGGCATCTCCTCGACCGCCCAGCGGAAGACTCGGCGGCCCTGCATGCTGACCGACGGCGCCCCCACGCCGGGGTCCTGTCGGTACTCGGCCCAGGTGGGCGCGAGGACGAGCGCGTCCCCCTTGGTTCCCTGCGTGCCCCAGACGACCGGCCCGATCCCCTCGACCGAGCCGGCCCCCACCACGAAGGCGCCAGCGCCGTCGGCGAACAAGAACGCGGTGCCGCGGTCGGTGGGATCCAGCATGTCGGTCAGGCGTTCGGCCCCGATGACGAGCACCGTGCCGACGGTGCCGGCCCCGATCAGGTCGCGGGCCAGGCCGAGCGAGTAACAGAACCCGGCGCAGGTGGCGTTCAGGTCGAAGGCCGGCACCTCGAGGCCGAGCGCGCCGGCCACCCGACTCGCCGTGGGCCAGAAGGGCTGCACCGAGGAGCACGACGCGAGGATGACCATGTCGAGGCTGGCGGCATCGAGGCCGCTGGCGGCGACGGCGGCGCGCCCGGCGGCCTCGGCCATCATCTCGAGGGTCTCGTCGGCCTCGGCCCACCGGCGGCGCTGAATGCCGGTGCGCTCTCGTATCCACTCGTCCGAGGACTCGACCGCCTCGCACAGCTCGTCGTTGGACACCGACCGCCGGGGCCGGTACACGCCGAGACCGAGAATGCGCGCCTTCGGTGCGTCCGTCGAGGTCACGTGCGTCCCCGGTGCGCCGTTCTACTGATGCCCGCGACGCGCCTGCCGTCTCCTGCTGCGGTCACGTCACCCATCCCGATGCTCGAGCCGTCGTTCGCAGGCTATCGGGCGGGCAGCTCCTGACCCGTTGGTCACGACTTGGCTGCGATGCCGAACCGCCCGGTGAGCGTGCCCTCGGCCAGCACGTGCCCGCGGGTGAGGAAGCGGAACTTGGCGTACGTGGTGGTGTGATCCACTCCGAGCGATTCGAGATCGAGGGCGTAGACGGTGAAGCGGTAGTGGTGGGGCTCGTCGCCGGCGGGCGGTGCCATTCCCCCGTACCGGCTCTCCCCCCAGTCGCTGAACCCGGCGATCCCACCCCCGTCCGCACCGGCGTTGAGTTCGGTCACCGAGGGCGCCAGGTCGAAGAGGACCCAGTGTGAGAAGCCGACCGTTGTCGGGGCGTCGGGGTCGTAGCAGGTGATCGCGTAGCTCCGGGTGCCCGACGGTCCGGCCTCCCACGACAGGTCGGGACTCGTGTTGGCTCCCCCGACCATCGAGTGCGCGGCCGAGATGGGGATGGTGTCACCATCCGCGAACAACGTGCTGCGAACGGTCAGTGAACGCTCCGCCATGGTGCTATTTCCTCCCGGTTGCTAGAGCTGCGCCAGCGGATCGAAACGTATCCGGCCGGTTCGCAGCCCGCCACCACTGGCGCGCGGCGGCCGTTCCCCCCGCGGCACGTTGAGGACTGGTATCTCACGGTGTACTTGAGGGTTAGCTTCGCCCTTGAACAGGGTCTTTGTGCCGTGCCGCCATGTTCCCGCGGAAGTGGGTGGCATCGGCGCACCGGTCGCAGGGGCAGTGTTCGCGTTCGCCGATCACCCTCGAACTCTTCCGCATCCGGATAGACATTCGTCTATCATGGAGGCGTGAGCACACGTCTCATGAGCAGCCCCACCGTCGCCGGCAGCCTCGTTCTCTACGCCCGGCTCAAGGCCCAACTCACTCAACGGGAGCTGGCGGACCGGTTGGGCATTGCCCAATCGGTAGTGGCGGCATACGAGGCCGGTCGTCGTCAGCCGACCCTCCCGACGCTGACACGCCTGCTGTCGGGAACCGGCTTCGACCTCCGGCTCGCGATCACGCCGCACGACGCCCACGACGAGGTTCTCGCGGCGCGCGAGCTGCGTCGTCCCCAAGAGGAACAAGACCGGTGGCGGGATCAGCAGACCAAGACCGTGAACGCGGCCCGGGAACGGCTCGAACGCCGACCATGACTCAGCACGGCGGGGACGAGGAGTTCGACGCAGCCGCCATCTTGGGCACTCTCAACCGGCACGGCGTTCGCTACTTCGTGATCGGCTCCCTGGCGGCACAACTGCAGGGTGCCCCCATTGCGCGAACCAGGGACATCGACATCACTCCCGCGAGTGACGCGGCAAACGTGACGAAGCTGTCCGCGGCTTTGGACGAACTCGATGCACGAGTCCGCTCCGCCGACGTTCCTCTTGGCCTTCCCTTTGACCATGACGGGCCATCGCTAGCTCGGGTGCTCGTCTGGAATCTGACGACACCACATGGCGAGTTCGACATCTCCTTCGTCCCGAGTGGGACCGAGGGGTACGAGCACCTAGCCCGCCGAGCTCACACGATCGAGGCCTACGGAGAACAGGTGCCGATTGCTGATCTCGATGACATCATCCGGTCCAAAGAAGCGGCCGGAAGCCCAAAGGACATCTTGCAGCTTCCCGTTCTCCTGCAGACCAGTGAACGTCGGAAGCGTCCCCGCGACGGGTGAACCCGGTGTCGATCCGCCCGCGATGACGCCGTTGGACAACGCCACCGCGGGAACCCAGCACAGGGGGGCCCTCGTTTGGCGTCTTCCCGGCGGAGCCCAGGCCTCAGACCAAGAGCGACCCGCCGCATCTATGATTTGTCGCCTCTCCGCCCACCGCAGTCCGACCGGATCACCATGACCATCCTGCGCAGCCCGTATCCCGACGTGGCCATCCCCGACGTCTCGCTCAGCGAGTTCGTCATGGACAAGGTGGCCGCGCGCGGCGACCACCCCACGCTGATCGACGGGGTGAGCGGCGCCGTGACGACGGCGGCCGAGCTGGCGGCCCGCGTCCACGCCGGGGTGGCGGGGCTGGGCGAGCTCGGGGTTGGTCCGGGCGACGTGGTGGCGCTCATGACGCCCAATCACCCGAGTTTCGTCGTGGCCTTCCACGCGACGATCGCCGCAGGTGCAGCCGTGACCCCGCTCAACCCCGTCCTCACCGAGGAGGAGATCGGGCGCCAGTTGGCCGACTGTCGCGCCAAGGTCGTCCTCGTCGACCACGCGAGCGTGGAAAAGGCGCGAAGCGCGGCGCGGCACACCGGCGTCGCACACGTTCACGTGATCGACACGGACTGGCCCGGGCCCGGGGCCACCGAAGAGCGCGACTGGGTGGCGCTCGACCCCGCCACGGCCGTCGCCGTCCTCCCCTACTCGAGCGGGACCACCGGGGCGCCCAAGGGGGTGCTGCTGACCCACCGGAACTTGGTGGCGAACCTGGCCCAGTTCGCGCCCATGTGGCCCTATGCCGAGGACGATGTCGTGTGTGCCGTCCTTCCCTTCTTCCACATCTACGGCATGACCGTGATCATGAACATGAGCCTCGCCTGCGGGTCGACGATCGTGACCCTCCCGCGCTTCTCACCTGTCACCTACCTCGAGGCCGTCGAGCGCTACCGGGTCACCCGACTGCACCTGGCGCCGCCGATGGTGCTCCAGCTCGTCAACTTGGAGGAGGCCGACCGCTTCGACACATCCTCGATCCGCTGGGCGGTGTCGGGGGCCGCCCCGCTCGACGTGGAACTGGCCCGGCGCTTCGAGGCTCGCTTCGGCGTGCGGGTCGTCCAGGGCTACGGGATGACCGAGGCGAGCCCGGGCACCCACCTCATCCCCGAGCAGGAGCCGGACCTGCCGGTCGGCTCGGTCGGCCGCCTCATGCCGATGACCGAGGCGCGCCTCGTGCCGGTCGGGGGCCCCCAGACGAGCGGCGAGCCCGACCGGGTCGAGCGTGCGGCCGACGGCGTGCTCGAAGGAGAGATCTGGGTGCGCGGACCCCAGGTCATGGCCGGCTACCTCGACAACCCCGACGCCACCGCGGACGCCCTCACCGGGGACGGTTGGCTGCGCACCGGCGACGTGGCCCAGGTGCGCGACGGCGTCTTCTTCATCGTCGACCGGGTGAAGGAGCTGATCAAGTACAAGGGCTACCAGGTGGCCCCCGCCGAGCTCGAGGCGCTCCTGCTCACCCACCCCGACGTCGTCGACGCGGCCGTGATCGGCGTGTTCGACGAGGCGGGCGGCGAGGCGCCGAAGGCCTTCGTGGTGTGCGTCCGCCCGATCGACCCCGACGCGCTCATGGAGTGGATCGCCGGGCGGGTCGCCCCTTACAAGCGGGTGCGCTCCGTGGAGTTCATCGACGCCATCCCGAAGTCCCCGTCCGGCAAGATCCTGCGCCGCGTGTTGACCGCTCGAGAGCCCGCCCGATGAGCGGGTCGATCGATCTCGACGCCATCGTGGCGATCGACGTGCACACCCACGTGCAGGCCTCGGTCGAAGGCTCGGGCGACGGCACCCAGCCCAACGAAACCTTCTACGAGTACTTCGGGGCCGACGTGGTCCAGCCGACGTTGCCCGACCTCGCCGCCTACTACCGGGAACGCAAGATGGCCTGCGTCGCCTTCATGATCGACTCGACCAGCACCCGGGGCCACGGACCCGCTGTCACCAACGACGAGATCGGACGCCTGGCGTCCGACTACCGCGACGTGGTGATCCCGTTCGCCTCGATCGACCCGCACACCGGCGCGGCCGGCGCGGCCGAGGTCCGGCGTCTGGTCGCGCGCTACGGGTTCCGCGGCTTCAAGTTCCACCCGAACGAGCAGGCGTTCTTCCCGAACGACCCCACCGTCTACCCGATCTACGAGGCGATGGCCGAGACCGGCCTACCCGTCGTCTTCCACACCGGCCACACCGGGGTGGGCGCCGGCCAACCCGGCGGCGGCGGCATCCGCCTCAAGTACTCCAACCCCATTTTCGTCGACGACGTGGCGGTCGACTTCCCCGAGATGCCGATCATCCTCGCCCACCCCTCGTTCCCCTGGCAGGACGAGGCGATCTCAGTGGCGCTGCACAAGCCCACCGTGCACATCGACCTTTCGGGCTGGTCCCCCAAGTACTTCCCGGCGAACCTCATCCAGTACGCGAACACCCTCCTGCGCACCAAGGTGCTCTTCGGCTCGGACTACCCGGTCATCACCCCAGATCGCTGGCTGGCCGACTTCGAGAAGCTCGACATCAAAGACGAGGTGCGCCCCCTCATCTTGAAGGAGAACGCGGCGCGCCTGTTGGGCCTCCGCTGAGGATCTGGGCGCCGCCCCTACGGCCCCGCTGGCGCCAGCGGCGGTGACAGCACCCATTGGCTACGACCGCCGGGGCTCCGCCGCCGAGCGCGGTGCCAGCAGCCCGACATCGCGGACGAACCGGTCCAGCGCGCGCACCCAGCTCTCCCAATAGGGACGTTCGGTGTCCTCCCCCAGCGCCGCGATGAGGTGCCGGCGAAAGTCGTCCCATCCTCGGCCGCTCCGCTCGACCACCAGCACCGCCATGGCGAGCGCCCGCCCCTGCCACGGCTCGTCGAAGGCGATCGAGCCGTTGGCACGCGGCACGGTCTCTTCCGCCAGTCCCGCTTCGAGCACCTCGCGCGGGCTCACAGCCGGGCCACCCCGATCATCGAGTCCCTGGTGACCAGCGCGGCGAGGTCCTCCTCTGTGTGTCCGTCCGTCCCCTCGGGCCGCTCGGGCAGGACCAGGTAGCGCACCTCGGCCGAGGAGTCCCACACCCTGATCTCGACGTCGGCCGGCACGTGACAGCCCATCTCGGCCAGCACGACCCGGGGCTCGCGCACCATGCGGGCCCGGTAGGGCGGGCTCTTGTACCAGTTCGGGGGGAGCCCGAGCACGGGCCACGGGTAGCACGAGCACAGCGTGCAGACCACGGCGTTGTGGATCTGGGGGGTGTTCTCCAGTACCACCATGTGGTTGCCCTCGGGACCGCCGAAGCCGAGCTCGGCGATGGCGGCCGTCCCATCTTTCAGCAACCGCGCCCGGTAGTCCGGGTCGCTCCAGGCGCGGGCGACCACCTTGGCGCCGTTCATGGGACCGATCCGGTGCTCGTAGTGCTCGATGACCGCGTCTATGGCCGCGGGGTCGAGCACCCCCTTCTCGATGAGGAGGGCCTCCAAGGCTTCGACCCGTTCCTCGACCGGCGTCGTCGGCGAATGGTGACGATGTGGTTGGGAGCTTTCAGCCATCGGGCGCCTCCAGGTAGCTCTCCCAGAGATCCACGTGCACCGGATCCCCGGCCTCGCCCCACAGCTCGGTCGCCTCGAAGCGCACCGAGTAGGTGGGCTCTGTCCGGCGCCCGGTGCAGTGGTACTCGACGTCGGGGACGGAGAAGACCCCGTCGAGCCGCACGACGGTCCCGCGCTTGCCCTGCACGTAGCGGGGGGCGCGGGTGTGGCCGAGCGGGTGCCACTCCCTGACCCGGACGGCGGAGCCGAGGCCGTGGCGGTGCCGTGCGGAGGAGGTCCCCGGCTCGGCCAGCACCGGCGCCCGGATCGGGCGGGCCAGCGCAAAGGTGCGGCCCAACCGCTGATCAAGCTCGGCCTCGCTCAGCACGCCCGCCTCCACCGCACCCGTGGCAGTGGCGGTAAGCCAGTGCTCGTAATAGGGGGAGGAGAGATACCAAGCCGGGTCCATGCGTTCGATCGCGTGGCGGAACCGGCCGGCGAGGAGGCCGCCCATCATGGCGGCCATCGTCAACCGAAAGGCCCGACGCTCCCAGTCCGCGTGAAAGGTGGGCTCGTCGCGTTCGACCTCGACGGCTCCGAAGCCCTGGACTCCCCCGAGGTCGTGTATCCCGTCCACGGCTTGATCTCAGCACACTCCACGTGCCGGAGCAGCCGGATGGCTACGCCGGTGCCGGTTCGTCGCGGCGAACGGTGGCGGGCGAGAAGGCAGGCACGCAGACCGACACGTAGCGGGCACCGCCCTCGGCCGGGGTCGAGTAGCGGACCCACTCGCCCGGCTTGACATGCATCGCCTGACCGTTGGTGACCGAGAGAGTCGCGGCTTCGGTCTCGACCGTGAGCTCACCCGACAGCACGACCGTGCACTCATCGAACCCCGGCCGCTGGCCGTACTCCAACCACCCCGTCGGGCTCTCCATGACGGCGATCGAAACACGGGGGCTGTCCGTCGAAACTCGTCCGACGCACTCGGCGATCTGCTTGGGGGGCGTGCCCGGCGACGGGATGGGCACCGGTGCGGCAACCAGGTCAGCTCTGTCTCCATTCCCTCTAAAGGTGGTTCAGCCGCGCGGCGCGTAGGTGCGCAGACCGGCCAGCCGAGCCGCGGCGCTCTGTCGCTCGTCGTAGCTGACGAAGCCGTCATGTGGGAAGACGTCGATGGCGGTAGCCACATGGATGGCATCAAGTGCGCGCAGCGTGGGTTCGGCCAGCGTCCCTGCGGCGAGGAGCACTGAGCGATCGAGCGGTCGCAGGCCGACGGCGTCTAGTAGCTCTTCGGTTCGATCGGTCAGAGCAGCCAAGGGAAGCGCAGGGTTCTGCGCGCCCGCGCGCCTGATCGCCCGCAGCAATTCCGTGACGAGTAGTTCGCTAGAGACAACGTCGGCGTCCGCCAGAAAGGCTTGCAGCGCGGCGCTCTCGGGCTCGCGCAGAATCAGCTTTACGAGCGCAGAGGCATCGGCATAGAAGAGCGCCACATCAGCGCTCGCCGCGGATCTCGTCGAGCGCTCGGCTCAACGCTGCTGGGTCACCGACGAACTCGACCGGCTCCGGGAGTCCACGCCGAGCTGGCCGGTTAACTCGTCCCTCGGCTACCAGGCGGTCCAAGGCGGCTCCGGTGGTCGGCGGCGGCCCCAGCTCGGCGACGGGCCGGTTGTGATCGGTGACGACCAATCGCTCTCCTCGGGAGACTCGCTGCAGGAACTTGCTCAGGTTCTGGCGCAGTTCGGCGACTCCAACCGTTTCTGACATGTACATAATAGTAGCAGAACTGTGCCTCACGCAGCTGGATCGAGCGGAATCCGACCCCGGCGACTCAGCCGTCGAGCCTCAGCACCACGGCCCCGGGGTTCAGGTGGTCGATCGGGAAGCCGGCCTGCCGGGCGAGTTCAGCCGCGCCGCCAGCTCGAGCGGTGGCGGGTCCGCGGCCTGCAGGTCGTCAGCCAGCGGGCCGCCCCAGGTGTCGGCCGAAGAAGGCCTCGACCGCGTCGCGCTCGAACGGCGGCATCTCGATGTGCCCGCCGGGGTTGATGTGCATCGTCTTCTCGGCGGAGCCGAACGCGTCGTAGAGGGCCAGGCCCTGCTCGCGCTCCATGAGCTCGTCGTCCCACTGGAAAAGGAAGAGGACCGGGATGGTCACCTTCCGGGCCGCCTCGGCCAGGCGCTCGGAGCCGACGCGGGGGCCGACGCCCATCAGCCCGAACACGGCGGCCGCGATGCGCGACTCGCTCGCCACGAAGGGTAGGCCGATGCCGGTGCCCATGGAGACGCCCCAGTAGCCGAAGGGGCCGTTGATCCCCACGGACTTCTCGACGGCGTCGAGCGTCGCCTTCCACTCGCCGACCGCCCCGGCGTTGCGCTTGGCCGCCGCTTCCATCTGCTCGGGCGACATCGCGGCCACCCGGGCGCGCAACTGGTTCGGTAGCACGCGCTCCTCGGCCCCCTCACGACGCTCCCCATGACCCGGGGCGTCGATGGCCACCGACGCGTAGTCGAGGTGGCGGACCAGGCGGCGAGCGAGCGACAGCACGCCGGGCGTGCGCTTGTGCTGGGTGCCACCGTGGCCGATGAGGACGGTGGCGCGCACGGGGCGATCGGCCGGCGTCCAGACGATGCCCGGCACCGCCTCCTCGCCGACCTCCAGGGTGAACGCCCGCTCGGTGACCCCCTGCTCGGTGACTTCGCTCTGCCAGTCCATGGTCCCGCCTCTCAGTGCCGCGCGCCTCAATCTGGTTCGCAAACAGTCAAGCCCGTTGACACTGGTGGAGCCAACCAGAGGGCGCTGCAACGACCCCTTCCTATGGGAGGAGCAACCGGATGGATGGGAGGAAGTGGCCCAGACCCCGCGTCTCCCGACTCGGGTCCTTCGCCCAGTCGTCGCAGCGCCGCAGGACAACGGCGTCGCCCGCCCACGGGACGGCCCGGAAAGCCCGGATCTCCTGGTCCTCCATCGGACCTCCCTGGGACCGAAGCGAGCGTACCGAGGCGACCGAGAGGGAGGCGTGGTAGTCGGGCTCCACGCCGCACAGATATCGCTTCGCCTCGACATGCAAGCGAATCGGCTCGGTGACCGCGGGTCCGAACCAGCGGGCCAGCCAGCGCGACCCGTCCGTTGCGTGGCCTGCGGGACGGTCCGGCCGCGTCGACCCGTCACCGGCCGATCCAACCACCACCAGTCCGGCCGTTGTCGGCTCGAGGAAGTGGCCGACGTCGTGGAGGAGCGCGGCCAAGACCAGCTCCGTGTCGCCCCCCAGCTCCTCGGCGCGGGTGGCCGCCTGCAGCATGTGCTGCGCCGCCGTCACCGGCTCACCCAGGTAGCTCGCCCGGGCCTGGTTGGCGAAGAGCGCTTCCAGTAGCCCAACCAGATCGGCTCCGTCGGAGCGGACGGTCACGGCCGGCTCCGCTGCTGCAGGACGCGAATGGCGCTCCCCAGGCCGTCGAGGTCGGCGTCGCACCCCTGGAGGTGCCGCCGGCCCCGAAGCTCCCGCTCGGCCGGGGGGACCGTCGGGTCCGCCGGACGAATCGCTCAGCTCTGTTTGGCGGCCGCGGCCACCCAGGCCTGGGAGGCGTCATCGGCGCCGGAGCGGCTCTCGGCGACCATGACCTCCCTGTCGAGCACCGTGACCTGGACCGCCGATCCGGGTTCGAGGTTCGCCGTGTCGTCGCTCGGACGGTCGACCTGCACCGCCAGCTCCCCCTCCAACAGCACCGTCACCCTGGTCGTCGAGCCGAGGAAGGTCTTGGTCATCACGATGCCGCGCCCGTCGGCCGCCGGCGCCAGCGTCAGGCCCTCGGGCCGAACGAGGACTTCGACGGCCGACCCGTCGGCGTGTCCGCCTCCGTTGCGGATCCCGACCACGCCACCCAGCACCTCGACCCCGCCCGGCACGATCTTTCCGGGCAGCCGGTTCATGATGCCGACGAACTCGGCCACGAACGGTGTCGCGGGCGAGGAGTACAGCACTGCGGGTGCGTCCACCTGCTCGAGGCGCCCCTGGCGCATCACGCAGACCCGGTTGGCCATCGACAGCGCTTCTTCCTGGTCGTGGGTGACGAAAAGAGTGGTGATGCGCAGCCTGGTCTGCAGGAGCTTGATCTGGTCACGCAACTGCAGCCGCACCTTGGCATCGAGCGCCGAGAGTGGCTCGTCGAGGAGGAGCACCCGGGGCTCGATGGCGAGTGCCCTCGCCAGCGCGACCCGCTGCTGCTGGCCGCCGGACATCTGATGTGGGTACTTCTCCTTCTCGGACTCGAGGCCGACCAGCTCGAGGACCGACGCAGCCTTCTCCCGCCGAGCGGTCGTTCCCACCCCCCGCATGCGAAGCCCGAACGCCACGTTGTCGAGGGCGTTCATATTGGGAAAGAGGCTGTAGCTCTGGAACACCATCCCCATGTCGCGCCGTTGGGCGGGCACGCCGGCCAGATCCTTGCCGTCCACCACCACCCGGCCCGCGTCGAGGAACTCGAAACCGGCCAGGGCGCGCAGCGCCGTCGTCTTCCCGCACCCGGACGGGCCGAGCAGCGCGACGAACTCTCCGGGCTCGATGGTGAGCGTGAGGCCGTCCAGCGCCTGGGTCGAGCCGAACCGACGCTTCAAGTTGCGGAGCTCAACCTTGGCCCCGGCCCCCTGTTCGCCGACGTTCTCCCCGCCGCCCACCTTGCCGTTCGACCGCGCCGGTGAGCTCGATCTAGAGAACTTCATGCCGCCTCTTTCGCTTGGACGGACCGGCGCGTCCGGCGCAGGTCAAACGAGAGGATGACCATCAGGAGCACCCAGGTGACGATGAGAGCCATGAACGACGCCGCAACCGAGACGCGCGCGTTGTCGGCGTCGAAGTAGACGATCCAGACCGAGAACGTCTGGTACTGGTCGAGGGTGGCCATCGTGTACTCGCCGAGCACCAGGGCGACGGTGAGGACGGTGGCCGAGAGTATGGCGGAGCGCAGGTTGGGGACGACCACCCGCAGCAGGGTCGAGATCGATCGGGCGCCCAGCGATCGACCGGCCTCCACCAGGGTCTTCAGGTCCATGGCGCGGAGACCCGAGTCGAGCGAGCGGTAGGCGAACGGCATCGCCAGCACGACGTACTCGAGCGCCAACAGATACGGCGTGCCCTTCAAGAAGGTGGGAGCGACCTGCAGCACGCCCACGATGAGCACGACCGGTGGGATGACGATGGGCAGGATGGTGATGCCGTCGAAGAGCCGCCGCAGCTGCGGAAAGCGCAGGTGCACGAACACGGCCGTCGGCACCATCAGCGCCAAGGTGATCACCGTTGTCACCAGGGCCAGGCGGAGCGACAGCCCAAAGGCGGCCGAGAACCCGAGCTGGCTCGGGATGGACCGGAAGGCGGCGAATGTCAGGCCACCGGTCGGCCCCCCCAACGCGAACCGGAGGGCCGCATAGAGGGGGATGAGGAAGTAGACGCCGGCCAGGCCGAGCACCACCCCGCGCCAGATCCGCGGCCGGCGACGGCGTGGCCGAATCTCATCCTGCTCACCGGTGTCGGCCGGCCGCGGACCGACGGGGCTCTCGATCAGCGCAACCATTTGGACGCCTTCCGCTGCAGGTAGACGTAGACCACCATAACCATCGCGATAAGCACGATCATTCCGAAGCCCAGCGCCTTCCCGACGTTCTCCTGTCCGGCGATGACGTTCCCGTTGAGGAACGAACCGATCTGGATCGGCGTGATCGCGATGCTGCCCGAGGTGAGCGCTTCGGCCGTCGCGTAGGCAGACAGCGAGCTCCCGAACAAGAGCAGCAGCGCTCCGAGGAACGAGGGGAACAGCACGGGCCCGCCGACATACCGCCAGTACTGCCAGGAGCGGGCGCCCATGCCGTCGGACGCCTCCCGCCAGGCGGGCCGGAGACCCTCCAGGGCGGGGGTGATGACGAGCACCATCAGGGGGATCTGGAAGTAGGCGTACACGACGGCCACCCCCGAGAACGTGTAGAGGTCGAAACCGTGCGTGTAGGGATTGAACCCGATATCGGTGAGCCATCTCGTGGCCAGCCCGGTGCTGCCGAGCGTGGCGATGAAGAGGAAGGCCAGCGGCACCCCGCCGAAATTGGCGAACACCCCCGAGGCGGTCGAGACGATCCGCTTCAGCGTCTGGCGCCGACCCGTGTGGACGGCGTTGGCCAGGAAGAGCCCGGCGATGGCGGGCAGAACCGAGGCGAACAGGGCGAGCTCGAGGCTGGTCTCGAACCCCTTGAGGTAGACCCCGTGGGCCGCCAGATCGATGTTGCTCCACGTGAAGCCGCCCGTCGGCTTCTCGAAGGCCCCGAGCACGATGGCGATGGTCGGCACACCCAAGAAGATGAGGGCGTAGAGCGAGAAGGGCAGCAGTCCTGCGGAGGCGACGAGGCGCTTGCGCAGGGACCGCCTGTCTCGATCGGTTGCGGCGCCGTCACCGGCGACGTCTCCGAACCCGGGCGTGAACCCGGGGTCGGAGACGTCGTACGCGCCGGTGGTGGAGCTCATCAGCCGGTGGCCGTCGCCCAGTTCTGGGTCACCAGGGTCTCAGCCGCGGTGAGCTGCGCTTGGGTCGGGAACTTGACCGCTCCCGACGGGGACGGCGGCAGCGCGGCCAGCGCCTTCTTGTTGGCCGTGCCGGCCTTCACCAGCGCGGGCAGCTCGATCGGACGAGCGGCCCCCTCCAACCACAGGTTCTGGCCCGTGGTCGAGTAGAGGTACTCCTCCCACAGGCGGGCGGCCGCGGGGTGCGGTGCCGTGGCGCTGATGGCCTGGCTGTAGTAGGCGGCGTAGTGACCGTCGGTCGGAATCACGACCTTCCAGCCTGATATCCCGTTGGCCGCTGCGATCTCGGACTCCTGCAGGTAGTCCCACCAGATGACGATGGGCGTCTGACCGCTCTCGACCGTGGCCGGCGACGCCGTGACGGGAACGAAGTTGCCCGAGGCGGCCAGCTTGCCGAAGTACGTGATGCCCGGCTGGATGTTGTTGAACGAGCCACCGTTGGCCAGAGCCGCAGCAAAGACGGCCGAGAACGCCGCGCTCGCCTGGGTCGGGTTGCCGTTGATGGCCACCTCGTTCTTGTACTCGGGCTTCAACAGGTCGGCGAACGACTTCGGCGGGTCCTTGACGGTCGCCGAGTTGTAGCCGATGGCCACGAACCCGCCGTAGTCATCGAACCAGTCCCCGTTGGCGGCCTTGGCCGAGGCCGGGATGCTGTTCCAGCTCTGCACCTTGTACGGAGCCAAGAGGCCCGACGCGGCGGCCGACAGGGCGAAGGACGTCCCGACGTCGAGCACGTCGGGGGCACGCGACTGGCCCTTCAACTGGTTGACGGCGTTGATCTCGTCCTGGCTCGACCCATCGGGGTTCTCCGAGACGACCTTGATGCCGTACTTCTTCGAGAAGTCCTTGATGATGGTCCCGTAGTTCGCCCAGTTGGCCGGGAGGGTGATCACATTGAGGGTCCCCTCCTTCTTGGCCGCCGCGATCAGTCCGGACAGGCCGCCGAAGGCGGCAGCCGACGTCGCCTTGGCCGGATTCACGGCCGCACTGGCCGTCAGACCCTCGGTGGTCACGGCCAATGTCGCACCGAGACACAGCGAGGAGCCGGCGGCGATCAACGATCGCACTTTCATCTTCATCAACCGTTTCCTTTCGTTGATTGCTTCTTGATGTGTCGTTGGAGTTCGGTCATGGGAGTGGCGCCGATAGGTGGCCTTTCGTCGGGATGGGACGGCTCTCCGGACCGATCGCCCCGGTGGAAGAGGAGCGAGGGGAGATCGGCGATGCTGTCGATCAGGACAACGTCGCCGATGCCGGACAGGTGCTCCTTGTCGTGGGCACCGCTCAGGACGCCGACCACCAAGCCGGCGCCTGCGCGCTGCCCGGCGAGCAGGTCGTTGGTGGTGTCGCCGACCACGACCACCGAGCGCACGTCGTCGATCTGGAGCCGGACGACCGCCGTGAGGATCATGTCGGGGTAGGGCCGGCCCCGGCCGCTGTCGGCGGGGCTGAGCACGAGGCTGGCCCGCTGCTCCCACCCGAGGGCCGAGAGGAGGGCGTCACGGGTCGCCGGCGCGAACCCCGTCGTGAGGCAGATCTTGATCCCGTGGTCGGCCAACTCGTCCATCGCGGCCTCGGCCCCGGGCATCGGCGCCACCCGGCCGGCGCCGATGCTGGCGGCGTAGGCCGTCTCGAAGGCCTCGTTGGCGGCCTCGGCTGCGGCGGCGTCGTCTTCGAGCAATGCACGAAAGACGTCGATCTTGGACTGGCCCATCGTTTCGCGCACATAGGTCCAGGCCTCGTCGAAGCGGACCGACGGCGGCTCGATGCCGGCCGTCGCAATGGCGGTCACGAAGGCGTCCTGCACTGCGCCCTCGTCGGTGACGGTGGTGCCCGCCAGGTCCAGGCAGGCCAGCCGGAATGCGGCGCCCATCAGGCGCTCACCCCCGCCGCGGCCAGCGTGTCCTCGGAGATCGCGGGCGAACAGGTCATCCCTCGGCCGCCGGGCCCGGCCACGACCCACACGCCCGGCGCCATCTCGTCTCGGTAGCAGACCCGGTCGTCGGTGCAGGCGAGGTAGACACCGCTCCAGCGGCGAGCGACCGGCGGGAGCGGGTGCGCGAGGATCCGCCCGGCCTTCTCCAAGAGCTCGAGCGTCGGAGCCTCGTCGATCGCGAAGTCGAACGGCTCTTCGTAAGCGTGGGTGTCGCCGATGGTGAGGGTGCCGTCCAGACGCTGCACCAGCAGCAGCTGCAAGTGGTGCGCGCCCGCCACGGCCGACTGGGCCGGCAGGACGTCGAGCGGTGCGGAGTCGTAGGCCGGGTAGTACCGCATCGTGTCGGCGTCGGCGATGGTGGCCGGCACCTGGTGCTCGTAAGGCATGGTGCTGCACATCTGCAGGTGGACCCGGCGCACCGGCGCGTCCGCCAAGTGCTCGCCGGCGGCCCCCGACCACCACGCCCCGAGCGCCAGCACGATGAGGTCGCCCGCCCAGCGCTCGTGCAGCTGGTCCACGACCGCGCCGCTCTCGACGTCGACAACTCGTCGCCCGGGCACGAATCGGTACCCCTCCGAGGAGGCCAGGTGTTGGCGTACCGCACCGAGGACGGACCCGGGTTCGACGGAAGCGTCCTCGGGACACCACAGGGCACCGGCGACATCGGGGTGGAGGCCCGGGTGTTCGGCGCGGAGCTGCGCCGGTTCGAGGAACACGGTGCTCCGTTCGACTGGGTCGAGGGCCGCGGCGTAAGCCTCCATCACTTTGCGCTCATCGGGCTCAAGGGCGACGGTCAGCGATCCCGACGCACGAAAACCGATGCCCGGCACGTCGTGAGCCATTTCTTGCCACCGGACACGCGCCCGCTGGGCCGCCTCCAGTTCCGCCCCGGCGCGCCGGCCGCTGACCCAGACGAGCCCGAAATTACGAACCGAGGCACTGATCGGCTCTCCGTCAGCCTCCAAGTGGTCAACCTCGAAACCGGCCCGTCGGAGGTCCCACGCGTGCCACGTGCCAAGGATTCCCCCACCGACCACCACGGCCCGCGCCACGGCTGGAGCATCGCACCGGCGACATCGGTTTTCTACGTGATTGGGCGCTTGTTGCAAAGATTTCCATTGCGGTTTCCCTTCAGGTCACGCCGACGCGTAACCGCCACACAAGCCACGTCCGGCAGACCGCGACGTCGCCAGTCGATCGAGTCTGCGTGCGTGATTTGTCAACGCATTCGAAAGAACTTGGTCGTGCAATCCGTCCCGGTATGCCAGGTTGGACACACTCGGCGCGTCCGGTTGGGCCGGGTCGTCATACGACCGACATGTGCGAACACCGCGCCGTGGTGCCGTTTGACTTGCGTGGACCCTTCCGTTTGACTGACCGGCGCCGCGGGGGTTGACGCGCGCGAATAGGGCCCGGGGCACCGGGAAAGGGACGGACGATCATGGCGAAGCATCACCCGGCACACGCTCGCTCGGGCTTCGGGCGCTACACCGCCCCGCGGCGCCTGCACCCCGCGCACGCCGCGCCCTCCGCCGACGGCGTGCGGCTCGCTCGCACGGCCGGCGCCGTCATCGGTGCCGGGGTCCTGGCCTCGGTCGGGCTCATGGGCCTCGCCACCTCGCCGTCGGACGCGGCCTCCCTCGGGCCGTCCACCAGCCCGCCTTTCTCCAGCCTGGGCACCTTCGTGACCGACCCCGACGGCAGTGTGGCGGGAATAGCCGGCGGCGGCGGGACCCTGGCGGACCCGGCCGAGGCGGATGCCGAGGCCGGAACCGGTGCTTCGGCCAACCTGGACAGCAACACGGCCTTCTCGGGTGCCTTCGGCCCCGGTGCCCAAGCCAGCTCCTTGGCCGGGGATGGGGTCGACGCGAACGTCTCGGGCAACAAGGCCACGTCCACCGCCTTCGGGGCGACCATCACCTCGGCCGCGCCGCATGCCTTGGCCGAATCCGAGGCCGGCACCGGGGTCGACGCCAACGCCTCGAGCAACACGGCGACGGCCTGGAGCATTGGTGGCGTGGCCGGCGCGGCCGCGGGACTGGGCACCGACGCCCAGGCCGCCGACAACCTGGCCTGGGCGGGCAGCCAGTTCAGCGCCGTGGACGCCGTGGCGGGCCAAGTCGAAGACGCCGGCGGCTCGGGGAACAGCGCGTATGCCTACGGGCTCTTCGCCACCTCGGTGGGGGCGTTCGCCGGCATCGGGACCGACGGGGCCTACAACGAC
>Ga0209415_10005520_pt1 | contig 22684 bp, 20 predicted proteins | sample PeaSoiSIISIP2007_FD_187696 | JGI IMG/M metagenome (GOLD analysis project Ga0209415, IMG submission 187696) | Peat soil microbial communities from Weissenstadt, Germany - SII-SIP-2007 (SPAdes) (version 2) | ecosystem: Environmental > Terrestrial > Soil > Wetlands > Peat | place: Germany... | reverse complement strand
TCGGCCAGAGTCAGACGAACAACTGAAATCTCGTAATGCTGCAGCATATCTTTGAAGCTCGCGGACGTTCATCGGCGTGCGCTGCAGGGTTGTTTCCGCTGCGCTCATGTTATCTACCTTCTCCGACTACGCGCTGCTCCGATGGTGACGCTGGCGGCGAGTTTCTCGTGGGCGTCCTCCGGAGCGTCGAGGCGGACCTCGCAGAGTTCCGAGATCAGATTGCCGGCCCAGCGGTAAATGTTGTGTTCCTTGATGGTGCGGCGCATACGGTGGACGCGGAGCTGTTTGTCTTCGGGCTCCATCTCAAGGGCGACACGGATGGCTTCCGCCGATTGATCGATGTCGTAGGGATTGACCAGGAGCGCGTCGCGGAGTTCACGGGCGGCGCCGGTGAACTGGCTGAGGATGAGCACGCCGCGCTCGTCGCGGCGCGCCGCCAGAAATTCCTTGGCGACCAGGTTCATGCCATCGTGCAACGAGGTGACCAGGCAAAGATCGGCGGCGCGATAGTAGGGCGCGATTTCGGCATGGCTCAGCTGGCGCTTGATGAAGACGATGGGTTTCCATTTATCCGACTGGAAGCGCCAGTTGATGCGGTCGGCTTCCGCTTCCACTTCAGCGAGCAGGTCGTGATAGCGCTTGATGTGAGTGCGGCTGGGCGCGCCGATCTGCACGAAAGTGAATTTCCCCTGATAGGTTGAATATTTTTCGAGGAAACGTTCGATCGCGAGGAAGCGCTCGAGGATTCCTTTGGTGTAGTCGACGCGATCGACGCCGATCCCGAGGAAAGTTGCCTCCACGCCCAAACCGCGCAGCAGGGACGCGCGCTCCAGGTAGTTGAAGCCGTTGTTGCTGTCGGCGGAAGGTTCGTCGTCGGTGAGATCGACGCTGATGGGAAAGGGACGGACCATGGTGCGGTGGTCCTGGCGAAGAACGGAGAAATGTTCCCAGTCGACGCGCGATTCGACCACGCGGTCCACGGTTTGCAGAAAATTGTTGCAATGCGACTGCACGTGAAAGCCGATGAGATCGGCGCCGAGCAGGCCGTCGACCAACTGACGCTGCCAGGGGCAGATGCCGAAGGCTTCCGGGTTGGGCCAGGGGATATGCCAGAAGATGGCGACGCGGGCGTCCGGCCGTTTCTCTTTGATCAGGCGGGGCAGCAAGGCGAAGTGATAGTCCTGGACCAGAACCACCGGGCTGGGAGTGTCTTCGATTTCCTCGAGGACGGCGTTAGTGAACTTGCGGTTGACCTCCTGATAGTGCTGCCAGTCGGAGGCGCGAAAAATGGGGCGGGTGTGGGCGATGTGACAGAGCGGCCACAGACCCTCATTGGCGAAGCCGTAGTAATAACCTTCTTCCTCTTGCTTGTTGAGCCACACACGGCGCAAGGTGTAGCGAGGATCATCGGGAGGAACGCGGAGACGATCGTGAGCGTCGACGGCTTCGAGATCGGCATCTCCACTGCCGTGCGCGATCCAAGTCCCGTCGCAGGCGTTGAGGACGGGCTCGAGCGCGGTGACGAGGCCACTGGGCGGGACGATTACGTTGATGGACTTGCCATTGCGCTGGTGAATATACGGCTCGCGGTTGGAGACCACGAACAGACGGCTGCCGATGAGGCGAGTCTGAAGGTGAACGGAAAGGCGGTCGGCGGTCCACATCGAATCAGCCTCTTCGCGCAGGCGGGCTTCATTTTCGGCGGCGCTACGCGCCAGGCTGAGGCTCTCGGCCATGGTGGCAACCTCGTGAGCGAGAGGGCGGAACATGTCGAGGTTCGGCATTTCCTGCGACGAGGAGATTCTTCCGGTGCGCATGGCGTGCACCCACTGTGCGGCGCGCGCGATGGGGCCGCTGATGCTCCAGCGCACGATCAGCAGAGTGATGAAGACGATCAGGAATACCTGGGCCAGCACGCGGAAAAATGTTTCCCGCCACACATGAAGCATCTGGGCCTGGATGTAGTCGGCGTCGTGCACAATGGCCAGTCCGCCCGAAACTTCATCGTCATGGTGGAGGGGTAAGGCGAAAATCAGGACCCGCGTGGTGCCTAATGTGACGAAGGCACTCTGGTCGCGGTCGGCGCGAATCGCTTGCGTGAGTGCCTGCGGGCTCACCGTGAGCGCCTTCGCCAGTTCCGGAGTCATGGCGACGACTTCACCCTGGCGGTCATAGACCGCGACTCCGATCAAATGCTCGCGATTGCCAAAGCGCTGCACCAGACGCTGCAGGGCCTGGTTCGAACCGCTTCCCCAGGATTTTTCGACGTTGCCGGCGAGGCTCTCGCCCAGCACTTCGGCGCGACGCTCCAAGTCAGCGCGGAGAGCGTGCTTTTCCGCAACCACCTGGTAATAGGAGAACCCCAGCGACACCAGGGTTACGCCAAGAACTAAAGAAACGATGAGACGAACACTCAACAACCGCATGCGAGGATCCTCCTGCAAGCCAGTCTTGTGATGTTCCAGATGTTCCCGAGATCGACGAAGCCAAGATCGACAGAGCCAAAGATCGACGAAGCCAGAGACTGACGAGTGGTGCGCATGCGCGAGGCAAAGCTGTCGGAAGATGGAAAACGAGGGGCGGAGGCGCGCCGGCCGTCCCCCGGGTTAGTGAGCGGTTATGCCGGCTCAATCGCAGTTACGCGAATCACGCCGGTCGAGGCATCGAGGACGCCAGTCACTTTCACGTCCTTGTTAAGGAAGTCGTGGGCCTTCTGTTGATCGTCGAGCTTGTAGGTGGTCTTGCCATCCAGATCGGTGAGAACGAGGGCGCTGCCCTGCTTCACGATCTTTCCGGCGAAGGTTTTCGCTTCCGCGGCCGGTTTCTGATTGTCGGGTTGCTGCATCTGGTCCAGGGCGGACACCGCGTTGTTCGTGGTCTGCGCGGTCGCAAACAGATAGCCGAATCCGGCAATCAGAAGGACCGCGGGAAATACGCTGCGCACTGCGGCTACGATCTTCTTCATGTTCATGAGCAGTCTCCTTGGGGGAGGGATTTGTTGTGTGGAGGACGATGCAGTTTCTCTTCCAATTGCAGGATTGTCAGCTAACTCATTGGAATTCCCTCTACTTACAAGGAGAGGCGATGGGCGGCAACAGTGCAAAGTTGGCGGGTAACGAGAAAATTGTTCCTCGGCGTGGGGGCGCGGCAGAGGGGGGAGGGGACGCGGCAGAGTGGCCCGAAAGGCGGCGGCGACCGGTTACTTCAGTTCCGATCCATCGGGGATTGGGCTGAGGAATTGAACGGTATAGCCGATATGATGCGAGCGTGGGCCGCTCACGGATTGCGCACGCGCTCGCCTTCTTCCTGCTTACGGCAGGCGCGCTGTCTGCGCAAGAGTATAGCTTCCGGACGTTTGGGACCGCGGAAGGGCTGAACAACCTAGCGGTACGGCAGGTCTACCAGGACCGCGGCGGATTCATCTGGGTGAGCACGGAGAACGGGATTTTCCGGTACGACGGGGACCGTTTCGAATCATTTGGGCCGGCACAGGGGATTCCAACTTCCTCGGTTGCGGCATTTGGCGAGGCTCCGGACGGCGCTCTGCTGGCCGGGGGACGTTTTGGGCTCTACCATCTGCGGGGCAACCGCTTCGAAAAACTTCCAGTTAGCTTCAAGACAGTCAGCACATCACAAGGCATTCAATCCGATGGGAAGGGACACACTTTCCTGGGGACGGACGCGGGACTGGTGGAGCTGTCGTCTGAGCCCGGACACGCTGCTTTTGACGAGCACAGCTTTCCGCAAGAGCCGGGAACTTCCGGGCCAAGTGTGGATGGGATTCTGGTGGATGGCGACACAGTCTGGTACGGATGCGGACTGGAACTTTGCCGCATGGACTCGGAGGGGACACGAGTCTTTGGAGCAGAGAGCGGACTGCCGAAGTACCGGATGATGGAGATCCTCAAAGATCACGATGGCAATCTTTGGGCGCGCGCGAAGAACGCGGGAGTGCTGGTGCGGCTGGCCGGCCAGACCAAATTCCGAAGGCCGGCCGATCTGGCTCCGGGCACCGTGATCGGCATTCCCGGCGTGGACGCCGATGGGCGGATTCTGTTGCCGACGCCCGATGGACTACTGATTTGGGATGGCAAAGGCTGGCAAAAAATCGACCGGTCCGTCGGTCTGCGCGGGGCGGTCTATTCGGTTTTCGAGGACCGGCAGCACTCGCTGTGGATCGGATTGGCGGGCCGGGGACTGGCGCAGTGGCGCGGGTACCAGGAGTGGAAAAGCTACTCCACGGCCAGCGGCCTGGCGAGCGACATCGTATATGAGATTCAGGCGCAGGCGGATGGGAAACTCTGGGTCGGCACCGAGGGCGGGTTGCTGCAAGGGGAGCGGAGGCAGTCTGGCATTCGGTGGAAGAGAGTGGCTGGACTGGATGGGTTCCCGGTGCACAGTGTTCGCATCGGGCCCACCGGGGACTTGTGGATCGGCACCGAGGCGCACGGTGCGGCGCGCCTGCATGTACGAACCGGAAAGGTGGAGCGGTTTGGCGAGGCCCAGGGCTTGCTCGGCAAATCGCCGTATACGGTGCGCTTCGATCGCCAGCAGAGGCTCTGGGCAGCGACGGAGGCCGGTCTGTTTGTGGCTGCGGCGCCGTATCAGAAGTTTTCCCGCGTGGTGGAAGTGCCGTCCAACCGAATTTGGACAGTGGCTCAGGCCAGCGATGGCAGCATCTGGGCTGGTGGCGAAGGTGGACTTTTTGCGTATGCGAACGGGCACTGGCGAAATTTCACGCGCGACAACGGCTTAAGCAATCAGGAAGTACTCGCGCTGGGTGCGGGCGCGAACGGGGAGATGTGGGCCGGATACCGTTTTGGAGGCGGCATCGACCGGGTTCATCTGCAAGCGGATGGTCTGGTGGTGGAGAAAGGCGTACAGCGGCCCGGAACTGACGGGCTGGTTTATTTTCTGGAATTCGACGCAGCCGGGCGTTTGTGGGCGGGTACCGAGCGCGGCGTGGACATGTGGGATGGTACGCGCTGGAGCCACTACGACACGAGCGACGGCCTGGCGTGGAACGACTGCGATCTGAACGGGTTCGCGCAGGAGTCCGATGGCACGGTCTGGATCGGAACCAGCGGGGGGCTCTCGCAATTCAAGCCGCACCCGCGCAGTTCGTCCGAGGTGCCGATCGAGGTCGTGTTCACCAAGCTGATGATGGGAGGAAAAGATGTCTCCGGGCAGGGCAATCCCAGCTTCAGTACGGCGGCCAACTCGCTGAGCGCGCGCTATTCGGCGCTGAATGTTTCCAGCGACAATCGGATGCTGTTTCGTTATCGGCTCAAGGGCTCGAGTTCACCCTGGACCGAGACTACGCAACGAGAACTGCAGTTTGCCCAACTGGCGCCCGGAGCCTATCGCCTGGAGATTGAAGCGCAGGACGGCGATGGGGTGTGGAGCGGGCGCCGGGTGGAGTTCGCTTTTAGAGTGCTGACCCCGTGGTATGCGTCGTGGTGGTTTATCTGCCTCTGTGTGCTGACACCGGTGGTGATCGCGGGCGGCGTGACCCGATGGCGAATCTTAGGCGGCCGAAGAAGAGAGCGCGAACTGCAGCAACTAAAGGCGGCGCATGACGAGATCACGAATCTCGCGTTCTTTGACCCGCTGACGAGTCTGCCCAACCGGCGCCTGTTGCTGGACCGGCTGCGGCAAACCCTGGCGGGCAGCGTGCGAAGCAAGCACAAGCGGGCACTGTTGTTCGTGGATCTGGACGATTTCAAGACGTTGAACGACACACTGGGCCACCACATCGGCGACCTGCTGCTGCAGGAAGTGGCGCGGCGCATTCTGGCCAGTATCCGCGAAACTGACACCGTTGCGCGATTGGGCGGAGATGAGTTTGTGGTGTTGCTGCAGGACCTGAGCGAGATTCCCGAGGACGCGGCGGCACAGGCAAAAACCGTTGCCGAGAAAATTCTCAACACGCTTCACCAGCCCTACGTGCTGGATAAGCGCGAGTGCCGCAGCAGTTCCAGTATTGGGATCACGGTATTCGGAAATCCCCAGGACAGCACGAATGAAGTTCTGCAGCAGGCGGATATTGCGATGTATCAGGCGAAAGCGGCGGGGCGGAATACCCTGCACTTCTTTGCGCCGGCCTTGCAGGCTGCGGTGAACGCGCGGGCTGCGATGGAGGAAGACCTGCGCCAGGCGATGAAGAAGAACGATTTTCAACTCTACTATCAGGCGCAGGTGGATCGCGGGGTGCTGGTCGGAGCCGAGGCGCTGATTCGCTGGGATCATCCGAAACGCGGCCCACTGCTTCCCGATGAGTTCATTCCGTTGGCGGAGCAGACGGGGCTGATTCTGGCGCTGGGAGAGTGGGTGCTGGAAACGGCTTGCCGGCAGATTGCGGCATGGGCAAGCCAGAAAAATGCGGCTCATCTCACGATGGCCGTGAATATCAGCGCGCGGCAGTTGCTGAATCCTGACTTTGTGCAGAATGTGCTGGCGACGCTGAAGCGCACGGGAGCCAATCCACGAAACCTGAAGCTGGAACTCACCGAGAGCATGTTCGTGAACGATCTGGAGGACGTCATCGCGAAAATGACGATCCTCAAATCGCACGGGTTGCGATTCTCGCTGGACGATTTTGGCATGGGCTATTCTTCCCTGGCCTACCTGCGGCGATTGCCGCTGGACCAGTTGAAGATCGACCAGGAATTTGTGCGGGACATTCTGGTGGATAGCAGCAGCGCCGCCATTGCCCAAAGCATTATTTCGCTGAGCAAGGCCATGGGGTTGTCGGTGATTGCCGAAGGGGTGGAGACCGAAGGGCAGCGAGAATTCCTGGCTCGTCTGGGCTGCCATTCGTTCCAGGGCTACCTGTTCAGCGCAGCGGTACCGCTGGAAGAGTTCGAATCGTTATTGCCGTCCTTGGCCAAGAGCGCGACGCGGATTCAGCAGTAGGCTGAATTTCTACAGCAAGCGTGTATTTTCAGGTTCCCGGTGGATGCCATCCGGTAGGGGTTTCTGCTAATCTCGGTGTAGCCCTGTTGTTCCTGTCGCGTTGTCATTTTGCATCTGGCTGTTTTCTCAGTTCTGTCAAATCGCGACCGGGGGGTCTCTCCGGATATTGGACGAAGCGCGCCATGTCGAAGGCAAATCTGCAAGATGTGTCTGTGTTGTCGGCCGCCAAGAACGGATTGGTGTATCTGACGCCTAACGACTGGGCTCTGATTGTCGATAAGGCGGTGCGCAAGCAGTTCAAGGCGGGGGAGAGCATCGTGCAGCAGGGCAGGCGCACGCACGGAGTGTATCTGCTACTGCAGGGCACGGCGTCGGTACAAATTCCGGCGAAGGGGACGGCGTTAGCGGTGAATCCGGGCGAGGCCTGCGGGGAGATTTCGTTTTTGGACGAACTGCCGGCCACGGCAAACGTGGTTGCCAATGACGCGGTTGAGGCCTATTACCTGGACCGGCCGACGCTACAATCGCTGATCGAATTGTTTCCGCATCTGGGGTCACGCTTCTATCATTCGCTGGCCGCGATTCTTTCGCGACGACTGCGGGAGTTGATTGGTCCCGCAGCGGCGCCGAAGGCAGCAGCGCCGCCAAAAGCAGATTGAGTCAGGATAGTCTTGTTAGCGGTGCAGTTTGACAAGAAGGTTCGTATCGGGGCATGCCTTCAGGCATGCCACACCGTTGCAGAGTTCACACCCAGCTTTAGCCAACGTTGAGCCAGGCCCCAGCGGCTAAAGCCGTTCCACCGTTACGCCCTTGACGGCATCGCTAAAGCGATGCCCTGATGCGGATCATTCCCTCGTTCGATCTCATTCCCTCAAATTTCCTCAAATCGATCTCAATTCCTCAAATCGATCTTCCCTCAAATTGATCTGGTGCCTTGAGCTCGGGCAGGACGGCATCCCTCCGAAATGTGCTAGCCTACAGGTCGAGCGCGGCGTGGGAATTCGCCGAGTGGGCGCGCGGAATCTCCTGAGTGATTGATCCTGTCAATCTGCGACTGGCTTTGCTCTCGGCAGCGGTGCTGGGATTCCGGCACGGGCTGGACTACGACCATATCGCGGCGATTACCGACATCAGCAGCGTGCAATCAAAAGCGCGCGACGCCATGCGTTACGGCCTGCTGTATGTGGCGGGACACGCGACGACGGTGGCGGTGCTGGGATCGGCGGCGGTGGTGTTTCGAATCGCATTGCCGGCGGCCAGCGATCGCTGGGCGGAGCGACTGGTGGGCATCACGCTGCTGGTGCTGGGAGTTTACGTGCTGGGCACGTTCTTTCGCCCGTCATCGTCAGTGCACAGTCACAGGCCGCGCACGCGAATTACGTTGCTGATGAACGGGGCGTTGTGGATCTACTGGCGGCTCAGCCTGATCTTTGGCGGAACGCGGGTGGAAGCTCCGCAGGTGTTCAAGGACGGATACGGCACGAAGTCGACGTTTGTGGTCGGCGTGATTCATGGCTTGGGGGCGGAGACTCCGACGCAGTTGCTGCTGTTTCTGATGGCGGCAAATCTGGGCGGAACGGGCGCGGGGCTGTTGGGACTGCTGATGTTCATCGTGGGACTGCTGGTGATGAACACGCTGATGTGCGCGTCGGCTGCGGGGCTGTTCTCGGCGTCCCTGGCGCGACCCAATGCGTTGCGTGCCCTTACGCTAGTGACGTCGGCCTATAGCATTGTAGTGGGAACGATCTTCCTGCTCGGTTCGGCGGCGAAACTGCCTTCGCTGACGGGATAACTGTCGCAAAGAGGGTGTGTCAGTATGCATCGGTTTGCACTCCGCGACTTGGCAGGCTGTGATTAGCTACGCCGTAACCTGCGTTATTGCAACAAGTTAGATATTCTCTAAATTTGGACCTTCAGGTGCATTACAGCCTCTGGGGTTCCATCGCTGTGGGTGTGTCCCGGCACCGAACTCAGGAGGCAAGTCCCTTATGAAACGCATGCTTTGGATGGTCCTGCTGTGCCTAGCCTTGCCGATGTCGGCGTTTGCCAGTAGCTCAATTGACTTCACCAATAGCGGCGGAACTTTGTCGGGCAGCAACGCTGGATTGAACCTGAGCGGCTCGGAGTTGATTGCCATCAATGGCCTGAGCGGTTTGGGCCTGGTGACGGGCAACTTGGGTAGCGTGAGCTTTTCGACCGGAGCACTGATGTCGGGGAGCCTGAAGTACGGCGGAACTTTCGCAGCGGGCGGAAGTTTCGACGTCTACGGCAATGGAACCAATGGGGTTCCGAACGGAGTGCTTTACTCCGGGACGTTCAGCGGGCCGGTGAGTTGGACCATGATGAAGCTGGCGAACGGGACGCATCAATATACGCTGTCGGGTGTAATGACTGGGGCATGGTACAACGGCTCCAAAATGGATGGCGCGACGGTGCAGCTGACGATCAATACCGGGAAGGGCTACTTTACGGGATCGACCGCGGTCTCCAGCGGCGACACCAACATTGGCGGCGTTGTAGTTCCCGAGCCGGGCAGCCTGACCTTCGTGGGGACGGGTCTGATTGGTCTGGCCGGAGTGCTGCGGCGGAAGTTCAAAGCGTAGTCAGGTCTCATTAATCTCGAATCCTGAATCTCAGCCCCGCCGGAAAAGGCGGGGCTTTTTGCTTCTGCCAGCCTCGCAGAGTGGAAAACCCCAGGCCTTCCATTACCCCGGTAATCTGCCGCGGGGGATTACCGTTGACCCCTGCGCTCCGGTCTTCTTAAATTGCCAACAGGGGGTTGTATGAAAGATATCCATGAAGTCCTGCGGCAGAAGCAGGCAAAATACGCCCAACTAGGCAAACAGATTGAGATGCTCCAGCAGGCAGCGGAAAAGCTGCGCGAAGTGGCACCTTTGCTGGCCGAGAACGATGACGACGACAACGGAGTGCTGGCGGAAGTAGACGAGGCCACCTTGCAGGGAGATAGCATGGCAGCCAAGGCGGGAGCCGGTTCGAGCAGCTCGACCGCTTCTAAGGCAGCGCGTCCGGCGGCTCCTCGCTGGCCGTAATCGCTTCAGGGTTCAGGATCTAAAGCAATTATGAATCTACAGGCATTGCTGGTATCGACCGACGATTCGGCGGCGGATGTATTGGGCAGAGTTCTGCCCAATTTTGGCGTGGCCATGGATCGCTCCAGCGATCCGGAAACCACCATTGCCCGGATCCAGCAGCAGAAATTCGACGCCCTGATTGTCGATCTTGACAATCCGGAGACCGCGGAGAGTGTACTGCGCCAAGCCGAGCAACTGGGTACGCACCCGCTCAAGATCGCGCTGGTTGCCGATCGAGCAAAGGTGCGCGCCATTCTGAGCGGCGGGGCGCACTTCGTGCTGTACAAGCCTCTCACGGACGAAGCCGCGAAAGCCGGATTGCGCGCAGCGGCGGCGTTGTTGAACCGGGAGCGGCGGCGGGCGGTGCGGATTCCGGTGCAGGCGCCGGTGGAGATCACTCTGCCGGACACTCGCAAGCTGGATGGAATCCTTCTGGATCTGTCGGAAACCGGAATGGACGTGCTGACAGCGGAGCAGCAGATTCCGGGAGCGCTACTGGCATTTCACTTTAAGTTGCAGGACGGAGCCCTGGAAGTGGATGCCCGCGGGCAAGTGGCGTGGGCAAATCCGAACGGGCAAACCGGAGTGCACTTCCTGGATCTGACAGAAACGGCCAAGTCCGAACTGAAGACGTGGCTGCAGGCTGCGGCCAGCACGGCCGGCCCTGGTCCGGACGAAACCGTGCCACACTGCAAATTGACCGACCTGAGTCTGGGCGGGTGCTATGTTCAGACCGATGCACCCTTCCCGGAACGCGCTCTGGTCGACCTGTGCCTGAAGGCCGAAGAGCATGAAGTTCATACCGAAGGCATGGTGCGAGTCACGCATCCTGGGCACGGCATGGGAGTGGAGTTCCCTTCCCGCACGCCAGAGCAGCGCGCAAAAGTGGGCAACCTCATTAACTTTCTACGCAGCTGTCCCGCGACCATGCTGCAACTGATTATTTCTCCGCGGGCCCTGGTTGCCGATCTCACGCAGTTTGAACCGGGTGAGCGGACGGCGGAAGAGTCCGGCGAAGAGATGGAAGATCCGCTGCTGGAGTTGCTGCGGCGTGGTGCTTCGTTGCAGCAGGACGATTTTCTTTCCGAGTTGCAGCAACAGCGCAGCCCGGAAGAAGCCTCCGTCTAAGTTTTCCTTTCCTGATTTTCAATTCCACACCATCGGCGGGCGGACGTGTGTCTGCGCGGAAGCAAGTCTTTGAAAGTGAAAAGCCTCCCGCAGCGGGTCGTGGGCAGATGATCGTGTGGAGAGGCTTTTGGCAGGCGATACGTTGGGCGACAGTGTGCGGGAGCGGGAGGCTTCAGTGGCAGTGGCCGTGAGAAGAATCGAAGGACCCGGGCCCCGTCATTGACACGAGCCCTTCAAATCTTCGTGGTCTGTTCCACCCCAATGCGAGTACGGTAGCGGGAGTCCGTTGCGTGGTGGTTTCAGCAATGTTAAATCTCCGTTAAAGTAGAGTGGGTTTTTCACAACGCGATCGTTCCCAATTCTTTCGACAGCGAGTGAATCTGGGCGGGGGTGAATCTGGAAAAGACCAGTAGCGCTGAATCGTCTGGGAGAAGACCGTCCGGTGGGGCGTTGCGCTGGGCGCCGCTGCTGGCGGTTGCGGCTGCGGCGTTCGCCGTGGAAATCCCCTTCTTCTTTTTCGGCACGCCTTCGGGACACGATGTGGAGTTTCATTTGTACTCGTGGCTCGAAGTGCTGGCGCAATGGAAGCACGGAGTTGTTTATCCGCGGTGGGCGGCGTTGGCGGACTTCGGCTATGGCGAACCCCGGTTTGTGTTTTATCCCCCGGCATCGTGGACTCTGGGCGCGGGGCTGAGCGCGATTTTTCCCTGGACGCTGGCATCATGCGTTTTCATCTGGATCGCGCTGGTGGCTGCGGGGGTGTCGATGTTTGTGCTGGCGCGGCGCTGGCTTGGCCGCCGCGACGCCATCTTCGCGGCCGTGCTTTACGCTGCCAATCCTTATCACCTGGTGATCATTTACTGGCGGAGCGCGTTTGGCGAACTGCTGGCGAGTTGTCTGGTGCCGCTGCTGTTACTGTTTGTGTTGAAGGCGGTGGATAAGGATCAGGGTGCGAATGAGCAGGCTGCGAATCAATATGACTGGCGGCGGGCGATTCTGCCTTTGGCTTTGGTGCTGGCGGCAGCGTGGCTGACGAATGCTCCAGCGGCAGTGATGATTCACTACTCGCTCGCGTTTCTGGTTGTGTTCTTCGCGTGGCAGCGGCGCTCGGGCAGGCTTTTGCTGGTGGGTGCGGGCGCGGTGGCGCTGGGGGCCTGCTTGGCGGCGTTTTATCTGCTGCCGGCGATCTACGAGCAGCGCTGGGTGGATATTGCGCAGGCCGTGTCGGCGGGCTCGCGTCCCGCGGATAGCTTTCTGTTCATTCATACTACTGACGCGGATCACGACGCGTTTAACCGTATCGTTTCGTGGGTCGCGGTGTTGGTGATGGCGGTGACTTTCGGCGCGGCGTGGGCAGCGCGGCAGTGGCGAGAAACGAAACGCGAACTGTGGAATGGCCTGCTGGGCTGGGCGATCGCCGCCAGCGTGCTGATGCTTCCGGTGACGGGGCTGCTGTGGAGGGTGTTGCCGAAGATGGAGTTCATGCAGTTTCCGTGGCGCTGGCTGTTGTGTCTGAGCATGATCTTTGTTTTGTTCGTAACGGTGGGACTGCGGCGGTGGTGGTGGCGCGCGGCGGTTTGTGTGGTCTCACTCGTGGTGATTGTCGCAGCGTGGCAGCACGTTCAGGCGCCATGGTGGGACAAGGCCGCCGATCTGGCCGAGATGCAGGACAACATGGCGACGGGCGCGGGGTATGAAGGTGTGGAGGAATATGCTCCGCTGGGGGCCGATTCTGAAGCGCTCGACAAAACCGCGCGCAACGTCACTGTCGCCGGGCCGGCGCGGGCCGCGATCCACGTCTATCGCTGGGAGGTAGAGTCGAGAATGTTTACGGCGGAAATGTCGGCGGCGGATCAGTTGACGTTGCGGCTATTGCAGTATCCGGCGTGGCAAGTGGAAGTGAACGGGCACGTGGTGGAGACGGTGGCGCGGGAGGAGACGGGGCAGATGCTGGTTCCGGTCGCGGCTGGGATGAATCGGGTGGAAATTCGATTTGTGCGGACGTGGGATCGGGGGATGGGAGGATGGATTTCGATTTTAGCGGTGTTGGGAGTGGTTCTCTGGAGTTGGCGAGGTCGGAAAACGGCGACCCTCAGGGGCTGAAGCCCTCGTTGTTTGTGGGTCGTATCGGCACGAGTGGAACTCGTGCCCTTCCCGGTGTCGTGCTGCAGCGTTGTGAGCAAGTTACGGCGAGTGGTCATCATAAGTCATGAAGCGAATTCTGATTGCTACTTCGAATGCGGGGAAGCTGCGTGATTTTGCGGGGGCGGCTGCGGGGCACGGGATTGAGATTGCTGCGATTCCGGGGTTCGCTTCCCTGCCGGCGGTGGTCGAAGACGGACTCACGTTCGAAGAGAACGCGCGTAAGAAGGCGGAAGAGTATAGCCGGCACTTGGCGGGAGAGATTGTGGTGGCCGATGACTCCGGTCTGGAAGTGGATGCGCTGAACGGGGCTCCAGGGGTGCATTCGGCGCGGTATGCGGCCGATCAACCTCACTTGGCGGACGAGAATACTGACGACGAGGCAAACAACTCGCGTGTGCTGCGCGAACTGAGAAACGTTCCGGCCGAGAAGCGCACGGGGCGGTTTGTATGCGTGCTGGCGGCGGCGCGCTATGGGCGGACTCTGGCTACGTTTCGGGGGACGGCCGAGGGAGCGATTCTGGATGCGCCGCGGGGGACGGGCGGGTTCGGATATGATCCGCTGTTTTATTTTGGACAGATTCAGAAAACGTTTGCGGAACTTAGCGCGGAGGAGAAGGCGCGGTATAGCCATCGGGGCGCGGCGTTCCGGATGTTGCTGGAGTGGTATGACAGAGAGGGCGCGGCGTTGGGCTGAGGCTACGGCCTCCAGTGGATTAACCAAAGGACTTGCCCGTGATCCTGATCACATCTCGCCGCGCGAATCAGCGCGACAATAACGACAGCACAAAAGAGGCTGTTGGCCCATGGCGCCATCAAGCGGAGAGCGGTATCAAACTGATTGTCCGTTAGCCCATGATCTCATCAACAAACTGTCGGTTATTGTGGGGCATTGCGATCTTCTAGTGTTAGCGGTGCCCGAGAACTCGCCGCTATTTGCGCGCATGTTGCTGGTGCGGGATCTGGCCAAATCCGTCGGAGAGGACCTCGGCCAACTGCAATGCGATCTGGCGCGCGTGCGCTCTGCAAATGGCCAAAGGGCATCGAAGGCATCCATCAGCTAAAGTTGGGGAGCGTGCCCGGCTTGATTTGAGTGCCGCTTCTGGCGATTTACCCACACTACCCTTCCTGACTCACTTCCTTGACCCACTTCTCCCGGCACACGATAATGCCAGGTTCTTCTCTCAAACTTGGACAAACCAGCTGAACTGATAGGGAGTGTTACGCGGCGTTCTTTCTGCTCCCGGCAATAAAGGCGAAGTGCGGTCAGCGCGGTCAAGGCTTTCGGAAGCTGCTCAAGTGGATGGAAGCGGGAGGATGATAATTATGAAGCTGTGGCGGCTGATTCTTGCATGCTGGCTGTTCTGTTCCGCGCCGCATGTTTCGATGGCGTGCTCTTGCCTTCGTCCCTCGGTAACGGAGTCCGTGCAGGGTGCGGATATCGTCTTCCGCGGCGAGCTGATCGCCCACAGGTTCGACCGAGCAGTGTTCCGGGTAGACGAACGATGGAAGGGAAACTTGTATAGCGAAGTAGAGGTCCAATGGCGCGATGGAACGCGCGGGGATTGTGACGGCTTCGGGTGGGACCAACTCAAGATGGGCAACAAGTTGCTCGTCTTCGCCGTTCGGAATCGTGATGGCCTCTATCACACGCACATCTGCTTTCCGACGAAACTCGTCACCGAAGCCCAGAGTGAGCTTCAGGAACTCGGGCCAGGCACGCCTCCGCGTGCGGGCGTGGAAAAGGCAGATTCGCGCCTGTGGGTGTGGTTTGTTGCGGTGGCAGCAGTCGCCTTTGGCGTTTTTTTCTACCGAAAGAGGCAGCGGACAGGAGTGTCCGCTCCACACAACCTTCCTTGACTTCACTTCTCCCGGCACCGGATAATGGCAGGTTCTTTTGTCATAATTGGTCAAACCTGTTGAACTGATAAGGAGCGATGCGTGGCGTCAGCCAGTTCTACTGCTCCCGTACTACGACCAGGCGTTGCTCCGTTGCGCGCTGGGCAGGGATCGACGTTTCTTTTGCGACGGCTGCATTCCCTGTCGGGGATCGTCCCGGTCGGCGCATTCCTGTTTGAACATATTCTGATTTCGAACTCGACGGCGATCGGGCCGAATGGGCCGGACGCCTATGCGAACCAGGTTCACTTTCTGGCGAACCTGCCGCTGGTATTTTTTCTGGAGTTGTTCGGGATCTGGCTGCCGATTGCTTTTCATGCGCTCTACGGCTTCTACATCTGGTATCGCGGAGACGGGAACGCGGTTGCGTATCCCTGGAGCGGCAACTGGATGTATACGGCGCAGCGCTGGACGGGCGGCATTGCGTTCGCGTACATCCTGTGGCACACCTACACCATGCGGTTTACGGGCGTCGACCTGCATGACGATCCGAGCGCCTCGTTCGGCAAGGTGCAGGCTGAGCTGATGCACACCTGGTTGTTCCTGTTCTATGTGGCGGGACTGGTGGCGGCCTCGTGGCACTTCGCGTATGGCATCTGGCTGTTCTCGGCGAAGTGGGGAATTGTGTCGGGGGACAAGGCGCAGAAAAGATTGTTGCGGGTCTGCGTAGTGCTGTTCATGGTGCTGTGCGGAGCGGGGTTCGCGAGCTTGTATTCGTTCCGCTCGCATCCGCGGGTTGATGTCCAGCAGAATCAGGCGGCGCTGCACTCCGACCACAGAGCAGGCCAACAGGCCGCAAGCTACGGAAGGCCGGTGCAATAAGATGGCGACTCCGAAAATCATTGTTGTGGGCGGCGGGCTGGCCGGACTGGCCGCGGTGATCAAGATCGCGGAGATGGGCGCCAACGTCGACCTGTTCTCCATTGTGCCGGTGAAGCGATCGCACTCGGTGTGCGCCCAGGGCGGAATTAACGCGGCGAAGAACCTGAAGGGCGAAGGCGACTCGACCTGGAATCATTTTGACGACACGGTGTATGGCGGCGATTTTCTGGGCAACCAGCCTCCGATTAAAGATATGTGCGAGGCGGCCCCGGGGATTATCGACCTGCTTGACCGCATGGGCGTGCCGTTTAATCGCACACCGGAAGGGTTGCTCGATTTTCGCCGCTTTGGCGGGACGTTGTTCAACCGCACGGCGTTTGCGGGCGCGACTACGGGGCAGCAACTTTTGTATGCCCTGGATGAACAGGTCCGGCGGTATGAGTCCGAAGGCAAGGTGAAGAAGTACGAGCACTGGGAGTTTCTGTCGGCGGTGCTCGATGGTCAGAAAGTTTGCCGCGGGATCTGTGCGATGGATTTGCGGTCGATGGAAGTGCGAACGTTCCCGGCCGACGCGATCATTATTTGCACCGGCGGTATCGGCGCGATTTTTGGCAAGTCGACGAACTCGGTGGTGTGCACGGGGTCGGCGCAGTCGGCGCTGTATCAGCAGGGGTGCTACTACGCGAACGGTGAGTTCATTCAGGTGCATCCGACCTGCATTCCTGGCGAAGATAAATTGCGACTGATGTCAGAGTCGGCGCGCGGCGAAGGCGGGCGCGTCTGGGTGCCAAAGAAGCCGGGCGACAATCGCGATCCCAAATCCATTCCAGAAAAAGAGCGCTGGTATTTCCTTGAGGAGTGGTATCCGAAGTACGGCAACCTGGTGCCTCGCGATATTGCGACGCGGGCCATCTTCAAGGTCGTGTACGAGAACAACCTCGGCATCGATGGCAAGCCGATGGTCTATCTCGACCTGACCCACATCGACCGCAAACTTCTGGACAAGAAGCTGGAAGGGATTCTGGAAATTTACGAGAAGTTTGTGGGCGACGACCCGCGCGACACGCCCATGAAGATTTTCCCTGGCATGCATTACACCATGGGCGGGCTGTGGGTGGATTTCAAGCAGGCGACCAACGTGGCCGGAGTTTTCGCGGCGGGCGAGTGCGAGTATCAGTATCACGGGGCGAACCGGCTGGGAGCGAACTCGCTGGTGTCGTGCATCTATGGCGGAGGGATTGCCGGGCCGAACGCGGTGAAGTACGCACGCGGACTGCAGGCGCTTCCTGATGGGAATGGATGTTTCGCGGCCGAGCAGAAACGGCAAGAAGAAATCAACGCTAGCCTGATGAAGGCCGATGGGTCAGAGAATCCGGTGAAGTTGTGGCGCGAGTTGGGCGAGTTGATGACCAAGGATTGCACGGTGATCCGCTACAACAAGAACCTGCAGCAGACCGACGGCAAGCTGGTGGAGATGCTGGAGCGTTATTGCAAGATCAACCTGAGCGACCGCACGCAGTGGGCGAATACGACCGTGGTGTTTGCGCGTCAGCTTTACAACATGCTGCAACTGGCGCGGGTGATTGCGCAGGGGGCGGGCATGCGGGATGAATCGCGCGGGGCGCATTACAAGCCGGACTTTCCGGAGCGCGACGACAAAAACTGGCTGAAGACCACGAAGGCGTATTTCGCGCCGGATGCGGACGAGCCGAAGTTTGAGTTCGAGCCGGTGGATTCGTCGTTGATTCCGCCGAGACCGCGGAAGTACTGATCCGCGTAGGGGCGGACGCATTCGTCCGCTAAGCAAGCGTAGCGAGCGGTCCCGGACGAATGCGTCCGGGGCTACGTGGGCATTTTGTGCTAAGGGCTAAGAGCTAATGGCTGATAAATCCGTCATCATCAAAATCAAGCGGCAGAACACTCCCGCCTCCAAGGCCTACTGGGAGGAGTTCTCAGTTCCCTACCGGCCGAACATGAACGTGATTTCGGCGCTGATGGATATTGCCGCCGAACCTTCCACGCGCGACGGCAAGGCGACCACTCCGATCACTTACGACTCGAATTGTCTCGAGGAAGTGTGCGGATCGTGCGCCATGCTGATCAACGGGCGGACGCGGATGGCGTGCTCGGCACTGATTGACGATCTGGAGCAGCCGATCCGGCTGGAGCCGTTTTCGAAGTTTCCTGTGGTGCGCGATCTGGCGGTCGATCGCAGCGTAATCTTCGAGAATCTGAAAGCCGTGAAGGCGTGGGTGCCGATCGACGGCACGTACGATTTGGGTTCGGGGCCGCGCATGTCGGCCGAGGAGCAGGAAATCGCGTATCCGATTTCGCGCTGCATTTCGTGCTGCTGCTGCATGGAGGCGTGTCCGCAGTTTAATGAAGATACGGGCTTCGTGGGCGCGGCGACCATCGCGCAGGTGCGGCTGTTTAACACGCATCCCACGGGCAAGGCGCTGGAGCGCGAGCGACTGGCGGCGTTAATGGGCGACGGCGGCATACAGGAATGCGGCTATGCGCAGAATTGCGTCGAGGTTTGCCCCAAGGATATTCCGCTGACCAAGTCCATCTCCGAGGTGGGCGGGCAGGTCATGAAACAGGCACTGGCTGACCTTTTGCGGCGCTGATGGTTGTCAATTTGTTGCAAGGCTGCGCAGCGGTTCTCGCCTGAGCGTCGTCTAATCGCGTCAAGTCACAGCTTCCGAAGGACATAGCGGGCCCGCGCGCGCCCTCAAGAATGGCCCGTCATTTGCCGATAGAACTGTTGGCCATCTCTCGTCGTGGGGGGCTAGTAACCACCCAGAGGTGGTGTTTTAGGTACGCAAGTAACGGTCCAGCGGCGGTTTGGGTTGGACCACTTGACAGCATGGCTTAGAATAACCGCTACTCACTCAGCAAGAAGCGGTGAGGGCTTATAGAGTTGGCGGGCAAGAGTGCCCGCCCCACACGGAAATTTTTTGAGACACTTCGTCAAATTTAAATTCGCGACGGTGCTGCTAGCCGCTTTGGTGTGCACAGGGCTGTCGGGCAGCGCCTTTGCGGTGCATCGCGCGAATGTGCATCACCGGCATTTCCGGTGGCTGCGCTGGAATCCGCTGTTTCGGCCGTCGCATGAGTCGCTGCTCATCCAGAATGCCGAAATCAACCGGCTGGAACTGCCGCGCATTCAGAACGAAACCGAACTGGAAGCTTTGAAGGCGGACGGTTCCCTACTGGAGATTCGTGCGGGAGAAACGTTGCGCTTCGATCCGCGGCTGGATCCTTCGCGGCGCTATTGCCGGCCGTGGACGCTGGACTTTGTCAATGACATCAGCCAGGCCTACTACAACCGCTTTCACCAGCAGATTCAGGTGAACTCGGCGGTGCGGACCGTAAAGGTGCAGAAAAAGCTGCGGCGTCACAATCGCAACGCGGCTCCGGCGGATGGCGACACGGCTTCATCGCATCTGGCGGGCGTGACGGTTGATTTGCAACGCCGCGGCATGAGCAAGGACCAGGTTCACTGGATGGAACATTATCTGTTCTACATGAAGGCGCTGGGCCTGGTGGAACCGGAAGAGGAGCGTCACCAATGGGTGTTTCACATTATGGTGAGCGGGCTCTACTCCGATTGGCGCGAGACGCAGACGATCGTTCCGCTGGGACATCCGGAGGAGCATCCGGATAGTGACAAGCCCGCGACGCAGGTGGCGCTGGGCAGCGGCGCGCAGTAGCCGGTTTCCAGTTTCATTTTTCCGGTATCTGGTTTTGCAACCCCGAGGTAGCTCCTTCCGCAGTAAATCCGTTACGATTCCCTTCTTATGATTGTTCTGATGGCGGGACTTCCCGGCACGGGCAAGAGCACGCTGGCCCGCGAACTGGCTGCGCGAACGGCGGGGCGGGTGCTGGGTAAGGACGAGATCCGGCATGCGATCTTCTTGCCGGACGAGATCGAATATTCGTCGCGGCAGGATGATTTCTGTGTGCGGGTTATGCTGGAGACTGCGGGATATCTCTTGGCGCGGGATTCTTCTCGTGTGATTGTTCTTGACGGGCGGCCGTTCTCGCGGCGCTATCAGATCGAGAACGTGCTGAGTGCGGCCGCTTCCCTGCAGCAGCCGTGGCGGATTTTCGAGTGCGTGTGTTCGGACGAGACTGCGAGGCGAAGGCTTGCCGCAGGTGCGGAGGCGCATCCTGCGGGAAATCGCGACTTCCAGCTTTATCTCGACGTGAAGGCGCGGTTCGAAGCCATTACACACGCGAAGACCGTGATCGACACGGAACGGCCGCTGGAAGATTGTGTGCAGCGGACGCTGGCGGTTCTGCGGAGAAGCTTGAACCACTAAGGACACGAAGGTTCACGAAGGAAGCCTATGGGTGAAGTCCTGGATGATAGTTCGTGCCCTTCGTGGTATCCGCCTTGGCTGTTCCTGCTTTGTTGAGCGGCGCTTCCGGCGATACAATCGTGCACTGCCCGCATGGCTTCGTTCCGTGGGCCACAAATTATGACAAGCAGATTCTGTTTCATTTTCGTGCTGGTCTCTTCTCTTCTGGCCGTGGCGCAGGCTCCGGAGAAATCGTCGAGCGCTGATGTGGTGGTCAGCGCGCGCGCGCAGAAGATTCACGACTCCGCGCTGGTCATCGACACGCATGCCGACACGCCGCAGCGGTTTCTGGACGAAGGCTTCGATCTCGGATCGACCGATCCGAAAGACATTGGCCACATTAGCCTCGACAAGGCGCGGCGCGGAAACCTGGGCGCGGAATTTTTCTCCATCTGGGTCGAGCCCGACACCAACCAGGGACATTTCGCGAAGCACACGTTCGATCTGATCGATTCGGTCTACGAGCAGGCGGCGCGGCATCCGGACCGCATGATGATGGCGTTCTCGCCCGACGACATCGAGCGAGCGCACCGGGAACACAAACTGGCGGTGCTGATGGGGATTGAGGGCGGGCACTCGATCGAAAATGATATTCACCTGCTGCGCAACTACTACCGGCTGGGTGTGCGCTACATGACGCTGTCGTGGTCGAACACCAACGAGTGGGCCGACTCGTCCGGAGATGTTAACGACCAGAAAGTGCAGCACCACAACGGGCTGACGGATTTCGGCAAGCAGGTCGTGCTGGAGATGAACCGGCTGGGCATGATGGTCGACATTTCGCACGTAGCCGACAAGACGTTCTGGGATACGATCGCGACCACGAAAGCTCCGGTAATCGCGTCGCACTCCTCGGCGCGGGCGCTGGTGGATGCTCCGCGCAACATGACGGACGAAATGCTGAAAGCCATGACCAAGAACGACGGCGTGGTGCAGGTCAATTTCTTCAACGGTTTTATCGACGAAGACTTCCGCAAGGCCCAGATTGCGCAGGCCAAGGATGAGGCGGCTGCGGTGCAAGAGTATGTCGACCGCATGAAGGCCGAGGGTAAGACGGTCAGCTACGTTGACGAAGATCGCATTGAGCGGGAGTGGACGGCGAAAATTCCGCGGCCGCCGCTGAAGTCGCTGATCGACCACATCGATCACATTGCAAAGGTTGCGGGGATCGATCATGTGGGCCTGGGCTCCGATTTCGACGGAGTGAGCGGGGCCACGCCGCAAGGCATCGACTCGGCCGCCGACCTGCCGAAGATCACGCAGGCTCTGCTGGACCGCGGCTACAGCGCGGACGACATTAAAAAGATTCTGGGTGGCAATCTGCTGCGCGTGTTTCGCGAAGTGGAAGGCGTGAGCCACGAGATGCAGGCAGCGAGCGCGCCGAAGTAGTTCAAGTGAAGAAACGATAGCCGCGCCTGTCGTACAATGCAACGTTGCAAACTTGCGGGATAACATCTCCGCTTTTTGAGGAGCATTCATGCGTAAAACATTGGCGATCTTAATCGTGATTGTGGCGACGTCTGCCGCCTGGGGCCAGACCAGTTCGACTCAGCAAACGGCGCCGGCGGCCAAGTCGAATCCTGCTGCGGCAAAACCGGTGACGCCACCCGTGCATGTGGCGACTAAGCCGACGGCGATCATCGACACCACGGCGGGCAAGATGACTTGCACGCTGTTTCCCGACAAGGCGCCGATTGGCGTGGCGAATTTCATCGGGCTGGCCAGCGGGACGAAGGACTGGAAGAGCCCGGTGAGCGGCGCCACTAAGCACGGCGTCCCGCTGTATGACGGGACGATCTTTCATCGTGTGATCCCGGGCTTCATGATCCAGGGAGGAGATCCGGCCGGGACCGGATCGGGCGCCGATCCTGTCCAAACTTTCAAGAACGAAGTCTCCCCCGATCTATTGTTTGACCATCCCGGCCGTTTGGCCTACGCGAACGCGGGCCGCGACACCAACTCTTCGCAATTTTTTGTTACGGAAGTGGCGTTCACCGGACAACAGGCAAGGATGCTCAACGGCAACTATACGATCTTCGGACAGTGCGATGAAGCCGCCGTCACGCTGGTGAAACAGATCGCGGCCATGAGTCGTGATGCGAACGACAAGCCGTTTCGGCCGGTGAAGATCAATCACATTGCAATCATCCACAGCACCGGAGGCGCAGCCAAACCGGCGGCGGGAACCACAGTGAAGAAGCCTGCTGCGGTACCAGCGGCAACCGCGCCGAAAGCGCCACCGAGTTCCGACTAGGGCCGCCGGGCTTCGCCCAGGCTGGACAGCCGAAGGCGGCTGTCCCTACATGTGCATTTCCACACCCA
>Ga0209415_10005519_pt1 | contig 22685 bp, 24 predicted proteins | sample PeaSoiSIISIP2007_FD_187696 | JGI IMG/M metagenome (GOLD analysis project Ga0209415, IMG submission 187696) | Peat soil microbial communities from Weissenstadt, Germany - SII-SIP-2007 (SPAdes) (version 2) | ecosystem: Environmental > Terrestrial > Soil > Wetlands > Peat | place: Germany... | reverse complement strand
GGGAGGGGTCTGATACGGCGTCATGTCCATCCCCGGATAGCGCTCGGCGACATCGCGCAGGGTCTGTTCGTTCCAATAGTCGCTGCCCGCCGGCGGCCAGCCGAACAGGTCGCGCTGGCGGGGTGTCATCTTGACCATGGCGTCGACCATCGCCGCGTTCCCGGCGTGGTGCGGCCAGCTCATCTTACCGTTCCAGCGCCAGCCGCGCTGCTGCATGTCGACCAGCATGGCGAACCGCGAGCGCCCGGGTTCGCTGAAGTTCGAGCCGCGGTGGAAGACGTCGGTCTTGTAGATCATCAGCGTGCCGGCCGGGCCTGTGATCGCCACCTCATGCTCGAACAGCTCGCCCATCGGCTGGCGCCGTGGCGTCAACGGCAGGTGCTTGGTGAACTCCAGCGGCACGAGCTTGGTCGGCCCGTCCGCATCGGTCACGTCCGAGAGCAGGATGAAGGTGGTCATCTGCGTGTGCACGCGGTCCTGCCGCGGCACGACCAGGGTGTGGTTGCCGAAATCGCGGTGGTGCGGCTGGTCGTAGTCGACCGCGCCCGCGTACTTGGCCCAGAGCTCGATCTTGTAGATTTCGATGTCGTCCGAACCCAGGAGCCGCTCGGCGGCGTCGGTCAGGTCCGGATAGACCGGGATGCGGTTCAACGCCCAGTCCCCATAGGGGAAGACGTTGATGCCCGAGAACTGGCTGTCGGCGAGCTCGGGGTGCTTTGACGGGTCGGCGAAATAGTCTTCCGGCTTCGGGTACACGCCCCAGAGCGCCGCCCGCGCCGCGCCCAGGGTCTCCGCGTCGAGGAAGTTCTCGACGACCGTGAAACCGCGCTCCCAGACCTCGGCCAGGTTCTTGTCGGGCACCCGCATGCGTCCCTCCTTCGCCGCCTTGCGTCGACCTTCGCCGCGCGGCTGTCAACGCGGTCCGAACGCCGCCGCGTGGCCCTTTGGCGCGATCTAGGGCTAAGCTGGCGGGGAACTGTCCTGTTCGGAGCCGGGCGCATGCCGGACAGCCGACCGCACTATTGGGCCTTCCTGAGCTACAGCCACGCGGACGCGCGCTGGGCGAACCGGCTGCACCGCGCGCTTGAGCATTTCGCGACGCCCAGGCCCCTGATCGGGGCCGCCACGCCGGTCGGGCCTGCGCCCAGGCGGCTGCATCCGGTGTTCCGCGATCGGGAGGAACTGGGCGCCTCGGCCGATCTCGGCGGGCGGCTTGTCGCCGCGCTCGAGGCCTCCGGATACCTGATCGTCATCTGCTCGCCGGCGGCCGCTCGCTCGCGCTGGGTCAATGAGGAGATCGCCCGCTTTCGGGCCATGCATGGCCACGAGCGCATCCTGACCGTCATCGTCGCCGGCAAGCCGCTCGCCTCGCTCGACCCCGGCGACGCGGACCAGGAGTGCTTCCCCGAGGCGCTCCGCCGCCGCGCCGGCGATGACGTCGGGCCAGAGCCCATCGCCGCGGACTTAAGACCCGGGCGGGATGGGTTCCGCCTGGCGGTGCTCAAGCTGGCCGCCGGGATGCTGGGCGTAGGCCTCGACGCGCTGGTCCAGCGCGACGCGCGACGCCGCCAGCGCCAGCTCACGATCCTCACCGCGGCCTCGCTTGCCGCCTCGGCGGTGCTGGCGGCGCTCACCTTCGCCGCCGTGCGCGAGCGCAACGAAGCCTATGCCCAACGGGCGCAGGCCGAGGGGCTGATCGAGTTCATGATCGGCGACCTGCGCAAGAAGCTCGAGCCGATCGGCGGGCTCGACGCGCTCGACGCGCTCGGCGACCGCGCGCTCGCCTACTACGCCGCGCAGCAGAGCCACGGCATGGACGCGGCCTCGCTCGGCCGCCGCGCGCGCGTTCTGCATCTGCTCGGCGAAATCCGTGACCGCCGCGGCGACCTGGCCGGAGCGCTCGCCCTCTTCCAGGAAGCGGCCAGGAGCACCGGCGAGCTGCTGGCTCGCGCGCCAGATGATCCCCAACGGATCTACGACCACGCCCAGAGCGTCTACTGGGTGGGCTACGTCGCCTGGCGACGCGGGCATGACAACCAGGCCCGCCGCGCCTTCCTCGACTATCAACACCTTGCCGATCGGCTCGTCGCCATCGACCCGAAGAACGCGGCCTGGCGCGGCGAGGTGGTTTACGCCAACTCCGATCTCGGCACGGTCTTCTTGGCGGACGGCGAGGCGGACGCAGCGGCGACGGCCTATCAGCGCGCTGTCGAGGACGGCGAGCGGCTCGTGCAGGCCGCGCCGTCCGACCGCGGCCCGCAATTCGATCTCGCGCAGAACCTCGGGTCCCTGGAGAGGGCCGAGTACCTGCGCGACCGGCTCGATCTGGCGATGAGCGATCTCGCGGCCGAGAGCGCCCTAGACCAGTGCATGCTGGCGCGGAACCCGGCCGACAACGGCGCCAAGGTCGACCTGGCCATCAGCCGCAGCGCGCGGGCGCGCATCCTCCTGGCGCAGGGCCGGACGCGCGAAGCGAGCGACGAGCTCGCGGCGGCGCAGGCCAGCCTGGAACAGATCATCGCCGCGGCGCCCGGAGACGACTCCTACAAGTTCGCCGCCACGCCGATCCTTCTCCTGCGCGCGCAGGTGTTGCTTCGCACCGGCGCGCTCGATGCCGCGGCGCGGGCCGCCACCGCCGCTCGCGACATGGCCGAGGCCGCCGTCAGGAAGGACCCCACCAATGTGGCGTGGAGCGGCGACCGCCTGGGCGAGGCCCGGGTTGTGTCGATGAAGATCGCCGCCGCGCGCGCCACATCGCCGGGCCAGCAGGCGGCCGCGCTCCGCGGCGCGCCGAAAGAGGCCGACCGCCTCGCCGCGCTGGCGCGAGCCCAACCCCGCAGCCTCGCGCTGGCCCGCGTGGTCGCCCAGGCGGAGCTGCTCGCCGGCGACGAAGCCAGTCTGATCGGCGAGGCCGCGCGCGCGCAAACCTATTGGTCGGCGGGATTGTCCACGCTGACTGCGGTTGGAACCCCGGGGCAGCCGCCCGGCGACTCCAGCGGCGCGCTGTTGCGCCAGCTCGACGATAGGCTAAGGTTCCGGCGTCCACCGGTAATGGGCGCCAGCATGGTGCGGCCGAGAGGGCAGGTCGGGGGACCGGGGCGGACCGACTATCGGTGGTGACTGCCGCCGCGCCTCCATCAACAGAGAGCAGAGATCAACATCATGATGTCATGCGATGCGGCGATCGAGATCACCATCGACATCACCGTTACGGGGAACCCAGGCGGCCCGTTCGATTGGACGTTCCACCGGACCGACACCGGCGATCCGAGCGTGACGGTTGGCGGGAAAGGCTATCTCGACTTCAGCAAGAGCGGCAAGCCGATCCACGTCAAGGCGACTGTGCACGACGCCAGTGACCCAAGTCTGGTGTTCTACAAAGGCGGGGGCATCAACGTCTTTGGGTTCGCCGACTCCTACGGTGACGGATATCACACCGTGAGCGTGGTCGCGCCCGGCCACTACCAGATCGGCGACGTCCAGCTCAGCAACGGCAATACGACCGTCAGCTTCTGCTACGCCAACCAACGCAAAGCGGACGAGCCCAACCAGCCGGGTCATTACGCGATCAGCCGCTACACGATGTACTTGGGGGATTCGACCAGCCCCAACCCGCTTGGATCGTACATCGACCCGCAGATCGGCAACGGCTTCGGGCCGGGGCACTAACGCGCGTCGAAGATCTCGTGCTCGCGGGTCATGAAACAGCGCGAGCGGCCCATCTCGACGAACCGCCGCTCGTCCTCGACCAGCACCGGTCCCGCGCGCCGCGCGGTGTCCGGATCGGGTGAGGGCGCGCCGCCGGGCCGCACCCAGACCTCGGTGATGCCGTCGAGCGGCGCGGCCAGCCCGCGCCCCGCCCCGATCGTCTGATTGATCTCCGGCGCGATCGTGTGGCTCTGGACGTAGCGCGCCATGCCGCTCGCGCGGGCGAAGCTCGCCACTAGCGGCCCGTGATCGGCGAGCCAGGTCCTGTGGCAGTCCTCCACGCTCATGCCGTCCTTGCCGGTCAACAGGTAGGTCACCTTCTGCACCTCGGGCCCGAACTTGGCGCCGCCGGTGAAGTCGAAGATCAGCTTCTCGGCGGTCAGGAAGATCTGCGACTTGGCGATGTCGATGAACTTATCCTCGTCCTCAGCGAGGTCGGCCATCGCCGCCTGGCCGGGGGGATCGCCGAGCGCCGCCTGGAAGTCCGCCAGGCTCTCCCACCAGACCTCGGTGATGCCAGGCAGCGGCTCCAGCATGCCGCGCGCGGACCGCATCGCCTCGTTCGCCGGCGTGTCGATGGTGTGGCTCTGCACGTAACGCTTGGCGCGGATCGCCGGCGCGTGCCCCTTCACGCGCGGCCCATGCGAATTCAGCCAGTAGTCGTAGAAGTCGGCCAGGGGCACGTCGGTCCGCCGCTCGACCGCATAGACCATCTTGATCACGAAACGCCTCCCTGCACGCGTCCGCCCTTTATCGCCCGGGCGGTTTCAGCCAAAACCCATCGGCCAGCAGATGAGACCTGTCCAGCCATGACCGCACTGCCGAACTCGACCGCCGCCCGCGACATTGCGAGCCTGATCCACCCGTACACGAACCTCGATCGGCACCGCGTGGTCGGGCCCTTCGTGATCGCGTCGGGCGACGGCTGCTACGTCTACGACGAGGGCGGCAAGCGCTACCTCGAAGGGCTCGCAGGCCTGTGGAGCGCCTCGCTCGGCTTCAGCGAGCCCAGGCTGGTCGCGGCCGCGACAAAGCAGATGCAGCGGCTGCCATATTCGCAGATCTTCGGCGGCCGCTCGCACGAGCCTGCGATCGACCTCGCCGAAAAGCTGCTCTCGATCGCTCCCAAGGGGCTCACGAAGGCGCTGTTCGCCAACTCCGGCTCGGAGGCCAACGACCAGGCGATCAAGCTCGTCTGGTACTACCACAACGCCATCGGCAAGCCGGACAAGAAGAAGATCATCTCGCGCATGCGCGCCTATCACGGGGTGACGGTGGCGAGTGCGAGCCTGACCGGCCTCGCCCCCAACCACGCCGACTTCGACCTGCCGATCGCGCGCTTCCTGCACACCGACTGCCCCAGCCACTACCATCACGCCGAGCCCGGCGAGAGCGAGGCGGCGTTCGTGACGCGCATCGTCGGCAACCTCGAGGCGCTGATCGAGCGTGAGGGCCCCGACACCGTCGCCGCCTTCTTCGCCGAGCCGGTGATGGGCGCGGGCGGCGTGATCGTGCCGCCGAAGGGCTACTTCGAGGCCGTGCAGAGGTTGCTCAAGAAGCACGACATCCTGTTCGTCGCCGACGAAGTCATCTGCGGCTTCGGCCGCACCGGGAACATGTGGGGCAGCGAGACTTACGGCATCACGCCCGACATCCTGACCTGCGCCAAGGCGCTCTCGGCCTCGTTCCTGCCGATCTCGGCGACTCTGGTGACCGACAGAATCCACGAAGCGATGCTGGCGGAAAGCCGCAAGCTCGGGACCTTCGGCCACGGCTTCACCTACGCCGGCCACCCGGTCTCGTCCGCGGTCGCGCTCGAGACGCTCAAGATCTACGAGGAGCGCGACATCGTCGGCCACGTTCGCCGCATCGCCCCGCACTTCCAGGCGCGCTTGCGGACCCTGGCCGACCATCCGCTGGTAGGCGAGGCGCGCGGCGTCGGCCTGGTGGGCGCGGTCGAGCTCGTCCGCGACAAGGCGGCCAAGACGCCGTTCGACGCGGCGCTGGCGGTCGGCCCGGCCGTGCAGGCCGCCGTGCTCGAAGAGGGCGTGATCCTGCGCGCCATCCGCGACGTGGTCGCCGTCTGCCCGCCGCTGATCATCACCGACGAACAGATCGACACCCTGTTCGACGCCCTCGCCAAAGGCCTAGACAAGGTCCACGCCACCCTCGCCGCCGAAGCAGCTTAGGGCTTTGTCTTTACCGGAGAGATCGCCTCCGCGGTTAAACTTCGCGGCTTCGCCGCTCAAGCGGGCGATGACGGTTGGGTTGGAGAAGGACCGATGAACCAGGCCGACTATCAGAACTACGACGCGGTCGGCCTGGCTGAGCTCGTCGCCAAACGCGCGGTCTCGCCCGGCGAGCTGCTCGACGCAGCGACCCGGCGGATGGCCGAGGTCAATCCAAAGCTCAACGCCGTCATCCTCAACCTCTCCGCCCAGGCGCGGGACGCGATCGAAGCCGGCCTGCCCGAGGGCCCGTTCCGCGGCGTGCCCTATCTGCTCAAGGACCTGGGCACGCAGATGCAGGGCGTCCAGACCCGCGGCGGGTCGGCGATCTGGCGCGACCTGCCGCCGGCTGCCGCCGACAGCGCCCTCGTCGCCGCCTATCGCGCGGCCGGGCTAGTGATGTTCGGCAAGACCAACACGCCTGAATTCGGCCTGCAGCCGGTGACCGAGCCGACCGAGTTCGGCGCGACCCGCAACCCCTGGAACCTCGAGCGCACCCCCGGCGGCTCGTCCGGCGGCTCGTCCGCCGCGGTCGCCGCCGGCATCGTTCCGGCCGCCCAGGCCAGCGACGGCGGCGGCTCGATCCGTATTCCCGCGTCCTGCGCCGGCCTGGTTGGCCTCAAGCCTTCGCGGGGGCGGGTCTCGATGGCCCCGGTCGGCGAGGGTTGGGGCGGCATGTCGACCATCCACGCTGTCAGCCGCTCGGTGCGCGACTCGGCCGCCCTGCTCGACATCAGCTGCCGCCCGCAACCGGGCGACCCCTACTTCATCTCCCCGCCCGAGCGGCCCTATCTCGAGGAAGTCGGGCGCGACCCCGGCAAGCTGCGCATCGCCTTTGGCAGCGGCGCCCTGCTCACCGGCGCACCCGAGACCGAGGTCAGCTTCGCCGTCGATCAGGCGGCCAAGCTGCTCGCCTCGCTCGGCCACGACGTCGAAGAGGTCGAGCTGCCGTTCGCGTTCGGCGCGGCCTCGGCGGCCGGCGGCGTCTGCGTCGCCACCGCGACGGGCGTCTACATCGACGCCGAGTCGGAACGCCGCGGCCGCCCGGTCGAGGAGGGCGAGGTCGAGCCGCTCACCTGGCGGCTTTACCAGCAGGGCAAGGGCTATACCGCCGGCGACTTCGCCCGCGCCGTCGCCCTCATCCACCGCTTCGGCCGCGGGCTCGGCCAGTTCATGCAGCGCTACGACGTCTTGATGACGTCCACGCTCGGCCGCCCGCCGATCCGCATCGGCGAGCTCAGCTCCACCTCCGACGACACGGCAGAGTACTACCGCGTCTTCTCGGCCTTCATGCCCAACACCCAGGCCTTCAACCACTCGGGCCAGCCGGCCATCAGCCTCCCCCTCGCCTGGACCGACGACGGCCTGCCGGTCGGCGTCCAGTTCGCCGCCGCCACCGGCGACGAAGCCGTGCTGTTCCGGCTGGCGGGGCAGCTCGAGAAGGCCCAACCCTGGTGGGACAGGCGGCCGGGGATTTAGCCGGCGCTCGCCGAGCCTGACAGACATGGCGCAAGCTTCATGGGTCGAGCGCTGGCGTGTCGGAATCCGCGCCAGCGAAACAGCGCTGGTGATCGGTCTGTGGGCCAGCGGGCTGGCGGCCAGCGACATCGTCATCGCCGCGATCCTGCTCGGCGCCGGCGCAATCGTCGGGCTTGTTGCGGTCTGGGCCGACCCGGCGCGGTCGGTGGCGGCCAAGCTCGCGTTGAGCCTCGTCGTCGCGACGTTCTTCGTCTTGGCCGCGCTCGTCACGGGCTGGCGCCATCCGCCGCAGGTCCGGACGCCCCCGGCGCCGGCGGCCCACGCCTACGCCGACTGCGTCGGCCGGGTGAGGGACGCATCCGCGGCGCTGGTGCAGCTGGTCGCAAACGCGAAGGCCATCGACGATGCGTGGAACGCCAACAAGGACGACCAGCGGATGGAGCTTCAGTACAACGTCTGGCGTTCCGAAGCGGACGGCATCCTCTCGGCCTATTCCGACCTCACGCCCAAGGCGAGGAGCCAGTTCGACAGCGCGCACGGCTCGCATTGGCTGCATTCGTTCCTGTTCATCCATGACCGCGGCCGCCAGATCGGCGTCGACCTCGAGGCGAAACGGGACGTGCTGATCACAATCAACAATGCGATGACCGCAGGCAGGTGTCCGCGGACGATGACCTACGACGTCGGCAACTAGCCGCGTTCGTGGGCGTCGGATTGACGGCGGAACTTGCCCGCGCCCTTGCGGGCGAGGCGCCGCGAGGAAACGCTCTTGGTCTCCAAGCACGACGAAGCTGCCGCATGACCCGCCGCCTGGAGACGACGATCGTTGTCGCCGGGGCTGGGCCGGTCGGGATGGCGCTGGCGATCGATGCGGCGCAGCGCGGCGTTGACGTGGTCGTGCTTGAGGCCCGGCAGGCCGGAGAGCCGCCCAGCGCCAAGTGCAACACCGTCGCCGCGCGCACGCTGGAGACCTTTCGCCGCCTCGGCGTCGCCGACCAGGTCCGCGCCGCCGGGCTTCCGGACGACTATCCGACCGACGTGATCTACTGCACCTCGATCAGCGGATATGAGCTGACCCGCGTCCGCCAGCCCTCGCGCCTGGAGCGGCCTGAGCCGGGCTTTGCCGACAGCGATTGGGCCACGCCCGAGCCCGTTGTCCGCGTGAGCCAGCTCTATCTCGAGCCGATCCTCTTTCGCCGGCTGCTCGAGGCGCCCAGGGCGCGGGTCCTCAACCAGACCGTGGTCGAAGGCTACGAACAGGACGGCGGCGGCGTCACCGCCCACTGCCGAGCGTCCGACGGCGAGGAGGTGCTCGTCCGCGGGCGCTTTCTCGTGGGTTGCGACGGAGGGCGCAGCACGATCCGGCGGATCATGGGCGTGTCGTTGCAGGGCGACACTGACCTGGGCCGCACCCGCTCGAGCCTCATCCGCGCGCCGGCGTTGCGCGCCCTCTTCGCTGATCGCCGGCCGGTCTGGATGAGCTGGGTCTCGAACCCGCGCATCCGCGCAACCGTGATCGCGATCGACGGCGAAGAGGTGTGGCTGCTGCATCGCTCGCTCGGCAGCCGGCACAAGGACTTCGCCGACCTCGACTTCGACCAGTCGATCCGCGACGCGCTTGGCGTGGGCGCCGACTTCACCTGGGAGGTGCTCAACCATGAGGACTGGGTCGGACGCCGGCTGGTGGCCGAGCGCTTTCGCGATGGGAATGTCTTCATCGCCGGCGACGCGGCGCATCTGTGGGTGCCGTTCGCCGGCTACGGGATGAATGCCGGCGTGGCCGACGCCATGTCACTGTCGTGGATGTTGTGCGCCGTCGCCAAGGGGTGGGCGCCAATGAGCTTCCTGAACGCCTATGAGGCCGAGCGGCAGCCGATCACCGACCAGGTTTCGCGTCTGGCCATTGGCAAGGTGCTGGAGAACACGGCCGCGCTGGGCTCGGGGCCGGTGACGCCGACCATCGAGGAGGCGGGCCCCGCCGGCGAGGCGCTTCGCGCCACGCTCGGCTCGCGCCTGCGCGAGATCAACCTCGCCCAGTTCGCGCCGGCCGGCCTCAACTTCGGCTACTTCTACGACCGCTCGCCCATCATCGCCTACGACGGCGAGACCGCGCCCGCCTACGACATGGGGAGCGTGACGCCGTCGACCGTACCGGGTTGCCGCATGCCGCACTTCTGGATCGGGCCGGACCGCTCGGTCTACGACGCGCTCGGACCGGACTACACGCTCGTGCGATTCCAGCCCGACGTCGACGTCGGCCCCCTCATCGCCGCTGCGGAGGCCGATCGCCTGCCACTGACGCTCTTGGACGTCACCGCTCCGGACGCGCCTGACGTATTCCGTCACCCGCTGCTGATCGTCCGCAGCGACCAGACCGTCGCATGGCGCGGGCCTGCGCCGCCCCTCGACCCCGCCGCCCTCGTGGACCGCCTGCGTGGGGTCGTGGCAGGCTAGGACAAGAAGGAGACAGCCATGCCCGGCCGATACGGTCCGCACAATCCGGACGCCACCTACGTTCCGCACCGCTATCCCGAGCGACTGTTCGACAACGGCGAGCTTACGATGAACTACGCGACCGCCGGCGATGCGGCGCGGCCGGCGCTGTTGCTCGTCCCCGGCCAGACCGAGAGCTGGTGGGGCTACGAGGCGGCGATCGACATCCTGAAGGACAGCTTTCAGGTGTTCGCGGTCGACCTGCGCGGCCAGGGCCGGTCCGGCCGCACGCCCGGGCGCTACACCCTGGACAACATGGGCAACGACCTCGTGCGCTTTGCCCATGGCGTGATCGGGCGGCCTGTGATCGTGAGCGGGCTCTCGTCGGGCGGGGTGCTGTCGGCGTGGCTCTCCGCCTACGCGCCCGCGGGCCTGATCCGCGGCGCCCACTACGAGGACCCGCCGCTCTTCACCTCCGAGGTCAGCCCGGCCTGCGGCCCATCGATTCGACAGGCGATCGGGCCGGTGTTCGCGCTGTTCAGCAAATACCTGGGTGACCAATGGAGCGTCGGCGACTGGGCGGGGCTGAAGGCCAATGCCCCCGCCGAGCTTCCCGGCTGGCTGGCTGGCATGGCCGCGGGGTTCGGCGACGAGCCCGGGCAGAATCTCAAGGAATACGATCCGGAGTGGGGTCGGGCCTTCTGGACCGGCACGGTCGCCGCCAGCTGCGATCACGCGCGCATGCTATCGGCGGTCAAGGTTCCCGTGCTCTTCACCCACCACTTCCGGCATGTCGATGAGGCCACCGGGCTCCTGATGGGCGCCGTCTCGGACATCCAGGCGCAGCGAGTGCGCGAGCTCATCGAGGCCGTCGGCGAGCCGTTCGACTACCGGTCCTTCCCCGCCATGGGCCACGCCATGCACAGCCAGGACCCGGCCCTCTTCGCCAAGACGCTGACCGATTGGGCGCTGGCGCTTCCCTGAACGGGCTCAGTCGGTCGCCACGAACTGGTATACGTGCTGGCCGTCGCGGGTGGTGAGCGTCCGTTTGCCGCCGACGTCGCCGATGACGAACGCCAGCCCGGAGATCTGCGGATCGACTGTGACGAGGGAGACCGTGCCGTCGTCGTTGTGGCGGGAGGCGACCTCGCTGGTCCATGCGGCCGTCCGCACACGGACGACGTCGCGGGCGCGCTCGATCGCCAGCCTGCCCAGGTCGGCATTGGCGTAGGACGGCGCGAGGCCGGCGACATCCGCCTCCGCCGCCGGGATGATCAACCGCTTGCGCTCGGCGGCGCGCTGCGCGTCCGCCTGTTCCGCAAAGGCGCGAATGTTCTCAACCGCTTGCGGCTCGCCGTCATACAGGAGCTCCAGGATCCGGCGCAGGAACGGGCCCCGCATGAACACGCCGCGGTCGGCGTTGGTGAGGATGACGGCGCCGACCTGGGCGGACGGGATGGCGAAGACGTCGCTGTGGTAGCCGGGGAGGTCGCCGCCGTGGTGGATGACCGAAACGCCCCAGGTCGCATCCTCCATCAGGCCCATGCCGTACCACTGATCCTCGCCGACCGGCGCGCCGCGGACCCGCCGCGCCAGCAGATTTTCGGGCCGGATGAAACGCCGTCCGTCCGGCAGCACGCCCTCGGCAAGCTCGTTCTGGACGTACAGGATCATGTCGTGGGGAGACGACCAGGCGCCGCCGGCGGGACGGGACGGCATGACGGCATTGTTGATATCCATGCCGAGCACACGGAGATTGCCGTCCGGGTCCGTCCCATGCGGACTGGCGTGGTCGCCGGCCAGCGCCGTCTTCGTCGAGAACGTCGTGTCGTTCATCGCCAGCGGCGTGAAGATCATCTCCTGCATGGCCTTATCGAAGGCCTCGCCCAACTCGCGGCCGGGGTGCGCCACGTGCGCGCCGATGTAGCCCGCGGCCGAGGCCATCAGGTTGTTGTACTGGAAGACCTCGCCGAACCGGCTCGTCGGCTGGGTCGCGGCAAGCTGCTCGAAGGTGGTCGCGGCCGGCGTTTCGGCGGTCGTGGTGAACAGCCACTCGTAGTCCTTGCGCGGCAGCCCGGTGGCCGCGCTAACCAGATGCCGGACCAGAACCTGGCGCGTGGTCTCATCGTCCCCCAGGCGGAAGGCGGGATAGACCTTGGCGGCGGGATCGTCCCAGTCGAGCTTGCCCTCGTCCACCAGCCGGGCCAGCAGCAGCGTCGCCATGCCCTTGGTGTTCGAGGCCACCATGAACCGCGTGTGCGGGCCGATCGGCTCCGCCCGCCCCGCCTCGCGCACGCCGACGCCGCCCTCGTAGACGATCTCGCCATGATCGATGAGCGCGATGCCGACGCCGGGGACGTCGAGCGTTGCGGCGGACTCGCGGACGAAGTCCAGGAGCGCGCTGACGCGAGCCGGGTCTAGCCGATGCGCTGTGCGGCCGGCGAAGCTCTCGCGAGCGTGCCCGGCGGGCCGCAGGCTCTGCAGGATCACGCTGAGCGGCCCCGCGCGCTTTTCGTACGTGGCCGCGCTGCCGTCGACGATGCCCACGGTCCAATCCTGCCCCTTGCGCAGCGCCAGCGCGACCACGGCCAAATGCTCGGCGGGCGAGGTCTCGTAGTTGACGACCGCCTGCTCGTCCCACCCGTCGCGGGCTGGCGCGGGCGTCAGGACCTTGAAGGCATGCGTCTCCTTGCCGCGATAGGCGACCCAGGCGGCGGCGACCGCGCTCCAGGCGTCCCGGGCCGCACCGACCTCGACGATGACAAGCCGCAGGTCGCCTTCGGGGGGTTCGAGCGCGATCAACGACCCGGTCGCCTGTTGCGACCAGCCCTCGGGGAGGCTGAAGGTTGCGCTCATCGCCGCGGCTCCCTGTCTCGCACGCGGTCGAAGCCGGCTTTGATGTTGGCGAAGCGCATCGAGATCACCGGCTCGAACTCGGTGTCTGTGAAGATGTAGGGCCAATCGCCCTCGATGCCCTCGCGCACCAGCTCGCCCACGTACATCGGGTCGATGCCGGCCTCGAGGCGGGGGCTGAGATTCTTGAGCCACTCGGCGATCTCGCCGGTCGTCTTGTCCGCCTTGGCGGCGGCGGCGAACCGTTCCGGCAGGTTGCGCACCGACTTGTCGATCTGGGTGTTGATGATGCCCGGGCAGAGCACCGACACGCCGATGCCGCGCGGACCAAGCTCGTTGCGCAGGCCCTCGGAGAGCGCCACGACGCCGTACTTCGACACGTTGTAGGCCGCGCCGTTGAACGACATCAGCCCCGCCACCGAGGCGGTATTGACGATGTGGCCGCCACCGGCCTTCTCGATCAGCGGCCCGAAGATCTCGACGCCCCACACCACCGCCATCAGGTTCACGCCCAGCGTCCAGCTCCAGCTCCAGCTCGCCTCGGTCCAGGTCCCATAGCCGCCGCCCCCGCCGACGCCGGCGTTGTTGTGGATGATGTGCACCTGGCCGTAGCGCTCGAGCGTCGCGTCCGCGGCCGCCTGCAGCTCGGCCTTCAACGAGACGTCGGCGATCACGCCCGCCACGTCGGCGTTGGTGCGTTTCAACCCCTCGACCGCCTTGTCCAGCGCGTCCTTCTCGATGTCGCACATCATCACCTTGACGCCCGCCTGCGCGAGCGCGGTCGAAACGCCGAGCCCAATCCCCGACGCCGCCCCCGTGATGAACGCCGTCTTCCCTGCCAGATCCTTCATCTCAATCCCTCGCCATCCGTGCTCTGAAGGTTTACCGCAGAGATCGCAGAGGGCGCGCAGAGATCGCGGAGAGTCAAAGTCCCTCTGCGTCCCCCTCTGCTCTTCTCCGCGAGCTCTGCGGTTAGATCTTGCGGCTATCGCCGCGGTTCTCGCCCCCTAACGCGGTCGAAGCCGGCTTTGATGTTGGCGAAGCGCGCCTCGATGGGCGGCTCGAACTCGGTGTCGGTGAAGATGTAGGGCCAGTCGTTCTCGATGCCCTCGCGCACCAGTTCGCCGACGTACAGCGGGTCGATGCCGCTCGCCACCCGCTCGCGGACGTTGCCCAGCCACTGCACCGCCTGCGCCGACGGCGGGGTGGTCGGCAGCGCGCCCTGGAAGCGCTCCGGTAGGTTGCGCCCGGAGCTGGTGATGTTGGTGCGGATGAAGCCGGGGCAGAGCACCGAAACGCCGATGCCGCGCGGACCGAGCTCGTTGCGCAAGCCCTCGGAGAGGGCCGCCACGCCGTACTTGGTCACGTTGTAGGCGTTGCTCGAGCCGGAGATCAGGCCGGCGATCGAGGCGGTGCTGACGATGTGGCCGCCACCGGCTGTCTCGATCAGCGGCCCAAAGATCTCGACCCCCCAGACCACCGCCATCAGGTTGACGCCGATGGTCCAACTCCAGCCGGCGTCGTTCCATGCGCCATAAGCGCCGCTGCCGCCGACGCCGGCGTTGTTGTGCAGGATGTGCACCGCGCCATAGCGCTCGAGCGTCGCGTCCGCCGCCGCCTGCAGCTCGGCCTTCAGCGAGACGTCGGCGATCACGCCGGCGACGTCGGCGTTGGTGCGTTTGAGCCCCTCGACCGCCTTGTCCAGCGCGCCTCGCTCGATGTCGCACATCATCACCTTGACGCCCGCCTGCGCGAGCGCGGTCGAAACGCCGAGCCCGATGCCCGAAGCGGCGCCGGTAACAAACGCGGTCTTGCCCGCTAGATCCTTCATCGGTCTCGTCCTCCTCCGTCCCGCTTACGCCAGCGAGCGTGAGAGGCAAAGCCGACGCTCGCACGGAGTCCCAAACTTCCGCTCATCCCCGCGAACGCGGGGACCGAGGCTCTTTCACCACCAAGCACACCAAGCACACCAAGCGTTCTGAGAGTGCGCCGGCGCTGCGGCCAACTGCGGCCTCTTGGTGTGCTTGGTGGTTCAATCCGGCGTCGATGGACCGGCCAGCCGCTTGACCATGTGGACGGCGGTGCGGTCGCCCAGCGTCTCCTCGCGCTCGATCGTGTAGCCCAGCGAGGCGTACAGGCGGATGTTCTCTTCGAACAGCTTGTTGGTGTAGAGCCGCGTGCCCTCGAGCCCCGCCTCAGCGGCCATGTCCTCGGCGAGCTTGAGCAGGCGCCCGCCGTGACCGCGCCCCTGGAAGGCCGGGCGGACGGCGACGTTCTCGATCAGGAGTTCGTCGCCCTCGGGCATCGTTTCGATCAGCGCCGCGAGCTTATCGCCCACGAACAGCAGGTCGAAGCGGTGACGCTCGAGCGCGGCGGCATAGTCGACCGTCATCGGCTTCGGCTCGCGGCCGGCGATCGGGACCCACTTCGCATAGGCCTCGCGGGTGAGCGCGCCGATCGCCGCAGCGTCAGACGGCCCGGCGAGCCGGATGCTCATCGCCTCGTCCGCCATTCAGCGGCCCTGGAACTTGGCCGGGCGCTTTTCCATGAACGCGCGCATGCCCTCCGCCGCGTCCTGGCTGCGGAACAGCGGCAGAAGCTGCAGGAAGACGTGGTGGACGTGGTCGTTGAAGGTCTCGTTCATACCCATCCGCATCATCCGCTTCGACGCCTGCACGGCCAGCGGCGCGCAGGCCGCGATCTCGTCGGCGATCGCCCGCGCCCGCGCCATCAGCTCCGCGTCCGGGACGACCTCGGAGGCGAGGCCGAGGTCGACCGTCTCGCGCGCCGTGAGCGTGCGGCCGGTGAAGATCAGCTCGGCCGCCTTCGACCAGCCGATCAGCCGCGGCAGGAGCCAGGTGCCGCCGGACTCCGGCACCACCCCGCGCTTGGTGAAGGCGGCGGCCATCTTGGCGCTCTCGGCCATGATGCGGATGTCGCAGCCCAACGCCGTGTCCATGCCATAACCGGCGGCCGAGCCGTTCAGCGCGCAGATCACCGGGGTGTCCATCTCGTGCAGGACGGTCGGCGGGGTCGAACGCAGGTCGAGGGTCACCGCCAGCTGGGAGCTGTTGGAGATGCCGCCCTGGCGTTCGCCGGTCGCTTCGGTGAGATCGAGCCCGGCGCAGAAGGCGCGGCCCGTGCCGGTCAGGATCACCACGCGCACTTGCGGGTCGGCGTCTGCGGCCAGCAGGTGGTCGGTCAGCTGGCCAAGCATGGCGCGCGAGATGGTGTTCATCCGCTCCGGCCGGTTCAGCTTGATCACGGCCACATGGCCGTCCACGGCGTAGAGCACTTCGTTGTCGATGCTGGTCGGCGCGTTCATGGGGATCCTCCGCGAGGGCTCGGATTGACGTAGTACACTGCCCGAGCGAGCGGAAGCGCGCGAAAGGCTTGACCTCAACCGCGCTTGAGGTCGTAGAGCCGCATCCGCCCGGCGCTCTCGCCGGTTCGCGGAGACGCCATGAATCTCAATCAGGTCACCGTCACGCTGCCGGACCTCGACGCCGGCTGGCGCTTCTACGTCGGACTAGGCCTTGAGCCGATCGTCGACTCTCGACCCGACTATGCGCGGTTCGCCTGTCCCGACGGCGGCGCGACCTTCTCCCTGCATCGTGGCGAGGCGAACGGGGGCGGGACGACGGTCTATTTCGAGTGCGCGGACCTCGACGCCCGCGTCGCCGCGCTCAGCGCCCTGGGCTATGCATTCGCTCACGGCCCAGCGGACATGCCATGGCTGTGGCGCGAGGCCGAACTCACCGACCCCGGCGGCAACCGCGTGTTGCTCTACTTCGCCGGCCGAAATCGCCTCGACCCGCCCTGGCGGGTGCAGAAGCCGCCGCAGGCCTGAACGGCGGGCTAGGCCCCCCTCTGTCAGGCCGCCCGGGAGAAAGCGGCCGCCCTGAGCGAGGCGGCATCGCGATGCATCGCGGCGGCGGCCTCGCTTGGAGGCACATCGATATCGCCGAGATCGCCCGCCGCGAGAATGATCTGCAGCGCCGCGCGCGCGCGGTTGACCCGGCTCTTGATCGTGCCGATGGCGGTCTGACAGACCGACGCCGCCTCTTCGTAAGACATGCCGGCGGCGGCGACGAGGATCAGGGCTTCGCGCTGCTCGTCCGGGAGCCGCATCATGCCGCGGCGCACGTCGGAGACGTCGAGCGCAGCGGACGGATCGTCCGTTGCAACCAACGTTCGCGCGGCGACCTCTGGATCGAGCGGCTCCGTCCGCCAGGACCGGCGTCGGTCGGATACGAACTGGTTGCGCAGGATCCTGAAGGTCCAGGCCTTCATGTTGCTGCCCGTGCAATAGCTGGCCCGCGCGCGCCACGCGCTGAGCAGCGTGTCCTGCGCGAGGTCGTCTGCCTCGGCTGCATTGCCGGTCAGCGAGCGGGCAAAGGCCCGCATGTGGGGCAGAAGCCCGACCAGTTCGGATTGGAACCGAGCGTCCGAATGCGCTTGGCCGACGGCGCCGCTCGCCTGGCGACGGGCCGTCGGCGCCGGATCCCCCGCGGCGTTCACGGCTGCCGGCCTTGGGCGCCGTAGAGCAGGTGGAACACGAACGGCACGGTGACTGCGAGGATCACGCAGAGCACGGAGGCCACGAGGAGAGTCGGCATGATTGTCTCGATGGGCGCCGCATGGGGACCGATCGACCGCTTCGATGGCGGCACAGTCCCGACGGCGCGCTTAAAGCATATGGGTATTCGAGGGCAAAACCGCCATCGTGATTAGGCGACAAGCTGTCGGTTTCGACGTGGACAAAAGTCTCCGAAATCTGCTTCTCTTCGCCAAATAATATGCGTAGCACTAGAGCTCTTGGCTTGATTCTACGTGCAGGCGAGCACGTCTTCCGGCGCGACCGTCGCGGATCGGCTCGCGAGGTTGTCGGCCAACGCGGTGTGGCGAGGCGCTGGCAAGGACTGCGCCGCACGCAGGGCCATTCCCATCGCGGCCTTCTGATGGGCGGCCACGCCTGCCGCAGCCGTGAGGCCGTCGATGTCGATCAGCTCCCACGTCCAGCCGTCCGGAAGCCGCGCCAGGCTTATGGAATGCTTGGCGGCGGCCAGCGCCGGCGTCGCCGAGCCGGCGCCCAGCAAGCCGCTGTGGGTCATCGCCCGCGACGCACGAGACGCAGGATCAAGAGCAGAACGACGGCGCCCACGAACGCCCCGATGACCGAGCCAAGGAAGCCGCTCCCGCGGGCGATATGGAGCAGGCCGAACACCCAGCCGCCGATGAACGAGCCGATGACGCCGACGACGATGTCGCCGATCAGCCCAAACCCGCCGCCGCGCACGACGATGCCGGCAAGCCAGCCGGCGAGCGCGCCGATCAGCAGGAAAATCAGTAGGGATTCTATGCCCATTGTCGCCTCCGGTTAGAACAGTCCAATCGCGTGACGGCCGCGCCCCGGCTGGGGCGCCTAGTCGCCCTTCGGGGCCGTATGCCGACCGGCGTTGCTCATCGGGCCGCCATAGAGACGGCGGCTTTCGGGCGTGTCCGGAATCGGACCGTTCGAAACGACGTTCGGTTCGCCTGCCTTCAACGTGTAGGCTTGGTCGGCGGGCGTGGGCGACGAGGTGACCCCGCCCGCGCCGATGGTCGCGGCGGCGGGCGTGCCGGCCTGGTTGGCCGATGCGGCGTTCGACTGGTTCGCGCCATTGGACGCCGGCGCCTGGGCGGCGGCCGCGCCTGCCGCGAGCGCGGCGAGCGCCGCGATGGCTAGAGTTGGAATGAGTCGCATAGTTGAGAACCCTCTCAGTGTTGGGCGAGGATCGCCCCTTCGGCCAGCCGTCCCTGATACAAGACGCTCAGCCTGCGAAGGCAACGGTAGGCGGACTCCTGGTGAGCATGTCGCTCAGGCCGCCAAGTCGCCTTGATCCTGATCAAACGCCCCGCCCGCCTCGATCGGCCGGGCGGGGCGCGACGATCAGGGGCTATCGAGCGTTGTCGAGAATGATCGAGGCGACCACGCCAGTGGCGATCGCCGCGAGAATGAACTGGCCGTTCGACTCGCGCCACGCGTAGCCATGCGGCGGGCGACGGAGATGGTGCGCGCGGTAGTCGACGGGCTGGGCGCGGCTCCAGTCGTTGTAGCCCATGCGATCGCCCTCGTTCCAGCGATGCTGGGCGCCCTGGTCCTGGCTCCAGCCATTGTGTTGGTAGTTGGACGGTTGCTGGCTGTAGTAGCCGGGCTGGGCGTTGACGGCGCCGGCGGCGCTGGCGACGAGCGCAGCAGTCGATGCGACTAAGAAAAGCTTTCTCATGACGTTTTTTCTCGATCTCTGGAAATTATTCAGCAGGAACGGTCGCTGTAAATAATCAAATGCGCCAAAACTGGAAACGTTCCGCCGATCGCTTGACCGAATAACTTTGAGGTAATCTTGCCGAAGCGAAGCGGATAACGTCATCGTCCGCCGTGAATACCCGGTTGGCTCGCTCCGGCGCGCCGCGTTCGGCGGCTCGTCGAAGGGCTGGCCGCGAGGGCCTCAGCGCGTGGTTAAGGAACCTTCAATCGAAAAGCGGCCTTGTTACATATCCCAGGGCAGGATCCGCGGATCGATGAACGCCGAACAGTGTCATGCGCGAGCGGCCGAATGCGCGGCGAATGCCGCCCTGTCGACGATCGAGTCCGTCACGCTGGAGTTCCTGAAGCTGGCCGCCCAATGGAGGGCGATGGCCGTTCGCGATATTTTCCTCGGTTTCGTGCAAGAGCGCATCGACGAGCCGGCGGTGCTGACCGCGCCGCCCAGCTGCGCTGACCTGCAATAGGGCGCAGCCTTGGTCGCGATCCGTGCTAGGCTGACGTGCGATCACCGAGGGGTCTGCCCCTCGGGCTGCATGTGATCCCAGTACCTTGCGCCGGGTACGGCTTGCGCTGCGCGAGCCTTCGGCGTGCTCTTGAGGCCGATGATGGCCGACGATAAACCGGTCGATCCCACCGTCGCCGACAGCCTGGCCCTGGCGTTGGTCGACTCCTCCGACGCGCCCATCCTGCTCCTCGACGGCAAGCTCGCGGTGATCGCGGCCAGCGCGTCATTTGCACGCACCTTCCAGATTGACGCGGCCAGCGCCACGGGGCGCTCGCTCTTCGCACTGGGGTCCGGTGAGTGGGACGTCCCGCAGCTGCGCTCGCTGCTTCGCGCCACGCTTTCCGGTGCGGCCGAGGTCGACGCCTACGAGATGGATCTGAAGCGCGCCGGCCGCGGTGCGCGTCGTCTGGTGATCACCGCCCATCAGCTCGACTATGGCGATAGGGCAAACGTGCGGCTGCTGTTGGCGGTGTCCGACGTCACTGACGCGCGCCTCGCCGAGCGGCTCAAGGACGATCTTCTGCGCGAGAAGGCGATCCTTTTTCAGGAGCTCCAGCACCGCGTCGCCAACAGCCTGCAGATCATCGCCAGCATCCTGATGCAGAGCGCGCGCAGGATGCCGTCGGCCGAAACGCGGACCTATCTCTTTGACGCCCACAGCCGCGTGATGTCGGTGGCGACGCTTCAGCAACAGCTCTCCGCCTCCAAGCTGGGGGATGTGGAGCTGCGCAGCTACTTCACCGAGCTTTGCGACAGCATCGCCGCATCGATGATCCCCGACCACGAAAAGCTGCGGCTCAAGGTCGAGGCCGACGCGGGCCTGGCTACGGCGGACGTCTCGGTCAGCCTTGGCCTGATCGTCACCGAGCTGGTCATCAACGCGCTCAAGCACGCGTTCCCCGCAGGCCGCGGCGGCGCCATCGTCGTCGGATACCAGTCCCGCGGGTCCGACTGGACGCTTTCCGTCAGCGACGACGGGGTCGGCATGCCGAGGGGTTCTCAGCCAGCGAAAGCCGGCCTCGGCACCAGCATCGTCGAGGCGTTGGCCAAACAGCTCGGCGCCAAGGTCAGCGTCGCTGACTCCGATCCGGGGACCAGGGTCTCGATCGTGCACGAAACCGCGCCTTCCGGCGGCGTTCAAGCCGGCCCGACCCGGCCAGTCTAGCTTTACGGACCCGCCGCTCTGTCGGCGTGATTTGGGCGCCCTCGCGAGCGCCCCGGAACAATTGGGGAACCTGGGCGTTCGCCATCCACGGGGCTTGCGGCTGCATCCAGCAGACATCGCGACGCCCCCCAGCCAGAACCGCGAATTCCCCACTATGTCGGAAGCCCATCCCGACGCTGACCTCGTGAAGGTCACGCGTACGACCACGACGTACGAACCAGCCGCGAAGACAAGCCAACCGGCGGCGGTCAAGCGGAGGAACCATGTTGTTCTCTGGGTCATCGGCGCGTGCTTGGTCGTCGCCGTCGCCCTGGCGGGCTTGTACTATTACAACGCTCAGAACACGCCGGCAGCGGCTCAGCAAAACGCCGTCGCCGCCAACCAGGGCCTCGCCCAGACCCTCAATCAGAAGGCGGCGACCGCCCAACAACAGGCCCAGACCGCCCAACAGTCCGCCGATCAATCTGAGACGAACGCCCGATCGCTCGCAGTCGGAGCCGCAGACGATCGCGCCGCCGCCAACCGTGCGGCCGTCAGAGCAAAGTCCGCCGGGGCGACGACAAACTAGCTTCAACAGCCGGCGACCTGAAAGGGACCCAAGTGCTCATCTCCCAGTCGAAGTTCATTCAGCAACAGAACATTCGGCGCTACGAACAGGAGCTCTCGATCACGCCCGTCAGCCCGAGGCGCAAGATGCTGCTGTTGCTGTTGGCCGAAGAGCGAGCGAAGACCTCGCGTCCCTGAAGAGTCACGGGGGCGCTGGTCGCCCCTGTGGCGCGGCTTCGCCTCGAAGCCGCGCCGGCGACCTAAGCCGCCTCGAACATCGCCTTCGACTCCTCGTCGGCGAGCGCGTCGAACCTGGCAAGCAGCGCCGCGCCGTCCGGGCGGGGCTTGAGACAGGTCTCCACCAGTTCGCGGGTCGCGCGGGCGCCGGCGCGCGGCACGTTGTCGGCGTTCCAGGCGACGACCCGCGCCCACACCGGATCGATGAAGCTCTTGCCCTCGACCACCCCTTGCGGGGTCTTGAAATGCATCGCCCGGACTTCCGAGACGAAGAGCTGCAGGTAGGCCACGTGCGAGGCCTCGTCCTCTCTGATCTGGTCGACGATGGCGGCGGCCTGGTCGGCCGCCTCGCGCCGGTCGGCAAACGCCTCGGGGTCGCGCATGAGCGCAATGTTGAAAGCGAACCCGCGCTCGGCGCGGATCTCGATCAGCAGCACGTTCATCAGCTGCTTGATCAGCGCCTCGTAGGGCGCGGAAACCTGCGGCATTTCGCGGCCATCGGCGCCCGGCCGGCCGCCGCGCTCGGGGATGACCGGGATCGGGTGGGCGTTTTCGCCCAAGACCAGGTCGCGGACGACGTACCACATCTGGTCGTGCGCCCCGATTCTGTTCGAGCCGTCGCCGCCCTCGTCCAGGCCGTGGGCGACGAACAGGCCCTTGTTCAGGTGCGCGGTCGCCGTCTCGGAGATGTCGCCCTCGACCAGCGGCTGGAAGTCGGGCGCGGTGATGGTGGCCAGCATCCGGCCGCGGCCTTCGATGATGCCGGTGGTGGTCAGGTTGTTCCACAGCGGCAGGGTGACGCCGTTGGCCAGCAGGAACTTCATCTGCGGAAGGTTCGGATAGTGCGGGGCGCTGAGGATGCGGGTCGAGACGTCGACAAGTTCGCCGCCCTTGTTCACGAAGGCCTCACGCCAGGCCTTGATGGCGGGCCAGCGCTTCAGCGTCCGCGGCGAACGGTAGACCCCCTCGGCGTCGTAGCCGCCGTGCAGCCGCTTGGCCCCGAACATGTTCAGCCGCGCATAGGCGTGATCGGCGAGGATCTCCTCGGAGGCGTACCGAAGCTGCATAGCGGTTCCTTCCGTTGGCCGACGCGTTCGCCGGCACTCTACCGCCTCGCCGCCGATCCGTCCTGCACTTGCGCGGAGTGGCGCACCCGACAGGATTCGAACCTGTGACCTCTGCCTTCGGAGGGCAGCGCTCTATCCAGCTGAGCTACGGGTG
>Ga0209415_10005517_pt1 | contig 22692 bp, 17 predicted proteins | sample PeaSoiSIISIP2007_FD_187696 | JGI IMG/M metagenome (GOLD analysis project Ga0209415, IMG submission 187696) | Peat soil microbial communities from Weissenstadt, Germany - SII-SIP-2007 (SPAdes) (version 2) | ecosystem: Environmental > Terrestrial > Soil > Wetlands > Peat | place: Germany... | reverse complement strand
GAGGGGACTTGAACCCCTACGCCCTTGCGGGCACTAGCCCCTCAAGCTAGCGCGTCTGCCTATTCCGCCACTCCGACCAGAGTGTTCCCTCAGGCGAGGGCCGCGCCATGTTAGCGGCTGGACGACACGGCTCAACCGGGGTCGACCGCGAGGAGGTCCGCGATCTTCTGATCGAGCACGGTCGTCGGTCACCCGGCAGAGACTCCGGACCGAGCGGCCCGGCGGCTCAGTGCAGACGCAGGGCCAGGGTGACGGTGGTGAAGGCGAAGACGATGGCGACGGTGATGGTGATCCGGTCGAGGTTCTTCTCGACCACGGTGGATCCCGCCGCCGCTTGGCCGACGGAACCGCCGAACATGTCCGAGAGGCCGCCGCCCTTACCCGAGTGCATGAGGACGAGGAAGATCAGCGAAAGGGTCGCCACCATGTGGAGCACGAGGAACACGATCGTCAACACCGGGAGTCCCTCCTCGGGCCGTCTGGACCCCTCAAGGGTAGCAAAGGGCGGGGATCACCGACGCGCGGTCGCGGCCGCACGGACGATCCCGGCGAAGGTGGCCGCCTCCAGGCTGGCCCCTCCGACCAGGAGCCCGTCGATGTCGCGTTGACCCATCAACTCAGCGGTGTTCTCCGGGCGGACCGAACCCCCGTACTGGATGCGCAGGGCCTGGGCCGCCTCGTCGCCCACCAACTCCCCCACCACGGCCCGGATATGGGCGCACGCCTGTTGGGCGTCCGCGGCGGTGGCCGTGACGCCGGTTCCGATGGCCCAGATGGGCTCGTAGGCGATCACGAGGGAGGCCGTCTGCTCGGACGGGAGGCCCTTCAACGCGGCGGTGGTTTGTGCGGTGAGCCGCGCGTCGGTCTCGTCGTCCTCGCGCTCCTCCGCCGTCTCGCCCACGCAGACGATGGGTGTCATGGCGCTGCGCTGGACGGCCCGGAGGGTGGCGGCGACCTGCTCGTCGCTCTGGCCGAACAGCTGGCGGCGTTCGGAGTGTCCGACGATGACATAGGTCACACCGAGCCGCGCCAACATCGGGGGCGCCACCTCACCGGTGAAGGCCCCCTGGTCCTCGCTGAAGCAGTGCTGCGCACCGAGCGCCACCGGGATGGCGCGGTCTTCGATGACCGTCTGCACCGATCGGATGTCGGTGAACGGCGGATGGACCGAGACGTCGAGCGGTCCGACGTCGGCCGGCGTCAGTCGCAGACCGAGGTCCTGGACGGTGCGGATCGACTGGAGATGATCATGGTGCATCTTCCAGTTGCCGCTCACGAGCGGCCGCCTCCGTTGCCCCGCGGTGGCCACGTCAGCCGCCCGGGGCGGCGTTCGGGGCATGGCGCAGGGCCACCAGGCCGGGGAGATCGCCGAACTCGAGCAGCTCGAGTGAGGCCCCACCCCCGGTGGAGACGAAACCCACCCGACCGGCCAGACCGAGCTCGTCGAGGGCGGCGACCGAATCGCCTCCACCCACCACGCTGAATCCGGAGCTGGTGGCGATCGCCCGCGCCACCGCGAAGGTGCCGTCGGCGAAACGCGGGTCCTCGAAGACCCCCATGGGACCGTTCCAGAAGATCGTCTTGGCGTCGGCCACGGCGGCCGAGAAGGTCCGCGCCGTCGCGGGTCCGATGTCGAGTCCGGCGGCGTCGTCGGGGACGTCGGGACCGACCACCTCGACCTCCTCGCCACCGCCGGGGGCGGTACGCCGGACGACCACGTCGGTCGGGAGCAGCACCCTCTCCCCCGCCTCGTCCAAGATGGCCCGGCACGTGGCGACGGCCGACTCGTCGAACAGCGACGACCCGATGGAGTGGCCCTGGGCGGCGAGGAATGTGAAGGCCATGCCGCCGCCCACCACGAGCCGGTCCACCGTGTCGAGAAGCGAGCGCAGGACGCCGAGCTTGTCGGTCACCTTGGCGCCACCGACGACGGCCAGAAAGGGACGGGAGGGATGGGCGAGGAGACCCCCGAGGGCCTCGACCTCACGGGCGAGGAGCCGTCCGGCGGCCGACGGCAGCCGGGCCGGGGGACCCACGATCGACGCATGGGAGCGGTGGCAGACACCGAAGGCGTCGTTCACGTAGTAGTCGAAGCCGTCGACCAGGCGGTCGACGAACACCGGATCGTTCGCCTTCTCGCCGGGATCGAACCGGAGGTTGTCCAGAAGACCCACCCCGGGAGCCAGTTCCGCCAGTCGGTCCCGGACCGGCGTCATCTCGTAGCGTCGGTCGTGATCGCCTTGGGGGCGTCCCAGATGGGCGCAGATCGTGACGTCGGCGCCACGGCCGGTCAGCCAGTCCAACGTGGGCATGGCGGCCCGGATGCGGAAGTCGTCGGCCACCGTGGCCGGGCCCTCGGGCCCGTCGGGCCAGTGCAGGGGGACGTTGAAGTCGGCGCGGACGAGGACCTTGCGGCCGTCCACGTCGGGGAGGTCCTCGAGCAGGGGAAGGCCGGCCAGGGGATCGACACGGGAGGCGGTCACGGGTGTGCCCCCTCCCGGTGCCGGAATGTCATGCTCCGGCGCGACGTTCGCCGCCGACCAGGACGGCCAGGTCGACGAGGCGGTTGGCGTAGCCCCATTCGTTGTCGTACCACCCCTGGACCCTCACCAGGGTCTGGTCCGGGCCGATGGGCATGACCATGGTGAGCCCGGCGTCGAACGTGCAGGAGGCCGGACTGCCCACGATGTCCGATGACACGATGGGATCCGTCGTGTAGTCGAGGATGCTGGACAGCGGGCCCGTGGTGGCCGCGGCGCGAAAGGCCTCGTTCACGTCGTCGACGGAGAGCTCCCGGGGAACGACGACGGTGAAGTCGGTGATCGACCCGTCGCCGACGGGGACCCGGAGCGCACTCCCGTCGAGCCGGCCGCGCATGGCCGGAAGCACGAGGTTCGTCGCCCGGGCGGCGCCCGAGGAGGCCGGGGTGATGTTCAGGGCCGCCGCCCGGGCCCGTCGGAGGTCGTCGTGCGGGAGGTCGAGGAGGTTCTGGTCGTTGGTGTAGGCGTGCACCGTCAACATGAGACCGCTCGTCACGCCGAAGGCGTCGTCGAGGACCTTGACCATGGGGACGAAGCAGTTCGTCGTGCACGAGGCGTTGGACACGACGACGTGGGTGTCGGGATCGAACTCGTCGTCGTTCACGCCGATGACGAAGGTGGCGTCGGCGTCTTTCGAGGGGGCCGAGATGATGACCCGTCGGGCCCCTCCCTCGAGATGGCCGGCGGCGTCGGCGCGTGAGGTGAAACGACCGGAGGACTCGATGACCACCTCGGCGCCCATCTCGTCCCAGGGCAGCGCCTTCGGCTCGCGCTCGGCCAGGACCCTGATCCGGGCTCCGTCGACGACCAGGGCGTCGCCCTCCGTCCGGATCTCCCCGTCGAAGCGGCCGTGGGTGGTGTCGTAGCGCAGGAGATGGGCGCTCGTCTTGGCGTCGGTCAGGTCGTTGACGGCGACGACCTGGACCGCGTCCCCGAGGGACCGCGCCGCCCGGAGGAAGTTCCGTCCGATGCGTCCGAAGCCGTTCACCCCTACCCGAACCGTCATCTGGATCCCATCTCGTCGGCCATCGCTCCCCCGTCGCCCCGGACAGACGGGCCCGCCGCCCGCCGCTCGTTGCCCTCCGGCCGTCCCCTGGTCTGCGGCACGGCGGCCCTATCCGACCAGACCGGCCAGGGCGGCCGCCAGTCTGCGGGGATCGTGGGCCAGTCCGTTGGCCTTGGCCAGAGGGGCCTCGAGGACGGGGACGTCGAGACGGCCGAGGGCGGTGGCGGTGGTGTCGGCGACAACGATGTCGATCCCGACGCCGTGCGCCACCAGGGCGGCCACGTGGTCGGCGACGTCGAAACCCTCGGTCTCCGCCGGCTGGGGGCGGAGGTTGGCCACGTAGACGATCCGGGCCGAAGCGGCCCGGATCCCCTCGGCGATGCCGGGGACGGCCAGGGCGGCCAGGACGCTCGTGAAAAGTGATCCGGGCCCGATCACGATCTGATCGGCCTCGGCCAGGGCGTCGAGGGCCGGGGCCGGGGCCACGGCGTCGGCCGGGATGACCGAGACGTGCTGGATGTGTGTGGTGTCCATCACCGCCGTCTGGCCCTCGATGTCCCCGGCGTCCGACGAGGCCTTCAGGACCACCGGCTCCGTGGCCGCCGGGACCACCCGCCCGGTGGCCCCGAGGAGCCGTGCCGCCTCGTCCAGGCCGGTCTGGACGTCTCCGGCGGCCGTCATGAGCCCGGCGATGATCAGGTTGCCCAGTGCGTGCCCGGCGAGCTCGTCGGCGTCGGCATCGAAGCGCTGCTCGAAGACCTGGGCCAGGAGGGCATCGTCGTCGGCCAGGGCCACCAGGCACTTGCGGAGGTCCCCGGGGGGGACGATCCCCAGCTGGCGGCGGAGCCGTCCCGACGATCCGCCGTCGTCGGCCACCGAGACGATGCCGGTCACGGCACCGGCGTAGAGCCGGGCCGCCCGCAGGCTGGCCGCCAACCCGTGCCCGCCCCCCACGGCCACCACCCGGGGCCCACCCGCCGGGGTCACCGGTCGACGTCCCGGTGGAAGACCGACGGGGCGGCACCCTGGTCCCCGAGGCGACGGGCCAGTTCGGCGGCGAGAACGACCGAGCGGTGCCGGCCGCCGGTACAGCCCATGGCGATGGTCAGGTACGACTTCCCCTCGGCCATGTAGGCGGGCAGGAGCATGCCGACGAGGTCGACGACCCGGTCGAGAAAGGGGCCGGTCGCCTCCTGGGAGAGGACGAAGTCGCGGACCGGTTCGTCCAGTCCGGACAGGCTGTGGAGCGGCTCGATCCAGTGGGGATTGGGGAGGAAGCGGCAGTCGAAGACGAGATCGGCGTCGAGGGGAACGCCGTGCTTGTACCCGAACGACATGACGGCGGTCCGCATGGCGGTGTCGGACTCGTCGGCGAAGAGCTCGAGGATCCTGACCCGGAGCTGGTTGACGTTGAGCTGACCGGTGTCGACGACGACGTCGGCCCGGTCACGGATGGGTTCGAGCAACCGCCGCTCGTCGGTGATGGCCTCTTCGACCTTGGCGCCGGCGATGGGATGGCGCCGGCGGGTGCCCTCGAACCGTCGGACGAGGACGTCCTGGGGAGCGTCGAGATAGACGACCCGGACCCGGTGACCCCGGGACCGGAGCTCGTCGATGGCCGGCAGGGCCTCCTCGATCTGTCCCCCGCCGCGACCGATGACCAGGGCCACCCGGTCCTGTTCCGACCCCGGTCGCCCCACCGCGTCGGCCACCTCGGTGAGAAGCGACGAGGGCATGTTGTCGATGACGTACCACCCGGCGTCCTCGAGGGCGGCGGCCGCCGTCGACCGACCGGCACCCGAGAGGCCGGTGATGAGGACGTAGTCGGTCAGGGCCACCCCGTCCCGGGAGGGGGCAGGGGCACGGACCCCGGTGTCTTCGTCGCTGCGGATACACCCACTATGCCGCGGAGCCGGTCGTCTGAGGCGCGAGGCCGGTTTGTGCGGTGCGCGGGGATCCCACCGCAGCCTGTGCTGCTCGTAGTCACGGGCCTTGTGCCAGCATGAATGGATGACGCTCGGGGGAGGGGTCGAGCAGAAGGTTGACGTCCCCCGGCTCTCCCACGTCCCCGCCCTCGACGGTCTGCGGGCCCTGGCCGTCCTCTCGGTGATGGCCTACCACGGGGGCTTCTCCTGGATCCCGGGGGGCTTCCACGGTGTCGACGCCTTCTTCGTCCTGTCCGGCTACCTGATCACCTCCCTGCTCATCGTCGAGCGGCGGGGGACGGGGACGGTCCGTTTCGGACGCTTCTGGGCCCGGCGGGCCCGGCGCCTCCTGCCCGCCCTGATCGTCCTGGTGGGAGGGCTCGCCCTGCTCCGTCTGGCCTGGCCCGGAGCGCTGTCGTGGACCGACCCTCTTCCCGACGCCGCCGCCACGCTCGGCTACGTGGCCAACTGGCACTTCGTGGCCGGCAGCGCCGACTACTTCGCCCCCAGCTTTCCGTCGCCCCTGCTCCACACGTGGTCCCTGGCCATCGAGGAGCAGTTCTACCTTCTCTGGCCCCTCGTGGTCTTCGCCGTCCTCGGGGGGTTGACCCGGTTCGGACGCCGGACCCACGCCACCCCGGACGTCCGGCGCCGTCTCGTCTGGCTCGGGGTCCTCTGCGGGGCGGGCGCCCTGGCCTCGGCCGCCTGGATGTGGATCCTCACCCCCGCCGGTGCCGGCCTCGACCGCGCCTACTACGGCACCGACACCCGGGCCCAGGCCCTCCTGGTGGGCGCCGCCCTGGCGGTGGCCCTGGCCCTGTTCCCGTCGCCGTCGGCCCGCGTGCGCCGGTCGGGGGCCGTCGTCGCCGTGGCCGGGCTCCTGGGGATGGCGGCCGTCTGGTACCTCGTCCCCGAGCGCTCCTCGATCGCCTTCCACGGCGGGTTCCTGCTGGCCTCACTGGCCTCGGCCGGCGTGGTGGCCGGGGTGGTCCTGGCCCCCACGGGCCCGGCGGCGCGGGCGCTGTCGCTCCAGCCCCTGCGCTACGTGGGATCGATTTCCTACGGGGCCTACCTCTGGTACTGGCCGGTGGCTCTGGTGATGACGCCCCAACGGACGCACCTCGGTGAGTGGCCGCTGTTTGCGTGCCGGACGGCGGTCACCCTGGGGATCGCCGCGTTGTCGGCCCGGTTCGTCGAGCTGCCCATCCGACGCGGTGCCCTCCCCGTCCGGCGGGCCTTCGTGGCCGTCCCCGTCGCCTTCGCCGCGTCGCTCACCCTCGTCGCCGTCTCGGCCGCCCCGGCGGCCCCCGTCGGTGCCGCCCCGGTCCTCCAGGCCTCGGCCACGAGCACCCTCCCTCCCTCCGCCGGACCCGCCGTCAGGGTCCTCCTGGTGGGCGACTCCATGGCCGGGAGCCTGGGCGCGTCCCTCGCCCCCGAGGCACCGGCCTACGGGGTCCAGATCATCAACGAGGGCCACACCGGTTGCGCCGTCTCCACCGACTCGGTCTTCCGCTTCCTGCTCTACACGAACCCCCCGGGGACCCCCTGCCAGGTCGGGAAGCCCGAGGCCCTTCTCGACCAGTGGCGGCAGTGGGTCGACCAGTACCGGCCCGACGTGGTTCTGTACCTGGGCCGGGTCGACCTCATGGACCAGGACTACGACGGCACCTGGACGGCGATCGGCAGCCCCGGCTTCGACCGCTTCCTCCAGGGCCAGCTCCGCCAGGGCGTCTCCATCCTCGGGTCCCAGGGGGCGCGGGTCGTCCTCGTGACCTCGCCCTACTACGACTCGACCATCCAGGGTGGCGGGGCCGCGGTGCCCGAGGACGCCCCCGCCCGCGTCGTGATGGACGACAGGATCCTGGAGGAGGTGACCGTCGCCAGCCCCGGCGTCACCCTCTTCCCGCTCGGGGGCCTCGTGACGCCCGGGGGCCGCTACCAGCAGGTCGTCGACGGCGTGAACATGCGCTGCGACGACGGCGTCCACTTCAGCGCCGAGGCCGGTGAGGTGGTGGCCCCGCGCCTGTTGCCTCTTCTCGTCACGCTCGGACATGCCGCCCGGGTGGCACCGGTGGCCGACACCCCCCCGGTGCCCGCGGCCGTCCCCCCCTGGTACGAGAAGCTCCAGTGCGGACAGCGGTAGCGGGTCACCCGGCCGTCGTGGGGGACGAGGCGTCCAGGCCGAGCTGGGCGATGGTGGGGAGGATGCGCGGCTGGAGCCACTCCCCTCCCGCCACCGTGACGTGGACGCCGTCGTAGTACCGGACCCGCACCCCGTCCACCGTCAGGGTGTACCGCCCCGCCGGGTCCAGGATGTGGTTCAGGTCGACCACGGTGACGACTCCGGGATCGGTGGCCGCCACCTGCCGGAGCAACCGGTTGTAGGCGTCCATCCGTGACGGCTCGTTCTCGGGGTAGACCGACCCGTCGGCCGCCTCCGTCTCCTTGTCGTAGGGCGCCGTGAAGAGCGCCACCCGGGCCCCGTGCCGCGTCACCAGGTGGATGGCCAGCTCCAGTTCCTGCGTCAGGTGCCGGTCCCAGCGGGGCTGACCCACCGAGGTCCAGCCGCCGTCGTAGAAGTGGTCCAGGAGCTCGAAGCGGCCGAGGAGGATCCCCACGACCGTGGCGCCGTCCTCGGTGACGAACCGGGGCCAGGTCGTCTGCCAGTCGAGGCAGCCCGGCGACGTCTGGTAGACGACGCCGTTGCCCCTCACCGGGAGGTCGGGGTCGAGGTCGCAGCCGAGCCAGGCGCCGATGTACATCCGCACGCCGTACCGGCGGACCGAATCGACCTGGAGCCCGAACCGCATGGTGAGGGCCACCGAGTCGCCGAGGAGGACGAACCGCTCCGGATCCGACGAGAAGGCGCGGTGGGCGGTCAGGGCGCGCAGCTCCGCCGCCGGCATGGGGCCACGGCCCGACGGGGCGGAGACGGTCGTTGCGGGCACGGCCCCCGAGGGGACGGCGGTGGCCACGACGAGGACGGCCACCGTCGCCACCACGGCCACCGCCGCCGCCCCCCCGGCCCGCCAGGAGAGCAGGACCCGCCGGCGCCGGATGGGCTCCTCGACGAACCGCCACGACGCCACGGCCACCACGAAGGTGACCGAGAGGCGGGTGGCCAGGAGCCCGGCGCCGCCCAGACCGGTGTGGGCGTGGTCGAGGGCCAGGAACAGGGGCCAGTGGTAGAGGTAGAGACCGTAGGAGATGCGACCGACGAAGACGAGGGGGCGTCGCGACAGGAACCAGGCCAGGGCGGAGCCCGGCCAGCTGACCACGGCGGTGATCACGCCGCCGGTGGCCAGGGCCACGGCCAGGAAGCCACCCTCGTAGAGGACGGGGTCCTGGCCGTTCAGGGTCGACCACGCCCACACCAGCACACCGGCTCCGGCCACCCCCACGACGACCCCCGTCAGGCGGCCCCGTGCCGTCGCCGCCCACGTGGCGCGGACCACTCCGAGACCGGGTCGGACCGCCACCGCCCCCAGGAACGAGCCGACGAGGAGAGCCTGGGCCCGGGTGTCGGTGCCGTAGTAGAGGCGGTCGGTGGAGGCGCCGGCCAGGTAGAGAACGCTCATGAGCAGTGCCGACCCGAGGGCCCCGGTCCCGGCCACCCAGGCCAGCGCCCTCCGTCCGCCCCGGCGCAGGACGAGGAGTGCCATCACCGGCCAGATCAGGTAGTACTGCTCCTCCACGGCCAGTGACCACGTGTGGAGCAGCGGCGACGGCGCCATCGTCAGCGCGAAGTAGCCCTGGGACGACGCCAGGAAATGCCAGTTGGCGACGTAGAGCAGGGTCGACAGAGCGTCACCCCGGATGGTCGACAGGTCGATCGAACCGGCGAAGAGCCGGGCGTAGGCGGCCACCCCGAGCAGGAGGATCACGAGGGCGGGAACGAGCCGCCTGGCCCGCCGGGCCCAGAACCGACCCAGTGCGACCGACGCCCGGCCTTCGTACTCCCGGCAGAGGAGGCTCGTGATGAGGAAGCCGGAGAGAACGAAGAAGACGTCGACGCCGAGCAGGCCGCCGCTCACCCCGGCCACGCCGGCGTGGTAGAGCAGCACCGCCACCACGGCGAAGGCCCGGATCCCGTCGAGGAACGGAAGGCGCCCCTCGTCGGTCGTCGGGTCTCCGCCCTCCGTCGGCGGCGACGACCTCTCAGCCACCGAGGAGCGACGGACCCCTACTCGGGAAAGCCGTCACCGCGCCGGTCGGCGTGACCCTCGGCCAGACTGAACGTCCGGCGCCCGTCGGGGTGGGCGCGTGTCCGACGGGCCTCGGCGACGGCACGCCGGACGTTGCGACGGGCCGACAGGAGCTCGCCGGTGACGGGGAGCAGGACGTTCCCGATGGACAACCGCGAGTCCGACCGGTTCGTCCATTCGATGCCGACCTCGCGGATGCTGTAGCCGAGCCGCCGGGCGAGGGCCAGAGCCTCGGCGTCGAAGGCCCAGCCGTCGAGGTGCACGCGCCCGAAGACGGCCTCGGCCACCTCCCCCTTCCAGAGCTTGACGCCGCAGTAGACGTCCCGGGGGAGCGGGCCCATGACGATCCGGGTGAGAGCGAGAAAGCCGAACCCGACGATCCGTCGCTTGATCGGTTGGTGACGGGCGACGCGTGCTCCGGCACTGAGGCGCGAGCCGACCGCCACGTCGACCTCCTCGAGGGCGCCCTCGAGGTCCCCGAGCGAACTCAGTGACGTCACGCAGTCGGCATCGCACATGAGGCGCAGATCGCCGTGGGCCTCGAGCATGCCCCGCCGGATGGAGTAGCCCTTGCCCCGGTTGACCTCGTTGCGCAGGAGGCGGATGCGCGCGTCGTCGAGGAAAGGCTCCACCAGCGCGCAGGTCCGGTCCTTGCTCGCGTTGTCGACGACGATGATCTCCCATTCGCCCCCGCGATCGCCGAGCAGTGTCGTGGCGCCGGAGAGGATCCGGACGATCTCCTCCTCCTCGTCGAGGACGGGAATGACGATCGACAGCGAGGAGACCATGGGGAGGCAGTGTAGGCGAGGGTCTCGGTGGACCGCCGCCCCTCCATTTCCGAGTGCCGTGGGCGACGGTTAGAATCGAAGTCTTCGATCCGAAGCGACTCGACGAGGGGGGCGACCACGATGGCGACCGGATCGACACGGGCCCGTCCGGCCGGGAACCCTGCATCGAAGCTCAACCCTGCATCGAAGCTCATCGACCGCGCCTACCGGCGTTTCGTCCACTTCCCCTTCGACTACACCCGGGTCCTCGACCGCATCCAGCAGCACGTCGTTCCCGCCACCTACGTCGAGATCGGTGTCGCCTCCGGACGGACACTGTCGCTGGCCTTGCCGGGAACGGCCGCCATCGGCGTCGACCCCCACCCGAAGGTCCGTTATCCGCTCAGCCGTGGGACCCGTGTGTTCGCGACGACGAGTGACGACTTCTTCGCCGAACACGACCTCGGCGCGCTGCTCGGAGAGAGGCCGGTCGACCTGGCCTTCATCGACGGCATGCACCTCTTCGAATTCGCCTTGCGGGACTTCATGAACATCGAGCGGTATTCCACCGCCACGACCGCCGTTCTCATCCACGACTGCTTCCCCGCCACCGCCATGACGGCCGAGCGCGAACGCCAGACCGAGAAGGGGTGGACCGGTGACGTCTGGAAGCTCATCCTCTGTCTCAAGCACTGGCGGCCCGACCTCCGGGTCGCCGTCGTCCAGGTCCCCCCGTCGGGACTCGGCCTCGTCACCGGGCTCGATCCCTCCTCGACGGTGCTGGCCGATCACTACGCCGAGATCGTCGATCACTACGTGGCTCTCCCCTACAGCGACATCGAGACCACGGGAAAGGAACAGGCGCTGAACGCGGTGGCCAATGACTGGGACACCGTGCGGGCGATGCTCCCCGAGCGGCGCCGTCGCGACTTCAGCGTCTCGCTCCACAAGTCCCGGAGGGTCCTGGCGGAGACGACGCGCGCGGCCCGACGCAGAGCCGGCGGTCTCCTCGGCGGCGCCCGGAGCGCCCCGGTCTCCCCCGAGGACGGGGCGTAGGTTGTGCTCTACGTCGCCACCGTTCACTTCCAGTCGGCCCGGTGGATCGAGGTCCAGCTCCGCTACCTGAACCGCACCATCACCGAGCCGTTTCGGACGGTGGCGGTCCTGAACGAGATCGGACCGGAGTTCGACTCCCGGTTCGACACCGTGATCCCGGCCAAGGGACCCCACGAGGGGAAGTTGAATCTGATCGCGGCCGAGATCACGTCCATGGCCCGGCCGGACGACATCATCCTCTTCCTCGACGGCGACGCCTTCCCCATCGCCGACCCCATGCCCACCATCCACCGCGCCCTCTCGGAGAGCTCCCTCCTGGCGGTCAGGCGTGACGAGAACTGGGGCGACCGTCAACCCCACCCCAGCTTCTGCGCCGTCCGCGTGTCCGAGTGGGAACGGCTCCACGGCGACTGGTCACGTGGCGGCATCTGGTTGAACGACAGCGGGCACCGCGTCACCGACGTGGGCGGGAACCTCCTCGCCGCGTTGGAGCGGTCCCACAGCACCTGGACGCCTCTCCTGCGGTCGAACGTCTGGAATCCCCATCCACTCTGGTTCGGGATCTACGGAGACATCGTCTACCACCACGGGGCCGGATTCCGCGCCCCGTTGTCGCGGGTCGACAAGGAGGCGGCCGGTCCCCGTCGGGGCCGGAGCGTCCCCCTCGTCGGCGGGCTGGCCCAGGCCGTCACACTGCGGCGGCGGCACCGGGCGCTCGAACGCGTGGTCAGGCAATCGACGGCCCTGAGCGACGCCTGGTTCGGTCGCATCGAATCGGACCCCGAATTCTTCCGGGCTCTCCTCGCCCCGGCCGGTGCGTCGGCGCCCGTCGCCTCACGGTGAGCTGACGGCCTCGGCTCCCTCGAGGAAGGTGGTCAGGTCCATCTCGGCACCGCCCGCCCGGCCGTCCACGGGGACCGTGACGGACGGGGCCCACTCGCTCTGCGCCAGGGCGCGCACCCCGGCCCCCGCGCCGGCCAGCAGGTTGTCGTGCTCACCGGGATCGGCGCCGAGGTCGTACCACTCGAAGGCGACGAGGTGGTCGCCGTACAGCGCCAAGGTGGGCGACCCGAGCAGGCGCTCACCGAACTCCACCAGGCCGCGCCGGGCCTCCGACGGTGGTCCGGCCGTCGGGCGGAGGTGGAGACAGGTCATGATGAGCTTGGCCCTGCTCGACCGGTAGGACCGGACGAGCGGAGGTCCGGCCAGCTGCTCCTGCAGGCGCTGGTTCTGCTCACGGTCCTCCGGGGACATGTGTGTGTCGCGGCCGCGGACATTGAGCCGGAACCGGTCCTTCAGGTAGAGGTAGCGCCGGTCCTCGCTCACCACCGTCCGCTCCCCCGGTGCTGTGTCCATCCGACGGCCGTCGACGTGAGGGACCGGATCCACCCCCGCCAACGCGAACAGGGTGGGGAGCACGTCGGTGGTGGCGACGGGGGCCGAGGCCAGCCGGGCGGCGAGATCGGCGCTCTGCCGGGCCGGGGTCCCCGAAGGGAGGTCGAAGTAGAGCGGAACCCGGAGCAGGTCGTCATGGAGACGCCCCCCGTGGTGCACGCGGGCGTCGTCGTAGTCGAGTCCCTCGCCGTGGTCCGAGAGAACCACGCTCACGAAGTCGTCCCGGGCCCTCGCCAGTTCGAGAACCTCCCGGGCGCACGCCACCACCTTCCGGGCCGAGGCCCGGTAGGTCTCCACCACCGCGGCCCGCTGCTCGGGCGTCGTCCGGTTCCACCGGATGACCCGGCCACCCAACGTGCACGCACCGCCGGCGTTGTCGGGGAAGGCCTCGTCGAAGTACACACCGCCACTGGGCTTGTAGTAGTCGTGCGAGATGTTCGAATGGAGCAGGAGGAACAGCGGTGTCCGGCGCCGGGCCCGACGGATCAACGACGCCGCCCGTTCGAAGGGTCGTGCGTGATCGGCGAAGTACCTCCACTTGTCGAATCCGGCATCGAGCTGTGACGACGGTTGCAGCACGGTGTTGTTGACGAGACCGACCTTGCGCATGCCCCGGGGAAGCGCCTCCACGAGACCGGGCACGGCGAGATCCCCCGAGTGCCAGAAGTGACGGTGGACCCCCGCGTCCACCCCGGTCAGCAGTGACGTGCACGAGGGGAGCGTCCACGGTGCCGTGGCCACGCACGTCTCGGCCCTGACGCACCGTCCCGGTTCCTCGAGCGAGGCCCCCACGGCGTCCTCGCGCAGGGCGTCGAGCACGATCACCAGCATGTTGGTGGCGCCCGTCACGTCCGGCCCTCCGTCGTCGGCGTTCGGCCCGCGTCGCCCGCCATGATCGACGATGCTACCGCCCGCCCCTCTCCGTTCACCGGCCGACGCACGCACGGGCTGATCTATCATGCGGCGGATGGGGGGAAAGCTCAACCGACTCGCCGCCGCCGCCAAGAGCGCGGTTCTCCACGGGGAGACGACGTGGAGCATCCAGTACCTCGCCTCCCGGGACCCCCGTTTCGCCGAGGCCTGGGAGCTGGCCCATCTCATCCCGGGATGGTTCGACCAAGTGAACGCGGCCGCCCAGTTCCTCGTGCTGGCCGAGGTCCGGCCCACGACGATCGTGGAGATCGGGTCCTATCTCGGCAAGAGCACCGTCTTCTACGCCAAGTCCCTCGAGCTGCTCGGCATCGACGGCACCGTCACGGCCATCGACCCCCACACCGGTGACCGACAGCACCTCGAGGCCCTGGGGGTCTCGGAGCTCCCCAGCTTCGAGATGTTCCGCAGTCACCTCCAGGCGGCAGGGGTCCTGGACAAGGTCCACGCCATCGTGTCGACCTCCCACGAGGCGGCGGCGGGGTGGTCGGATCCCATCGACTTCCTCTTCATCGACGGCTGGCACACCTACGAGGCCGTGGTCGAGGACGGCCGGGACTGGATCCCCCATCTGACCGATCGAGGTGTCGTCGTCTTCGACGACGCCTCCAAGCACGCCGGCATGAAGCGGGCCGTGCGGGAGCTCGCCACCGACGGCACCATGCACCTCTACGGCGAGGCCTTCGGACAGGCCTACGCCGGTCGTCGACCCGACGTCCCCTCGTCGGTGCGCACCGCCCTCAAGGCCGATCGGCCTTTGACGCGGCATCTTCCCGCCGCCGCCTCCTCGGCCGACTGGGACCGTTACGTCGTGAAGACGCCGTCCAGGGTGACACCGCCTCTCGGCAAGAGACAGGCGGTGCTCAAGATGGTGCACGCCGCCCACAAGGCGGGAGCCACCGCCGCGGCAATGGAGCCGGTCCTCACCACCGACAAGTTCCTCTCCGTCGACGGCGTCCTCGAGGGCGAGTCACTGGTGGGCGCGTTCGTGGCCGCCTATCCGAACGCCGACAGGAGCCAGTGGTTCCTCGGAGATCCGATCCACGACGGCGGGCGGACCTGGGTCCTCTCCAACATGTGGGGCGCCGACACCCGGTCCACGTTGAGGGCGCTGGTCGCCATCGTGCCCGACGCCGGTGTCTCCTTCGCCCCCGTCTGAGACGTCCGTCACGCAGGTCGTCGACAGACGAGGCCGATCGACACCCCCGCCGGGAAGCGCACTCCCCGGGTGATCAAGGCCGCTTCGAGCTTCAGGGGCAGCTCGAGGGCGCGGTTGAGCAGTGCCGGGGTCCGGTCGAGATCGGTGTGCCCACGGCGCGACGACAGGCGGGACACCACCCGGGCGGCGGCGACGGCGGGCAACAGGATCGAGTTGAAGTACGTGGCGTGCACCACGTCCCACCCCGAGCCCACCACCCGGTCGCGCAGGACGGGGAGGGTGTAGCGGCGGACGTGGTGGAGCTGGACGTCGTGTTCCGTCCACATCCACTGGTAGGCGGGAACGGTGATGATCAGATGCCCGCCCCCCGTCGCCACCCGGTGCAGTTCGGCCAGCGCCCCCCTGTCGTCCTGGACGTGCTCGAGGACATCGCAGGCGAGCAGGAGATCGAACTGACCGGCGGGGAACGGCAGTGATTCGAGGCCGGCGCACCGGACGTTCTCGATCCCCCGCTGGTGGCAGAACTCGACGGCGTCGGGCGACGGGTCCACTCCTGTGGCCGGACCCAGGGTGCCGAACTCGACGAGATTGCGGCCCGTCCCACAACCGGCGTCCAGGAGGGTGGGCTTCTGCGGGAGCTCCGCCCGGCTCAGCAGCGCCCAGATCAACGCCCGACGGCCACGGAACCACCAGTGGCGATCCTCCTGCTCGTACATCTCGGCGTAGGCGAGTTCCTCCATCTCCCGAATGAATGTACTTCACGCAATGCCCGTCGCTAACCTGCCCCGCCAATGAGTCCGAACGCTCTCGCGGGAGTGGCGAACCGAGCGCGCGCACGGCCATCACTCGTCGCTCTCGGCCTGTACGTCCTGCTGGCCGTGATCTTCTTCTCGCCCGGCCTGCTTCCCGGTCACACCACCTCGGCGGCCGACTTCCTCTGGGGTGCGGCGCCGTGGAACACGGCCATTCCGAGCGGTGTCTTCCGGTGGAGCACCCACCCTCTGGTCGTCGGGTCCAACCCTCAACTCATCGACCCCACCACGTTGTTCGAGCCCTTCCTCCAGTACACGCGATCCCAGCTCCCCCACATCCCGCTGTGGAATCCCTACATCATGGGCGGGTCGCCCTATCTCGGTGACATGCAGTCGGCCGTCTTCTCGCCCTTCAGCCTCCCCGCCTACGTCCTGCCCTTCTGGTGGTCGCTGAGCGTCATCGCCGCCATGAAGCTCGTCGTGGCGGCCATGGGCTCGTTCCTCCTGGCGCGTGCGCTCGGTATGCGCTTCGCCGGCGCCTTCCTGTGCGGATGCGTCTTCGGCTTCGGCCTCTTCCTGATCGCGTGGCTCCCCTGGCCCCTCGGCAACGTCTTCCCGTTGATCCCGTGGATGCTCCTGGCCACGGAACGCCTCATCAGGCGTCCGGGCCCCCTGACCGCGTCCGCCCTGGCCGTCGCCGTCGCCGTGCAGTTCTTCGGGGGTCATCCCGAGACGAGCGTCCACGCCCTGATCGCCACCCTCGGCTACTTCGTCCTGCGCGTCCTGCAGTCACCGGGCGGAGCGGCCGCGGCGATGGGTGCCGCCGCCCGGGCCGGGCGCTCCCGGTGGGCCGCCCTCGTCAGGACGGCGCGGCGGCCCGCCGTCGCCTTCGCCCTGGCCATCATCGTCGGCACCGCCCTCGCCGCCGTCGTGATCGTCCCCTTCCTCGAGCTTCTGCGGAACTCCTCGGACCTGGCGTCACGGCCCCGGGGCCAGGTCCACGTCCAGCCCAAGTACTTCTTCGCATCGCTCCTGCCCAGCTACTTCCCCGGGAGCTTCGAGATCGAGACCGCCTTCTACGCAGGCGCCCTCCCTCTCATGCTGGCCCTCATCGCGCTCCTGCGCGCCCAGGTCATGCGGGTGGTCCTGGCCCTGGTCGCCGCTCTGTGCATCGCCATCGTCCTCGGCGTCCAACCCTTCTTCGGCATCGCCAGCCGCCTGCCCGGCTTCGATCTCACCTACCTGAGCCGCCTCACCATCCTCTATCTCCTCTGCATCGCCATCCTGGCCGGTTGGGGACTCGACGACCTCGTCCGGAGACGCCTCGGCGGCGGCCGGGCGGCGGCCGCCGCGGCGCTCGCCACCGGGGTCCTCCTCCTCCCGGTCGTCATCGTCTTCGCCACCGGGCAGTCGTCGCTTCACTTCCTCGGTCGGGCCGTCCACATCGCCTGGGCCTTCGCCCAGCCCCCGTCGGCCACCGCTCCCCACGTCGACGCCATCGTCCGCCTGGCCGCGCTGGTGGTCTGGGTGAGCGTGGCCGGAGCGGCCGTGGTGCTGATCGTGCTCCGGTTGGGGCGCCGCATCACCCCCCTGGTGTTCGCCGCCCTGGCCATCGTCCTGGTCGTGGGCGACCTCTTCCAGGCCGGCATGGGTCAGAACCCCGCCATCCCCGAGTCCCACGCCGTCCAGCCCGCCACCGCCGCCATCCGGTACCTCCAGACGCAGCGCCCGGCGCGCTTCGTGGCCGTGGCCCCCTACATCGGCGTCAATCCCCTCCCGCCCGACGTGAACATGCGCTACGGCCTCTACGACGCCCGCGGCTACGACCTCCCCGTGGTGGAGCGCTTCGGTCAGGTCTGGGCCCGGTACGTCGCCCCGCCCACTCCCCTGCTGCCCCTGGACACTCCGGCCGTCCCCGTCCTCGTCCTCGAATTCCAACCGCCGGCGTTGCGGATCCTGTCCCTCCTCGGCGTCCGGGACATCCTCGAACAGAAGAGCCAGAAGCCGATCCAGCTTCCCGGCGTCCACGTGGCCTACGACGGTCCGGACGCCACCATCTACGCCAACGACAACGCGCTGCCACGGACATGGCTCGTCGACGACCAGGAGGTCGTCCCCGGCGACACGCACGCCCTCACCGCCCTCGGCGCGGCCGACTTCCATCCCCGTCAGGCCCTGATCACCGAGACGCGCCTGCCCGGGCTGGCCGTCAACCAGACGACAGGTGCATCGCCCGGCAGCGCGCGCATCACCGACGACGCGGCCCAACAAGTGACCATCGAGGCGCGCGCCCACCGGGCCTCGGAGCTCGTCCTGTCCGACACCTACTACCCGGGCTGGCATGTGACCGTCAACGGAAGCCCGGCCCGGCTCGACCGCGTCGACTACATGCTGCGCGGCGTTCCCATTCCGGCCGGCAACGACCGGATCGTCTTCACCTACGATCCGGCCAGCTTCCGGATCGGGTGGAGCGTGAGCCTGGGCGCCACCATCGTCCTGGCCGCCACCGTGATCGTCGGGCTCCGTCGTCGCCGCCGGATGACACCGCGCCACGCCCGGTCGAAAGCGGCCCCGGCGTGACCCCCCCGCTGTCCGTCAGTGCGGGCGGACCGCCGCCATGACACAGTCCGGCACCACCTGGCGCGACCCGTCGCGCACCAGGGGCTCCGCCGTGCAGCGCGCGTACGCCTGCGGTGAGACGGTCAGCTGTCGTCCGGGGGCGCGCACCGACGTCCACACCCACGCGTCGTCACGGAACTGCGGCCGCCGACCGAGGGCGAGGGTGAAGAGGCCCAGCGCGGCCGCCGTGCTGCTCGTCCGGTCGTAACGGGGTACGAGCACGGCGGGGTCGGGGACGACGACGACCGTCACCCCCCAGCCGGCCAGCGCGTGGCGGACGGCGGCGACGTTCCTCACCGTCGCCGGCGCCGGTGCCGAGAACACCAGAGACGCCGATGTGATCACGTCGAGCCCGGCGCGCTCGGCGCCGGCACGCTCCGGGATGCTCTCGGGGCCCGCTCCGGTGGCCATGGCGAAGTGCAACGAGTCGACTGCCTGCCAGGTCATGGCCGACCCGCCCGTCACCGGGGGTGGATAGGCCAGCACCACCTGGCCGGGCGGAAGGTGCGGGGCGACCTCGGTGAACCACCGCGGGAGGGTGACCGCCTGCGTGGTGAACGGGATGTTGGTGGCGATCGCCGTTCCCATCGGGACCACCGCCAGCGCGGCCACGGCCAACGCGGCGATGCCGGCCACGGCCACGCCCACCACGCCGGTCACGGTCGGGACCCCGCCGGCCGGGTGGGCGTCGTTCGGGTGGGCGGCGTTCAAGCGGGCGGTCCTCAGGCGGGCGACCCACACGGCGACAGCACCGTGGGTCCGGTCGACGACCAGCGCCACCAGGACCGCGGCGCACAGGGTGGTGACGGCGAAGAAGCGGGCCACGGTGACGTTCTGGATCAGCGGGAGGTGGGCGAGGACGCGCCAGGGCACCCAGTAGTGGCTGTCCACATCGAGGCACAGCGCCACCGACAGCGCCCCCACCCCGGCGAAGAACCACAGGCGCAGGTCGCGCCACCAGGCGATCAGGCCGGCGACGACCACGGCCAGGAGGCCCCCACCGAGGTACTCGCCCTGGGGCAACGCCGGGCCCTGGTAGCCGGCGAACAGGCGTACGGCCGGCTGGTTGATGAAGCGGAGGTGCCAGAGATTGCCGAGGACGATCCCTCCGGTGCCCGGCGCGAGCGTGGGCCAGACCAGACCCGAGAGGTGCGCGGGCCCCTCGAGGGCGAACCACACCGGGTAGGCCAGGAGGACGAGGGCGACCACGGCCGCCACCACCAGGCCGGCGAGCGCATGGCGGACGCGACCGGCGGCGGCATCGGAACCCGTGGTGCCGTTGGCGCCACCGGTGGCGTCGGTGCCGTTGGCGCCACCGGTGGCGTCGGTGCCGCCGATGGTTCGACGCGCGGTGTACACGACGAGCACCACGATGGCGGCGACCGCCGGTAAGGCCACGATGACGAGCATCTCCGTGCTCAGGAAGAATTGGACCACGACCAGGAGGCCGAGAGCGGCACCGGCCACCACCGGCCGTCTGCGCTGGCGGACGAGGATCTCGTCGAGGCAGGCGACGATGAGGGGGACCAGGACGAGGACCTCGGTGTTCAGATGAGCGACGGCGAGGTTGGCGATGGCGAAGGGCGAGAAGCCGAAGACGAGACCGCCGATGAAGGCGCCCGGTGTCCATTGCACCCAGCGCCGCAGGAGCCAGAACATGGCCAGGGCGGTGAGCGCCGGCCCCAGGGTGGAGGCGACGTTCAAGGTGGCGACCGGTCCGAACAGCCATGTCACGGGGGCCAGGGGGATGCCGAGAGCGAGCACGCCCGTGTTGGAGAGGAGGTTGATGCCGGCGGGGTGGAAGAGGGCGGTCGAGAAGAAGGGGTTGTGTCCGTGGGCCAGTGCATAGGCGGGCCATTCGAGGAACCAGACGAACAGGGAGGGATCGTCGCACCCGCACGTCGTCACCGTCGTCGGATGCGACGACCAGACGTGCCACCAGAGCACGACCGACAGCGCCAGGTACCCGGAGAAGCCTAAGGCGAGTCCCCCGACCGTCCCGACGCCCGGGCGCGCTGTCCGCGTGCCGCGCTGGGAGGACGTGCCGCGCCGTGAGGATGTGCGGCGCGGTGAGGACGTGCCGGCCGGAGTGGACGTGCCGGCAGGAGTGGACGTGCCGGCCGGAGCGGAGCTGCTCACGCCGTGCCGCGCGACGTGGCCATGATGCAGTCCGGTACCGCCGCGGGCCCGGAGCGCCAGAGCTGAGGGGTGGTGCAGCGGTCGAAGGCCTCGCTCGACAGCGCACGGGCCGGGGCCGGGACCTGCACCCCTGACCACACCCAGGCGTCGTCCACGAACCGCGGCGGGCGGCCGATGGCCACCGTGAAGAGTCCGAGCGCCGAGGGCGGACTCGTCCCCCGGTCGTAGCGCGGGAGCGGGTCGGGGTCGGGGATCACCACCAGGGTCACGCCCCACCCGGCGAGGGCATGGCGCAACGCGTCGACGGTGCGGCGTGTCGGAACGGGGGGACCGTCGAGCGAGATCGACGCCGCGCTCACCACCTCCATTCCCGCCCGCTCCTGGCCGGCGCGCGCGGGAATGCCCTCGGGGCCGGAACCGCCGACCATGGCGAAGTGCAGCGAGTCGACGGCCTGCCAGGCCATGGCCGATTGGACCAGGCTGAACGGGGCCGGGATGGTCAGGACGACCTGATGCGGGGGCAGGCGGGGGGCGACGTCGGCGAACCACCGGGGCACGACCACCGGCCGGGTCGTGAGCGGGACGTTGCCGGCCAGGGCGGCGCCCACCGGCACGACGGCCACGGCGGCCACGGCCACCGCCGCGGCACCGCCCAGGACGCGGCCCCACACGCCTCCGGGTGCGGGGCCGGTTCCCGGCGTCGTGGTCACGCGCTCCACCCGCCGGGCGGCCGCCGTGCGGGTCCGGTCCACGACGACGGCCACCATGACAGCCCCGCACAGCGTGGTGAGGGCGATGAAGCGGCCGGGGATGATGCTTTGGATCAGAGGGACGTGGGCGAGGACGCGCCACGGGACCCAGTAGTGGGTCTCGACCCCGAGTGACAGGGCGACGGTCACCAGCCCCAGTGCGCCGAAGAACCACAGCCGCAGGTCCCGCCACCACAGGAGCAGGCCGACGCCGGCGACGGCCAGGAGACCGGGACCGAGGTACTCGGTCTGGGGCAGCGCGGGGCCTTCGTACCCACCCACCGTCTGCATCACGTTGCGCAGTGCCGTCATGACGCGGAGGTGCCACAGATTGCTCAGCACGATCCCCCCGGCCCCCGGTTCCAACGTGGGCCAGACAAGACCCGACAGGTGTGCCGGCCCCGCGAGGGCGAACCACAACGGATAGGCGAGAAGGACGAGGGCCACGGCCACGGCCACACCGAGACCGCGAAGGGCATGGGGGAGGCGGGCGATGACGTCGTGCGCGTCGCGCCACACGCCGAAGACCACGAGTCCGACGACGCCCAGCGCGGAGCACATCACCACCATGGTGAGGACCTCGGTGCTCACGAAGAACTGGACGACCACCAGGAGGCCGAGCGCCGAACCGGTCACCACGGGGCGACGCCGTTGGCGGACGAGGAGCTCGTCCAGACAGGCCACGATGAGCGGGACCAGGACGAGGACGCCGGTCATCAGATGGCCTCCGGCCACGTTCACGAACGCGAACGACGAGAAGCCGAAGACGAGCCCTCCCGCGAATGCGGCCGGCGCCCACTGCACCCAGCGTCGCAGGAGCCAGAACATGGCCAGGGCGGAGAGGGCGGGCGCCAGGGTGGAGGCGACGTTCAAGGTGGCGACCGGACCGAACAGCCATGTCACGGGGGCCAGCGGGATGCCCACAGCGAGCACACTGGTGTTGGAGAGGATGTCGATCCCGGTGGGATGGAAGAGCGCCGTCGAGTAGAAGGGGTTGTGCCCGTGGGCCAGCGCGTAGGCGGGCCACTCCAAGAACCACAGGAACAGCGAGGTGTCGCCGCATCCGCAGGTGGTCACGGTGGTGGGGTGGGACGACCAGACGTGCCACCACAGCACGACCGACAGCGCCAGGTACCCGGCCAGGGCGAGGACGAGAGACTGCGCCGACCGCCGACGCCGTCGTGGTGAGGGTCCCGACCGGGGGGAGCCGGGGCGCGGCGTCGAGCCCCGGGGTCGCGCCGTCGTGACCAGACCGCTCATCGGCTTCGGTCCTCGCGCCCTACGCCGAGAACAGTGAGCCAGACTGCTCCAGTTCCCGGCGGTACCACGCGATGGTCCGTTCCAGGCCCTCCCACAGCGGGCGCGCCGGCGGGAGACCCAGGCGCTCGGTGGCCTTGGTCACGTCACTGCGCATGGACCAGATCTCGGTGGGACGGTTGGGCAGGGCGCC